>Ga0182014_10004006_pt1 | contig 17251 bp, 18 predicted proteins | sample 612S2DmetaG_FD_120489 | JGI IMG/M metagenome (GOLD analysis project Ga0182014, IMG submission 120489) | Permafrost microbial communities from Stordalen Mire, Sweden - 612S2D metaG | ecosystem: Environmental > Terrestrial > Soil > Wetlands > Permafrost | place: Sweden: Stordalen | collected... | reverse complement strand
GTTCGACAATAATTTCTCCTTCGACTATAGCGGACCCTGGGCGCCGCACAACTTCGTCGAACTCGATCTGGAGCAGTAATGTTGCTGGTGGACGACATCCTCTGTTTCCCAGTCACCAGCATTCTGTGGATTTTCCGGGAAATTAACAAGATTGCCCACGAGGAACTGGACGGCGAAGGCCAGTTGATCAACGAGCAGTTGAGACTCCTCTACATGCAACTGGAAACCGGCCGGATTACCGAACAACAGTTCGACGCCGAAGAGAAGATCTTGCTGGACCGGCTGGACGCAATCGACAGGCGTCTGGAAGACGAGGGAGAATTCGAGGATCCCGGCGCCGTGACGGCCGAGCAGGAGATTGGCCATCCGTAAAAGGCGCGGGAGATCGGCATGAGCCAGCGGATGCCAGCGTTTTTCGATCAGCAAGGCCTCCAGCTCCTGCTGTTCGGCGGCAAGGGTGGGGTGGGTAAGACCACCTGTGCCACGGCGGCCGCGTTGCGCATGTCGGCGCTCGCCCCGGGCCGTTCCTGGCTGCTGGTTTCCACCGACCCTGCCCACTCCGTACGGGACAGCTTGGCAGGTCATGCGCCCCCAGGCAACCTGCAAGTGCTGGAGATGGACGCCCAACAATACTTGGCTGAATTCCGCGAGCAGAACGGCCCGATGCTGCGGCAGATTGCCGCCGTCGGCACCTTCCTGGACGATGAGGACATCAGTCAATTCCTGAGCCTTTCCCTGCCCGGTCTCGATGAGTTGATGGCCTTCTTCGAGATCTCCGCCTGGGTGGAGGCCCGCCGGTACGGCTGCATCGTGGTGGATACGGCGCCCAGCGGCCACACCCTGCGCCTGCTGGCCATGCCCGAACTGATTGGGCAATGGCTTAGCACGTTGGAGGCGCTGCTGGCCAAGCACCGGTACATGCGGCGGATGTTCAGCCGGGATAGCAGCCCGGACCGCCTCGACCTGTTCATCATCAAGTGGAAATCCTCGCTGCGGCGAACCGAGCGTCTGCTGCGCGATCCGGCCCGCACCCAGTTTGTTCCCGTCACGATTGCCGAGCCGCTCAGCGTGCACGAAACCCTGGCGCTGTCCCGGGAATTGCTGGAGCGAAAAATGCCGGTAACGGAGTTGATCGTGAACCAACTCCATCTGGAGAGCGATTGCCCCGCCTGCTCGGCCGCCGCCTCGACCGAACAGGTTCAGATTCAACGGCTCCTGGCCGGACTCAAGGTCCCTTGTGCAGCGTGGGGAATCGAACTGTTGGCGGAAGAGGTTCGCGGCCTGGAGTCGCTATCCGGATTCTGGGACCACGCGCGGCCGGCCCCTCAACGGCCGGTGAGTGCGGCCAAGCCTGGTGGGCCCCCCGAACCGGCCGTGCTGCATCGGGCTGCGCCTCCCTCTACGCGGATACAGTTTATCCTAGTGGCCGGCAAAGGCGGCGTGGGCAAGACGACGCTCTCGTGCGCGACCGCCGTGCGGCTGGCGCGCGATTTCCCCGAGAAGCGGGTTCTGCTTTTCTCCACCGATCCGGCCCACTCACTCTCCGCCTGCCTGCAAGCGGAAATCGGCCCCCGGCCGACGGTTCTCTTCCTTGGCCTGACCGCCATGGAAATCGACGCCAGTGCGGAGTTTGAAAAGCTGAAAATGCGTTACGCCGAGGATCTGGAGAGCTTTCTTGAGTCCGTTTCCCGCGGGTTCGACTTGACTTTCGACCGCGTAGTCCTCGAGAAGATGATGGACATGGCGCCGCCAGGGCTGGATGAAATCATGGCGCTCACGCGCATCATGGAGTTTCTGGCCCGGGACAGCTACGATCTTTTCGTTCTTGATTGCGCACCGACCGGCCACCTGATTCGCCTGCTGGAACTCCCGGAGCTCATCAACGAGTGGCTGAAGGCCTTCTTCAACCTCTTCCTCAAGTACGAACGCATCCTGCGATTGCCCGGATTCGCCGACGAACTGGTGGGGATCTCCCGGAACTTGAAGAAGCTCCGGGAACTGCTCCGGAATCCGGCCGCCTCCGTGCTGTACGCGGTGAGCATCCCCACCCGGATGGCGCTGGAGGAAACCAAGGATCTGGTGGTCGCGTGCGACCGGATGGGCATGGCCGTCCCGCTCGTGTTTCTGAACCTGATGACACCGCCGGGCGATTGCCGCCTGTGTTCGAACCTGCGGCGGAGGGAGCTGCTGGTGGCGGAGAGTTTCCGGCAGATGTTCCCTGAGAAGCAACAGACGCTGGTTTACAGACAGCCGGAGATCGCCGGGCTGGAGCGGCTGGAGAAGTTTGGGCGGCGCTTGTACCAGCCCGCTATACAGGAGATGGTCAGCCGTGACGCATCGTTAAACCACACCCGACGGAGACATGTTCATGCCTGAACTATGCGAGCTGGACGAAAGTCTGAAAGGCGTTTCGATCTGCGAGGTTCTCGATCGTGTGCTGAACAAGGGGGTCGTGGTGGCTGGCGAGGTGACCATTTCGCTGGCCGGCGTGGACCTCGTGTACTTGGGCCTGAATCTGGTCTTGACTTCCATCGAGACCGCGCGAGATAGCTTGGCGAACGGGCGAGCAGCAGATGGTCAGGCAATAGATATCGGAAAGGGGAATACCAATGGATCCGGTCGGAACAACGCGGGTCGAGTCTGAATCGATCCGGGACTTTGCGCTCGTGATGCAGCAGGATGACAAACTCCAGCCGCGGGCGCCGCGCAGCGGAACTCCGGGCGGGGCACGCCTGGAATTGGACCCGGAACGTCTGAAAAACGGACTAGGACAACTCGTTCTCACTGTCATCAAGCTCTTGCACGAATTGCTGGAGCGCCAGGCGCTCCGTCGCATCGACGCCGGCTCGCTCACCGAGGAACAGATCGAACGGATGGGACTCACCCTGATGGGCCAGGCAGAAGAAATCGATCGCCTGCGAAGAGAATTCGGCCTCGATGAGCAGGATCTGAACCTCGATCTGGGACCCTTAGGGAAGCTTTTTTAACAGAGGAGATTTTACATGCCCCAACAGGCAGTTGTGCACGCGATGCAGAGTTCGACTCTGTCTGATGTACTCGAACGAGTGCTGGACAAAGGCATTGTCATCGCCGGCGACATCAAGATCAAGCTGGTGGACATTGAGTTGCTCTCCATTCAGATCCGCCTGGTGATCTGTTCGGTGGACAAGGCCAAGGAGATGGGCATGGATTGGTGGGTCAATAACCCCGTCTTTTGCAGCCAGGCTCCTCAAGGACAACTGGAAGCTTCTCTTGCCAAGATCGACGAGAGGCTGGCAAGGCTTGAGGCTTCCTCGGCGAGTGAGACGATCCCGGCTTGAGCTTCTCTGGCCCCGTGCCGGTCGGAACCGGGACGCAGATGCTGATTTCAAGACATCGCGGGGTTTCGGCTACCCACACCGCCCGCTGTTTTGAAGGTGGAAACTGCCCACGCCACTATTTCTTCGCCGGTCGCCGCGACTTTGGCGTGCCCGTCGAGCGCTTCCGGCGCTCGGTCGAAGCGGCCTGCTTTCGCGGTTTGCCCTTCGCCACGGGCACCGCTGCCGCCTTCTTTGCGCGCTTTGGCTTGGCCGGTTTGCGCTCGGCCAGCCCCTCGTCGGGACTGGCGCCCTGCGCCATGTCGAGGCCGAAAACCCCGGCGAGGTCTTCGCCTTCGAGAAGCTTGCCGGCTGCCGGTCCCCGCTTCGCCAGCGGAGCCGCCTTGCCCGCGTTGAGAATCAATTCCGCCTCGTCCACCGCACGCAAGCGGAAAAGAAGTTCGGGTTGATGATCGAACCGCGCGCCGATGCCGTACAGCACCGCGGCAATATGCTTGCACATGCCGGCCCAGTCGGGGCAACTGCACGAAAGCTGGATCTCGGCCGGTGAAGGAAACAGGCCATGGTTCTGCCGGCAGATCCGCTCCATGACGCCCTTGGACAACCGTCCTTGCAGCAACTCGACCAGCGAATCGATCGCGCCCGCGCAGTCGGCGCAGATGGATTTCCACTGCGCCTTCTTGACCGGCGCCACTTTCAGCGTGACTTTGTACAACTCCGAGCCGCTGACGTGGGCATGGATCTCGCCGGAGGTAATCTGCAGGTCGACCACCGACCCGTTGCGCACATAGGTCCGCCCGCGCGGCAGCCGGTTGGCATAATCGCTGTACCGCTCGAGGTTCTCGCACCAGGCGCTGCCCCAGAAGGTCTTGGCGATGGTTCGGCCTTCGATCACGACCGGTGACACATCGTGCCCTTGCTTCTTGCGCTTCGCCATTTCGCGCGCCGCTTTGCGCCGCCGCTCCGCAACGGAAACATAGGGTCGCCATTCCCAACCGTCGTACGCCATCGATCACGCCTCCTTTAGCGCCTTGTTGATATCGAGCGCAACCAGCTTTAGTAACTCGTCGTCTTTCATCTCCGTCAGCAGCATGCCGGCGCCGCCCTCCAGTAACTCCTGCGACAGTTGGCGCTTGGAATCGATGAGCTGATCGATTTTCTCTTCCACGGTACCGCGGCAGACGAACTTATGCACCAGCACGTTCTTGGTCTGGCCGATGCGGAAGGCGCGGTCCGTGGCCTGGTTCTCGACGGCCGGGTTCCACCACCGGTCGAAATGCACGACGTGCGAGGCTGCGGTCAGGTTCAGGCCCGAGCCTCCGGCCTTAAGCGAAAGCACGAAGAAACCCACGGCTTCGTCTTCCTGGAATTGGCGTACCAGATCCTTGCGCTTCTTTACTTCGGTTTCTCCGTGCAGCACCAGGCCGGGCCGTTCGAAAACCGAGCCGAGGAAACCGGCCAGCGGCGCGGTCACCTCGCGGAACTGGGTAAAGACGAGCATCTTCTCCTGCCTGGCGGCTACCACCTCGGCAATGTCGCGCAGACGCGCCCATTTGCCGCTGTCGCTTTCGCCCCACGCGCCGTCTCCCAGCCATTGCGAGGGATGGTTGCAGATTTGCTTGAAGCGCATCAGGAACGACAGCACCAGCCCCTTGCGCCGTATCCCGGTGGCGTCCGCGAGTTGCTCGGCCAGGTCTTTCACCGCCTGCTGGTAGAGCGCGGCCTGTTGGCGGCTGAGCGGGCAGAATACCTTGACTTCGGTTTTTTCCGGCAGGTCCGCGATCACCGTCTTATCCGTCTTCAATCGCCGCAGAACATATGGCCGCACCAGCTCGCGCAGCGGCCCGTAGGAGCCGTGAGGCCGGTCGCCCAAGCGCTTGGCGAAGCTCGCGAACTCCTTCGCCGTTCCCAGCAGTCCCGGGTTGACGAAATCGAAAATCGACCACAGATCGCCCAGACGGTTCTCCACCGGCGTGCCGGTGAGCGCCAGTCTGCCGCCCGCCTTGAGCTTCTTGACGGCGCGGGTCTGTTTGGCATCGGGGTTCTTGATGGCCTGCGCTTCGTCCAGCACGGCCAGCCGCCAGGGAGTCTCCGCAATCCACGGCGCGCGGAGCAGCGAGCCATAGCTGGTGATGACCAGATCGATGTCTCGCAGCCGCGCAGTCTCAAAAGCCTTCAATTCGGCAGCCGGCAGAGCCGACGGATGGGCGATGAGCGCCTTCAACCCCGGCGCAAAGCGTTCGATTTCCGCCGCCCAGTTGGCGAGCAGCGATGCCGGCGCCACCAACAGGCTCGGCTGCGGTTTGGCGCTGTACTCGCTCTTGAGAACCAGCAGCAGCGAAAGCACCTGAATGGTCTTGCCGAGTCCCATATCGTCGGCAAGACACGCTCCGAGGCCGAGCTTCGTGAGGAGATAAAGCCAACGCACGCCGACCTGCTGGTAGGGCCGCAGCACGCCTTTGAGAGCATCGCCGGGTTCGACTCCCGCCAACCCCTGCGGGCTGCGCAACCCCTTCAAGGTGTCCGCCAGCCACGGGCCCGCGACCACTTGCGCCCAGTCGGCCTCGGCCGCGGCGTCCCTATCTTCGGCGTCGACGTCCGCGCCGGCCAGCAACCGCATGGCCTCGCCGAAGGCCAGGCCGTTTTCCTTTGCCGTGCGCTCCACTTCGCGGAAGCGCTCGATCATGCTTTGCAGGTGCTCTCGATCGAGTTCGATCCACCGCCCCCTTACTAGCGCGAGGCCATCCGTCTTCGCCAGCAGGTCGCGGATTTCGGCGGATGTGAGCGGTTCACCGTCGAGCGTGACTTCCATGCGGAAATCGAGCAGCGCGTTCTGTCCCAGCCCTGACGGCGCCTTGGTTCCCACGGCCCCCGTCACACGCGGCCGCAACGGACGATTGCCCCGCCACGCCGCCGGCATGCGAACCACCACGCCCGCCGTCTCCAGGTGCGGGACGTCCCTCAGAAGCTGCAAAGCTTCCCGCGGCGTCCAGCGCAGCGGATGAAAGATCTCGCCCGCGTCGACCATGGCCCTGAGCCACGGGCACGTTTCCGACGCCCGCTGCACCGGAACCAGCAATGACAAGAGGCGCTCCTTGTTTGCCGCGCCCGCATACTCGCCGAGCGCCTGCCCCAGCGGCAGATGTTGCGCTTTGGCCTGCGCCGATAAGCGTGTGGTATAGGTCGCCAGAAATGCGAACGGGGCGTCCTGGTCCTTGCGGTTCTCGGCAAGATTGAAATGCACCCGGCCCACCAAGTTCCATGCCGGATTCCGGCGCTTCAGAAAATCCTGCACGCCGCATTTGGATTCGGACAACTCAATGCCAAAGGCCGCGTCCAGTTCCCGCCACAAAGCCTCGAGCACCGCGGCTGTCAGATACTCCGCGCCCACCATGGGCGGCGCTGCCAGCGCCATGCGCTCCAGTTCGTCGTCCGGAGGGGCCGCAACCCGCGCTCCCTTCCGCGGCGCATCGCTATCCTGCTGCGTGCAGAGAGCGGTCACGTAGCGCGCGCCAAATTCGCGCCAATAGGAAGGCGCCGGCGGCAGCGCGGTCCCGGCCTCGTCCGCTCCCAGCAGCAGAAGCCCGTGGCCCGATCCGCGTTCGAAAGCTCGCAGCAGACGGTCCGCCAGCCCGCTGTGGAGACGCGGCGCCTCGGCGTCGTGAGTCAAGACGAGCCGGCCGTGCGGACTGAGGCTTAAGCAGAGAGGGGCAGGGTCCATGCCGCGGGTCCTTCAGCTTAGCACCGTGCGCGTGCTCGACGCCCTGTTCTTTGAGGAGCTATGAGATCCGGCTCCCGATGCCGGCGTTCAACTTTGATTTCCGCTCCTCCAACCGGGCGATCTGGGTCTTCAGCCGCTTCAGTTCGCGGTTGATGCGCGCCAGCTCCGTCTTCGCCTGCCGGTCCTTCAGCTAGGCGTCCCCGTGCTTCTTCGCGACCAGCGCTTGCACTTCGCGCCGGAGAAGCCGCAACCAGAGGTTCCCGTACATGGATCCTTCCCGGTAATGAAGCGCGCCAGCCCGGATTGCCCGAAGGATCTCGTTTTGCGTCAGCCCGAACTCCTCCCGCGCCGTCTTGTCGCTGAGGGTCGCGCCCTTGCGCTGCCATTCGGAATCTAGGTCATCCATAGGTCCACTCTCACTTCCGCTGAACCTCCCACCACCCGTTCACCTTCGAGGGCAGACGGCTCTCAGGGTTATCGGATGGCCGGCGAGCATGGCATCCGTCCGACGATTCACGTAGGCTTCAAACATGAACCCTGCCCCCGCACCTTGCCGTAACGCCGGTCACCGCGAGCACTGGCGAATGAGAGTGGCGCCGAACACCGCTCCCTTCTCTTGGGCCTTCGTAGCGATGGCGAGCACGTCGTTGCGGGCATGTGCTGCGACCCCGAGTTTGTCCGCCGCTGCCATGAAGTGGCCGTAGATATCAATGACGTCGCTGCCCGTCAATTCGTAGCCGTAACCCTCAAGGATTCGCAGGATGGCAATCCGGCCGACGCGCAGACAGAACTCAGCGTCCTGTTCGAGCATGTCACGCGACGCGCGGCTGAGCGTGCGCGGGTCGGATCGCGCTGGCTGCCCGCATCGGCGAGTTCCGCGCCTGCCCGCCGGGTCAGGGCTACGAATTTCTCCGCAACCGTCTCGACAAGCGCCACGCAAGGGATCTTTGCGACCTCGGGCGGTTGCTCGAAAGCTTCTGCCAGAAAGGAACGCACCGGCCGTTCAATTGCCGGTCGCCTTAACGGCCAGACGGCTGTCTCAATTTGAATTTCCGGCCGCAAGGTTCCCTCTCCCGCGACGATCGGCGCATAGGGCAATCGATAAAGAGTGTAGCGGCTTGCATTGCCGGAATCACGATGCGCGGGATTATCTGGGTCGAATTCAAAACCGGCTTCCAGCAGAGCTTTGGTAATGATATCGCGCAGATGCCGCAGCGTTGGGCGCGTCATCTGGTCATCCGAGATGATTCTTAGGTCGATGTCTTCCGACATGCGCCGGATTAGACGGTGCGCCCGGCTCAACGTCGCTGCGCGGTTACCGGGATTCCGTTCTCTTTGCGTGACGGCGGCGCCAACCGAAGACCGTGGTCTACCCGGAAACGGCTATGACCTTCCGCATCAATGCGCCGCTGGTCGTCTCGACTGCTAATGCGCCGCAAGCCTTCCGTTACGTCAGCCCGAACGATTACGCCCGCCAGGCGCCGCTGCAGGCCCGTATTCCACCCCGTACGCCCCGTACGGTCAGTATTATGCTCCGTATTACGCTCCTTACCCCTACGGCATTTACCCGTATGGTTATTGGGGGCCGTACTACGGCGGTGTGGGCTTTGGCGTAGGGTTCGGCCGTGGTTTCCGCCGCTGGTGAAAAGGCTGCGTCCCTCACCCGCGACGGTTAATGAGCTTCAAAACGGTTGCCGTAGGGCTTTGCGGATTTTCCATTTGGAGCAGTCTGTCCGTTCGGAGTTGGATCGCTTCGATCCATTCGGGATGGGTAAAAATATAGAACTGCTCCTTCTCAAGTGCATCGAAGACCACGCCGGCCACATGGAGAGGAGGCATGCTCGCCTCCACGGCGGCCTTGAATGCGGCCAGACCGGCTTGCATTTCCGGGGTCGGCGCGACTGGTTCGTTACGCAGCTCGGCGGGCCTGTTCCGCTCGGCGTCGACGATATTGGTCCGCACAAGCCCCGGGCAGAGAACCGATACCTTGACCAGCGAGTTCCGTTGTTGCAGCGTCAGGTAGAGGCTTTCCGAAAGGGCTACCACCGCATGCTTGGTCACCGCGTAAGGAGCGGAGCCGCCGCCGGCGATCAGGCCGGCGGCCGAGGACGTGTTGACGATATGGCACTCCGTGTTCTGCGCGAGCATGAGCGGCGTGAACACCTTGACGCCATGGATCACGCCCCATAAATTAACGCCGATTACCCACTCCCAATCGTTCCATGTCGCCTCCCATGGCGCCCCGCCGGCGGCGACCCCGGCGTTGTTGAACAGCAAGTGCACCTGGCCAAATGCATCGAGCGCACGGCGAGCCAGTTGTTCGACGTCACTCCGTCTCGAGACGTCCGTCCTTACGCCAAGCACAATCCCGCCCGCGGCTTTCAGTTCGGTTTCCGCTTTGGTAAGATCGGCTTCATCGATGTCGGCGAGGACTACTTTCATGCCCTCACGAACGCACCGCTCGGCTATCCCACGTCCGATGCCGCTCGCCGCGCCGGTAATCACCGCGACTTTGTCTTTAAAGTCTTTCATTGTGCGACTCGGGACGCTAGTGCGTCATGGAGTAAACCACGTAGTTCACGCCCAGCCGGATTCCCAGCGCCGAGAGCTTCTCGGGATAGGATGGGTCGTCGGCCCATTCCCAGGAGTCGCCCACGTCCGAGTTGAAGGAAATCGCCACCATGACGCGATTCTTGTCGTCGAAAACGCCCAGCCAGTGGGCCACCGTGCCCTCCGCTCGCCGCGCCATTCCCCCGCCACCGCGCGAAAACGACCACTGCCCTAGGATCTGGTAGCGCTGGTCAAGGTCGTAAACCGTGTGGAAAATCGGATCACGGCTCTCGATTTCCACCACGGGCCGTTCCGGGAAGATCTTGCTCATGGTCTCGTTGAAGCGCGCGTACTCGTCCGGCCCCCAGAAATCGTCGAGCATCAGGAAGCCTCCCCGCAGAAGGTACTCGCGCACCGTCTTCACTTGGTCGTCCGTCAGCTTCCAGTCGCCCATCTCGCCGGCGTTTAGCCAGGGCCAATTGAAGAAATCGTCTACGTCGTCCGGGTTGACCGGTTGTTCGACGGAACGCGCATCGACGCGCGTCAACCGCCGGACCGCCTGCGCGAAGTGGCGGTCGGCCCGCGGGTAATCCTGCGTCCAGCCGCTTCCGCCGTAGCGCCAGTCCATCCCGCCGCCAAAGCCGCCGAAGCCGCCCCCGTAGCCTCCGAAGCCGCCGCGGCCCCGCCTCGAACCGAACAGTCCGTCCGGGTGCTCCGGGTACATCAGGCGGCCGAAGACCCATTCGGCCTGGTTCTGGTAATCCGGCGGGAGGGGGATATCGTCGTAGCGTTCGATGCTGACATACACGCGAAAGGGACGCTGGAAGGCGCACACCACTCCCGCCAGCGCCAGCCCGGCGCATAGCCCCCACGCCGTTCTTCGAGAGATCCCACGCATCCGTTTGCCCAACCGCAGCATCGGCCGGACGGCTTACTGGCCCTCTTCGGACGCCGCCTCTGCTTCCGCCGCCGCCGCTGGTCCAGCCGCGCGCGCTTCCCGCAGCAGGCGTTCGGCCTCCTCGGCTTTCTCGCGCGGAACCAGAACCTGGAACTCCAGCGACGGAATCATGCTGGATCCCTCCACCACCGAAAAGACGCCGCTCGCCTCCAACATGCTCTGGATGTTGTTGGCTTCGAACTCCGCTTCCGTAGTGGAGGAGCTGAATAGCGTTACCAAATCGAGATCGGGTGAGGGATCGACTCGCCCGCCGTCTTCCTCTTCCAAGCCGGGGTCTTGCGCCATGCCTCAAGGATATCGCAGAATGTGGATGGAGGCGGCTTTATGTCGAACCAGGAAGATTACAGTGGCAAGCTCATGTGGTTTTTGACCGGCGCGGCCATCGGCGGCGCCGTGGCCATTCTTTACGCGCCGAAGAGAGGCAAGGATACGCGCGAGATCCTTTCCAAGACGGGGCGCCGCGGCAAGGAGGCCATCGAGGATACTGGCAAGGATATCGCCGACGCCGGACGCGATATGTTCGAACGCGGCCGTCAGTTGGTGGACGACGCGGCCGATCTGTTCGATCGCGGCCGCAAGCTGGTACAGGGCTGATCCCCCTTTGCGAATGCCGGGCGCCGTCCTAGGCAGTTTCGAAATATCCCTTGTTCGGGATTCCACATATTGGTGGGATGGCGGCGCGTTTTTCGGCGTCGTGCCCAAAACGCTGTGGAGCCGCCGGGCTCCCGCGGATGAGTGGAACCGCATCCCGGCGGGCTTCAACTCCTACCTGATTCGCACCGGCGAGCACGTCATCCTCCTCGAAACCGGCTGCGGCGATAAGATGGACGCGCGGGCCCGCGAGCGCATGAAGCTCCCGCCCGAGACCGAACCATTGCCGGAGGCGATCGCGCGCCACGGATTCGATCCCGAAGCTATCGACATTGTCATTAACAGCCACCTCCATTGGGACCATTGCGGCGGCAACACCATCCTCTCGGGCGGGGTTGCCAGACCGGCGTTCCCGAGGGCCCGCTACTTCGCCCCGCGCGGCGAATGGGAACACGCGCACGAGCGCCTCATGCGCGATGGCGTCAGCTACATCGACGCCAATTACGACCCGCTGGTCGAATCCGGCCAAATGACTCTGGTGGAGGGCGACTACGAAGTGGCTCCCGGAATCCGTATGCGGCGCGCCCCCGGGCACACCCGCGACATGACGGTAATCACCGCGGAGAGCGGCGGCGAGACTTTTTGTTTTCTCGCGGACATGGTTCCCCTCGCCGCCCACCTGCAGCCCTCCTGGATAGCCGCCTTCGATCTTTACCCGCTGCAGGCGATCGAGACCAAAATCCATTGGTTGACCGCCGCCGCCGAGTCGCATTGGCTCTGCGGCTTCGCCCACGACCCCGCCATCGACTTCGCCCGAATCGTAAAACACCCCAAGACGGGGTTCGCGCTGGCGGAATAATCGCCGCAGCCGTTTTACCGGCCAAGCTGAGCGCCGCCAGCCGCACGGAGGCGGTCGCCATCGGAATCCGCAAGGGACTCGTTCTGCTTTGAGTGCCTATTCGTGGTGCAGCGCTGCCATGGGATCGAGTCTGGCCGCCCGCCGCGCCGGAATATACGCCGCCAGCAGAGCGGACGAACCCAGCAGAACCGTGAATGCCGCAACCGCGCGCAGATCCATGGGAACCACGCCCGAAAGCACGCTCGACATGATCTTCGCCAGGATCAGGGCCGCCGGAAGGCCGATCGCCAATCCGGCTCCGGAGATGCGCAGAGACTGCCCCACCACCATCTTCAGAACGTCGCCTCCGCGAGCTCCCAATGCCATGCGGATGCCGATTTCGTGAGTGCGCTGCGCCGCCGAATACGAGGTGAGCGCGTAAATTCCAGTGACCGCCAGCAACAGCGCGATGGCGGCGTAGATCTCCATGCTGAGCGCGGCTCCTCCCACGCCGGAGGTTTGCCAGGCAATGTTCTGCTCCATGCTCTCCACTTCGTAAACCGGCGCATCGCGGTCCACCGCCCGGATGGCAGCGCGGGCGCTCGGGGCAAGGGCCACGGGATCGCCCGAGGCGCGCAGCAGCAGCGTCATGCCGGGCCGCGGAGCTTGAACGCTGGGGATATAGACGAATGGCATCGGCTCGCCGCTGAACCAATTCTTGACGTCTCCGCAGACGCCCGCTACGGTCAACCAAGGGGAGTCCGCGCCGCCCAACTTGATGCGGTTGCCAAGCGGACTCGCGTTACGCGGATAGTCCGGCCAGTAGTTGCGCGCTACGCTTTCGGCGAGAACCACAACTCTGGGAGATTCGGCGCCATCCTGGTCCGCAATCCCGCGCCCCTGCTGGATCGGCAACTGCATGGCTTCGAAGTACCGGCTGCTCACCGCGCGAATGCCGGGCCGCATTTCGCCGGGGCGCGGCTCTGGCCGCCCTTCAATGCTGAACCCTTCCGGGCCGGCCAAGTCCGCGTACGCGGCGGCGAACCGGACGCCTGGGAGCGCGCCCAGCGCGGTGAGCGTCCTGCGGTAGAACGAGGCGGCCTCGGCGGATTCGCTGAAAGGCCGCTCGGGAAGAGCTATCCAATCGTTACCCGCGACGAAGCCGGACGATACGCGGTAGGACTGCTCGGGGAGAGCCACTCGCATGGTCAGAAGATTCTTGGGATTGAATCCGGGATTGGCCGAAAGGAGCCCCTGGAACGTCTCGACCATGAGTCCCGCGCCCACCAGCAGGACCAGCGCAAGGGCCACTTCCACGGCCACCAGAGTGCTCCGCGCGCGGCTGCGAGCCGGTCCCGAACTCGGGCTGCGGCCGCCTTCCTTAAGCGCCTCGGCCAGGTCGCCGGAAGCATTTCTACGCAGGGCGAGCAAGGCCGCCGGCAGACCGCAAAGGACGGCGGCCAGGACGGAGCACGCCAGGGTGAACGCGGCGACCCCCGCATCGATATGCATGCTGCGCATGCCGGCTACGAAGCGTAGCACCTCCGACGGCACTCGCGACTTCGTGAAGTCCAGATTCCAGCCCGCCAGCCAGATGCCGAGGACGCCGCCCATCAGGGCGATCAAGGCGCTCTCCACAACCAGCAGGCGGGCCACGCGGAACCGGCTAGCGCCGAGGGCGGACTCCACCGCGAATTGCCGCTGGCGGCCGGTGGCGCGCGCCAGCATGAGGCTGGCCACGTTGGCGCAAGCCAGCAGGAGCACGAAGCCGGCCGATCCCGCCAAAGTCAGGACGAACCGGTCGGTGACCGGATTGGCAAGTTCGCGCAAAGGCACGACCGCGACCGTTCGCGATTGGTTGCTCTCCGAATACGCGCGCTCCAGGCGGCCGGCCAGGATTCCCATCGCACCGCGGGCCTCCGCCACCGTGACCCCCGGCCTCAGGCGGCCGAGGACCAGCAACGTGCGGGACGCCCGCTGGTCTTTCTCTTGCGGCGTCATCGCCAGGGGCGCCCAAAGTTCGGTTGCCAGAGGATAATCGAAATCGGCTGGCATGACGCCGGCCACGGTATAGTCGCGGTTGTCGAGCGAGATGGTACGCCCCACGGCGTCCGGGTTCGAACCGAGCCGCCGCTGCCAGAATCCGTGACTCACAATCACCGCCGCGCCGCCGGAAGGCTCCTCGTCCGCAAGGGAGAAACTGCGCCCGAGCGCCGGCTGCATGCCCAACAGCGCAAAGAAATCGGCGGCGACCAGGCAAGCCTGTATGCGCTCCGGCTCGCCGGCGCCGGTCAAATTGGCATCCCACGGCCGGTAGGCGGCCAGTCGTTCGAATACGCCGTTCTGTTTCCGCCAATCGACATAATTCGCCGGCGCCACCGCGTCCCTCTCGGCGCGCAGTTTCGGCACGGTCTCCCACACCGTCATGATCCGTTCCAGGTGCGGGTAGGGAAGCGGATGGAGCACCAGGGCGCTGACCCAGATGAAAGAGGAAGTATTGACTCCAATGCCGAGAGCCAGCGCCAGTGCCGCCACCGCCGTGGCGCCGGGCGTCTTGCGCAAAGCGCGCAAAGCGAGCCGGAAGTCCATGAGAAGACCGTTCATATGGCTGCCTCCCCGTGGCGGAGAGCAATCCCAAGGCCACGGCGCTTTCCGCTAAGAACCAACAGCTCTGCGCCCCCCGGACGCAGCGCGGTGTCCGATATTGGGATCACAATGCCCGGAATCGGAGGCCGTGCCTTCAGTCAATTCTCGGTTGGCGTTCTGTTCACGTGGTCGACGACCAGCACCTGCACCGGGCCCTTCTTGGACTCCAACCTGAGCCCAAGCTGACTCTCGATGGCGGCGAAAAGATTCGGGGCTGCGTCGCTTGAATCCGATACGCCGGCCTGTCCCGCCGGCTGTTGAGAGGCGTCAGGCGGCCCAGCTTCTAAAGTGGACCGATTGCGAACCGGCTCATCCGGCACATAGGTCAAGTCGAAGTCGTATGTCCCGGTAAGTCCGGTCTTATCCACTACCGGCCGGAGAAGTCTGCGTTCCAAATCCGCCCACAAGACGGCGAGTGGCTCCATTCTCGCCGTGATACGGGTATTGCCGTTCACCACAAAAGGGACCAAGCGTGGTACGCCGGGCGGCAGGACCGGAAAACCGTCCTTGTCCTTTGCCATCGTCTTTAGGGTCGGAGGTTGGCCTGCCTCTGGCCGCGGTGCGCCGGCTGGGAGTGGCCCTGGCTCCTTCAACTTCGGCCCTCCCTTCGCCACAACCGCCTCGTAGATCGGCAAGTCTCGCGTTTCCCAATGGGCGGCAAGGCCGAAGCGCTCCACCATCAGGTTCTGGATCATCGCAAGGAACTGCTCCTTCGTGGCGCCTGGTGGAATCTTCGCGTCGATGTCGTACTTGCCGCTCTTGAGCCAGTCCGGGCCGATAAGCTGCCAAGGCATCAGGTTATAGGCTCTCTCGAGAAGCAAACCGAGCATTACGTTGGAGCCTACGAGTTCTCCGGGGCTGCCCGTTCCCGGACCGCCCGTCAGCCGGGGGATTGGCCGGGCCGAGGGAGCGGAAACCTTGACAGAAGCCGCCTCAAAGGAAGGCAGCGGAGCAGCGGTTTGGGCGGAGGCAACAGCCGTCCATATAAGCAAGCTCGCGATGTTTGGAAGGGTCATAGCTCTACCCACGGATTGCGCACGCGCACGTAACGGCGTCATGGCCATCGCTCACGTTACCGCAAATGGGCCCCCACGGTGGGGTGTTAAACTACGGCTTGCCTCAACCAGTATCACGCGCCGGGCATTGGTTTGCGCGCTCCGGCATCCAGGAATCGAGCGGCGGCGTGGCGCGCTATTATCGCGCCGACCTGGGACGCAACCACGCGGTTTCGACGGAGATTACCGGCTATGCCGTGAGTACGTTCGTGTACCTGCATTCCGTCGCGAAAGAGGCTGCCTATCTGGAAGCCGCGCTGCGGGCGGCGCAATTCCTCACCCGCACGGCCTGGGACGGCGCCTCGAAAGCGATGCCGTTTGAGATCGACCCGCCCGCATGCGCCTATTTCTTCGATTGCGGAATCTCCGTCCGCGGCCTGCTCTCGTCCTGGCGCGTCACGGGCGAGGACGAGTTCCTCGATGTGGCAACCGCGCTGGGCGAATCCATGGCCGCCGATTTCACCTCCGGGGACGGCGGCTATCATGCCATCCTCGCGCTTCCCGGCAAGCGTCCCCTTCCGCCGGATGCGGCGCGCTGGTCGGCTTCTTCGGGGTGTTATCAATTGAAGGCCGCCATGGCGTGGCACGATTTAGCGGAGGCCACCGATAGCTCCCGCTTCTGTGAACTCTACGAGCGAGCCGTGGAGCGGGCGCTTTGCGCTTCGAGCGGCTTTCTGCCGGGGCACGCCGACCCCCTCAAGGTGGTGGACCGTCTGCACGCGTTCCTCTATTTTCTGGAAGGACTTCTGCCCTGCGCCGCCCAGGACCGTTGCGCGGCGGCCATCCGCGACGGCATCGTGCGCGTCGCCCGGACCCTTCGCGAAGCCGCATCCCGCTTCGAGCGTTGCGACGTCTACGCCCAGTTGCTTCGCCTGCGCCTCTATGCCGATTGGGCGGGAGTGGCGCCGCTCGACCGCGAGGCGGCGCAATTCGAAGCCGGGAAGGTGGCAGGCTTTCAGGCTTCCTCCCAGGATGCGCGAATCGATGGCGGGTTCTATTTCGGGCGAAAGGCCGGGGCGGTCCTGCCGTTCGTGAACCCCGTCTCCACCGCGTTCGCCCTTCAAGCGCTGGCTCTTTGGGAGCAGTGCCGCGACGGCGGGGCGCAGCCGCACCGGCATTTGCTGATCTGATTTGAATCTGCCCAACCAGTTCGCGGAGATCCCTGGGGCCGATTGGCGGGCGCTCTGCTGGTATGGGGCGGCGCGGGCCGCCGGCGCCTTGCGGATTGTGAGAAACAGCCCTGGTCCGCCTGCGCACGGGCTGCCCGCCGCCGATCCGGGCGTTTCCCTGGTAATTCCCTCCCGCAACGGCAGACGGCTGCTCGAAGCCCAACTCCCCGGCGTGGTGCGCGACCTGGCCGCACTTCCGGCCGAGATCCTCATCGTCGATAACGGCTCCGATGACGGCACGGCGGGGTGGCTGCGGGCGGCGTGGCCCCAGACCCTGGTGGAGGTTTCCGCCCAACCGCTTTCTTTCGCGCGCGCCGTCAATCGCGGCATCGCGCGCGCGCGTTATTCCCACATCTGCCTGTTAAATAACGACATGCTGCTCGAACCGGGCTTCTTCGCCGCGCTG
>Ga0182014_10004005_pt1 | contig 17270 bp, 9 predicted proteins | sample 612S2DmetaG_FD_120489 | JGI IMG/M metagenome (GOLD analysis project Ga0182014, IMG submission 120489) | Permafrost microbial communities from Stordalen Mire, Sweden - 612S2D metaG | ecosystem: Environmental > Terrestrial > Soil > Wetlands > Permafrost | place: Sweden: Stordalen | collected... | reverse complement strand
GGGCAAGTGGGTGAAGGCGCCGGGACTGGAGCTCTTCAGGGCGTTGGAAGCAGCGCTGGGGCCGCTGCCGCTGGTTGCCGAGGATCTGGGGATGATTACCTCAGAAGTTGATGCTCTGCGGAAGGAACTGGACCTGCCGGGGATGAAGGTGATGCAGTTCGGCTTTAGCAGCAAGGGCGCGCACATTCACCTGCCGCACGGCTTTACGCCGGATACCGTGGCCTACACCGGCACGCACGATAACGACACCACGCAGGGCTGGTGGGATGCGGCAACCAAGACGGAACGTCGTGCTGTCGAAGCCTATGTGGGGCCCGTCGCCGGGCGGCCGGTATGGCCGCTGATAAGGGCTGTAGAGGAGAGCGTGGCGCAGGTGGCCGTGATTCCGGCGCAGGATCTGCAGGAGGCCGGCTCGGAGGCGCGCATGAATACGCCCGCCGTGGCCGCGGGCAACTGGAGCTGGCGCGCGCCGGAGGGATGCTGGACGGCGGAGATTGCCCAGCGGCTGGCCGCGCTGGTTGAAGTGACCGACCGCGATAACGATCCACTGGGCGAAGCGGAGGATGCGGTGGAAGAGACTTAGCTCGACAGATCGAGGTATTCGAGCGCACGCTCTTTTGGGAACTTATGGACTTCAAGCATTTTGTCGATTAAAGCAAAGGCTTCTGCGTCTTCGAGTCCCGTGCCAAAACTGCATGTTCTTTTGTCCGCCTCGAATTTTATTTGACTCTGGTAGGAGTGTCTTCCCCGATTTCCGGCGGGGTTATACCTCAAGTTGCGCACGTCCGTGGTTGAAAATGTCCGCCTGCTTATCTGGATTCCCATCACCCGGCGGGTGATCGCCAGTTGGCCGGGGTCCATTTCGAGCGAAGTCCGGCCCGTAAGGCTCCAGATAATAGAGACAGTTACGAAACATTCTCCAATAGCCCAACCCACAAGCCAAAGCAAATTGAATGCAGGTGGATTTGGCTTAGCGAGCGTCTCTGCCAACACACTCCGCCCGGCCATCGTCCAGCCGGCCAACCACACTAGGAAGAACGCGACCGTCCAGTTTAGTCGCGCCGGAATCTCGACGCGAATACGATTGCCTGTGCGCTCCCACTTAAGTCTGCCTGCCAGCGTTTCGAACATTGTGCTTTCCTCTTGTTTTCCCGATATTATCGCGCCTGACCTTCAAGAGCTATCTGGAAAATGCGCGGCCACCCCATGAGCAGCTCATCGGTCTGCTCCCGTAGGGAGCCATCGAAAACAGCCCAGGGCCGGGATCCCCGGCGCGAGTGTTTTTGCGCGTTGGGGTGGGAGAGCAAGCGTAACGCAGCCCTGGGTGAGGGACAAAGGAAGGGTCATTCGCCCCGTAGGGGCGAATCGAATACTCCCGCCATGGAGAGCTGAAACCAGCGACCGTGCAGGGGGTTCACACTGCCCCTACAGGGCGGAAATCTCTCGGTCGAACGCTTACCCAGGGTTTCACCCTGGGCTATTATCCTCTCTTCCCTACGGGAGGAACTATGCTGTTTGCTTCGCGATTCCCCTAATTAGATTGCTGATAACTGGCCGCAGGCGTAGGACGATTGACCTATCGCTGCGGTACGGGCAGGCGCACGGTGGCGCGCGCGCCTTTGCAGTCTTCGCGGTTGATAAGGCTGATTTCGCCTCCATGGCCGCGGGCGATCTGCTGAGCCAGGGCCAGGCCGACGCCGCTCCCCGAGGGCTTGGTGGTATAGAAGGGCACAAAGAGATTTTCGACGTTGGCGATGCCCAAGCCGCGATCTTCAATGGAGACCAAAGCAGCCGCGCCGTCCAGACGCCAACTCACACGCACCGGCTGAGCGCCATTGGCCAAAGAGGCATCAACGGCGTTGGCCAGCAGGTTGATGAACATCTGTTCCAACTGATCGGGATCGGCGCTGAGCACGATCGGCGGCCCCGGATCAAGCTCGACGGCCAGGCGCTGCTCCAGATGCACAACCCGCTCCAGCAGCGGCCCGAGAGGAACCGGCCTGAGGCGCGGCGGGGGCAACTGGGCAAGCTGGCGGTAGGACTGCACGAAACGATGCAATGCATCGGCGCGGCTCTCGACGACGCCAAGGCCGCGGCGGAAGTCGCGCAATGCCGCTTCGTCACCGGGCATCTGCTCCAGCCGCGCCAGCAGGCTGCCGGCGATGGACTTGATGGGAGCCAGCGAGTTGGAGAGTTCGTGGCCAAGAACCCGGATCAGCCGCTTCCAGGCCAACTGTTCCTCTTCCTGCAGGGGCAGGCTCACATCGGCAAACAGCAGCAGGGTGTGGGGCGCGCCGTCCTGGCGGAAGGTTGCCTTGCGCAGCAGCCAGCGGGTCGACTTGTTGGCCCCGAAGGGGTGGATGGTCTCATCGGGGGCAGCAAGCAGCTCTTCCAGGCCGAGCTCGCGCGCAGTGTGGCCGTAACACCGGGCATGGGTCCGGCCCAGCAGGCGTACGCCGGCGTCGTTCACCAACTGCAGCAGGTTGTTGCGGTCGAAGGCAAAGAGAGGCGCATGCATCACTTCAAGGATGCGAGCCAGCAGGGCGGTGGCCTCGAGCGAACGGACGCGCTGTTTTTGCAGCAGGTCGGCCAGGGCATTGACCTCGGCGGCCAGCTCGCCCAACGCATCTTGCGAGCCGGCTCCGCGCGCGCGGAAGGAGTAGTCGCCCTCGCGCAGTGAGGAGACTACATTCGAGAGTGTCTGCAAGGGACGGACCATGCCGTCGATGAGCGCGGCAGCTATCAGCAGCAGGTAGACGAGCAGGCTGCCCGCGAGCAGAAGAGCGGGGGCAACGCCGATCGAATTCTGATAGATAAGAACTGCGGCTAGAATCAGCGCGGGCAACGCCAGCAGAAGGCTGTAGCCCCAAGCCCGGCGAACCGCCGTGCCCCTGCGCCTGCGTACACCTTTCTCATAAGCCATATTTTTCAATGCGGCGATAGAGAGCCGATCGGCTGAGGCCCAGAGCTTCAGCCGCCTGTGTGATGTTTCCATCGCAGCGGCGCAGCACCTTGCGGACGAGCAGCGCTTCGACCTCGTCGATACTCATGTTCTCAAAGGACGACGGCGTAGAAGCGCGGGCCGACGGAATGGCCAGGTTGGCGGGCTCGATCTCTTCGCCGCGGCAGAGAAGGACGGCGCGCTCGACGGTGTGCTCCAGCTCGCGCACGTTGCCGGGCCAGGGGTACTGCATCATTTGCTGCACGGCATCCAGCGAGAAGCCCATGACCTGCTTGCGATAGCGGCTGCGATTGCGTGCGAGAAAGTGCTGGGCCAGCAGCGGAATGTCTTCGCGCCGGTCGCGCAGCGCGGGAAGATGAATCTCGACGGTGTTGATGCGGAAGAGCAGGTCCGCGCGGAAGTTGCCTGCCTTGGCCTCCTCGTCGAGTACGGCGTTGGTGGCGGAGAGCAGGCGCACATCGACGCGGCGGGTCGTCGAGGAGCCCACACGTTCCAGTTCTCCGGTCTCAAGCACGCGCAGCAGCTTGGCCTGCTGGCGCATGGGAACATTGGCGATCTCGTCCAGGAAGAGTGTTCCGCCGTTGGCCAGCTCGAAGCGGCCGATGCGGTCCGTGCGGGCATCGGTGAAGGCGCCTTTGACGTGGCCGAAGATCTCGCTTTCGAATGTTCCCTCCGGCAGTCCGCCGGCATTCACAGCGACCAGGGGCATGCGGGAGCGGGGCGAGGCCGCGTGCAGTAGCTTGGCGACGATCTCCTTGCCGGTGCCGTGCTCGCCGGTGATGAGCACATTGGCGTCCGACGGCCCAACCTGCGCAATCAGCTCCAGTACAGGCTGCATGGAAGGCGCGCCGGCCACAAACTCCGGCATCCCTTCGGCGCGGAGCAGGCGATTTTCCAACTCCAACTGGCGCGCGCGGTTGAGCGCCTGGCGCAGTTCGGCATGAACGCGGACCAACGAGAGCAGACGGTCGTTCTCCCAGGGCTTCTGGATGAAGTCGCGTGCGCCGCGCTTGATGGACTCGACCGCCAGATCGATGTTGCCCCAGGCAGTCATCACAATCACCGGCAGGCGCGCATCGAACTCGTGAATGCGGGCCAGCAGTTCGAGGCCCTCCTGGCCGGAGGTGGTGTCGCGCGTGTAGTTGAGGTCGATAAGCAACACGTCGTAGTCGCGTTCGCCCAGCGCTTCCAGAAGAAGCTGGGGCGAACGCACGCAGTCCACGGCGATCCCTTGCGGGGTTAGCAGCAGCTCGACGGCCTCAAGGATATGCGGCTGATCGTCGGCAACTAAAACACGAATCTGTTCCTGCTTGCGAGAGTCGGTCATGTTGAAGATTGTCCTGCGCCCAGTTCCATGCTCCGGGCGCTCGAGGCTCCCAAAGGTAATACTGCGATTCTATGGCACACGGGTTACCACCCCCGTCTTTGCGTCGTCAATGGATACGCCTGTCCGCTCCAGCGTCTCGCCGACGGCGCGTTCGATATCCACCTTCGCTTTCTCGTAGGCTGTTTGTGCGGCATCCAATGCGGACTCGGCCTGGGCGAGTGCGTTTTCTGAGTTCAGCGTATCGAGGCCGGATTTCGCACCGAGCAGCTTTTCCTGTTTTGTGATGTCGAAGAACCGCTGGGCAAGGTCGCGTGCCTTCTGGGCCGCGACAACGTTGGCCTGCCGCTGTTCGAGAGCAAACTTCGAGTTGCGAACGTCGAAGCGAATTCCTTTCTGCTGCTGCTCGGAGGAGATCTGGCTCTGACGGTACTGCAGCACGGCGCGGAATTGATCGGCCTTGGCCTGGCGGTTGCGCAGATTGATGGAAAGCGTCATCCCAACCCGGTATTCCGGGGACGAGTAGTTGAAAGTGTTCGCGAACATGCTGGGAAAGCCCGTAGGCAGATTGGTAGAGCAATCCTGCGTGCTGGAATTGCACAAGGGGTTCAAGGGACCCGCGGTGCCCGCGCCGGCGTAGAGGCCATACATGTTGAGAGTCGGTAAAAGCTCGCTGTTGATGTCCTTCAGGGCCTGCTTCTGCACTTCGGCCTGCATCTGATAGATGGCAACCTCGGGCCGCTTCTTTTCGGCTTCGGCGATGAGGTCGTCGATGGATTTTCCGGCATTCGGGTCGGGCTCTCCCTGCAGGTCGAGCGGAATGACCGGCATCTCGTCGATGATGGGATCATCGACCTTGGTGAGCGCGTTCTTCATCAGGAGCTCGTTCAGTCGAAGGCTGGCGCGCGCCACCGTAAGGTTGCCTTCGGCGGTTGCCACGGCAGACTGATCCGTCATGACCTGCATCTCGGGGATGGCCTGGAGTTCGAGCTGCTTTTGATCGTCGGAGAGATTCTTGTTGGCGAAGCCGAGCGAGCGTTCGCTGATCTGCTCACTGTCGTAGGCATTGACGAGGTCCCAGTAGATATTCTCGACCTGAGTTACGGTGGCGATTACCTGGGCCTTGAAAGCAAGATCGGTGATCTGGGCGTTGCGCTTGGCAATACGGATAAAGCGCTCGTTGGTGGCGACCCCGAAGCCGGCCAGAATGGGCTGGGAGATTATCAACTGAAAATCGGAGTACAGCTCAGGATTGATGAGGTTGTAAGGGGTGTTACTGGCGACACGCTGACCGACATAGTTGATGTTTACGTTGGTGCCGATGGGGAACGACTGGGAGTAGCTCGACAGTACCTCAATGGTGTTGGTCTTCAAAGTCGGCACGCCGGTCGTTACCTCGTTGGCCTCCTGGGTGACGGTGTGATCGACATAGCCCTGGAAGGTGAGGTAGGGATCGAAGGACGAAACGCTGGTGCCGGCGCCGAGAGTCGAGGTGACGATGCCGCCTGCGCCTGCGGAAAATCCCGATCCCGACGAGCCGCCTCCGCCGCCAGCGGAAGCACCAAAACCGCCCTGTGTAGACTGGACTACGGAGGTGTTGACGCCGTTGGCAGGGCTGCCTGCTTTGGTGCGCAGGATATCGGTCTGAGCGATGGGGAAGTTATAGCGGAAATAGGCCAGATCGAGGTTGTTTTCGATGGCCACTGCGATGGCGTCCCGCAGTGAAATATAGATCTTTCTATCGCGGATAAGATTCTGCAGACGCGGTGAGTTGTTGAGGTCAAGAGGTGGCGCGGTGCTGGCTCTATAGGGTGCAAGCGGGTTGTGCGAGTGGGGCATTGGCACTTGAAACGGTTGTGACGGAGCAAACGGCTGCTGCTGCATCTGCTGCATCTGTTGCGCAAGGGGCGGCGGCGACCCGGCGCCGCTTGGCGCCGGTGTCGGAGCCTCCGGCGCCTGCTGGGAGATTGTTGGTGCGGCTTGTGTAACTGCGGGCGTCTGCTGGTTGGTAATCGCGGGCGAAGTGGGCGCCGGCTCGACAGCCAGCCCCAGATTGGCCTGCAACAGAACGATTGCAGCTACAGCCTGGATAAATCGGAACGGGTGTAACTTTGAGCGGATCACTTCTCACTTACCTCCGTTGCCTTTGCCTCAAGCTTTTCATCGCGCGTCATCCAGCCGTCGCGTAGCTCGATGATGCGTCTACCGTAGCGGGCGTTCACCTCGGAGTGCGTCACCTGCACGATGGTCGTGCCGGCGCGGTTCAGCTCGCAAAACAGCTCCATGATCTCACGCGCCTGCGTGGAGTGCAGGTTGCCGGTGGGCTCGTCGGCCAGCAGCAGCGTGGGCGCATGAACCACGGCGCGCGCGATGCCCACCAATTGCTGCTGGCCGCCGGAGAGTTGCGAGGGATACAGATCCTTCTTGGCCACAATCTGGAAGCGATCGAGAATGTCGGCCACCATCCCCTGGCGCTCCTTGGCTGGCAGGTTCTTGTAACTGAGCGGCAGGTCGATGTTCTCGGCCACGGTAAGATCGTCCAGCAGGTGATAACTCTGGAAGACCATACCGATGCGCTGGCGGGCGAGATCGCCGCGCTGCTTGCGGTTGAGCTTATGCACGGGCGTTTCGCCGAACCAGTACTCGCCCCGCCAACTGTCGTCAAGCAGCGCCAGCACGTTCAGCAGCGAGGACTTCCCTGCCCCCGATGGACCCATGATGGTAATGAATTCGCCTTCGTCGATGGTGAGGCCGATGCGGCGCAGAACCCAGGTTTCAGTGGGTCCGGTCTTGTAGCTGCGTTCTACGTTTTTCAGTTCGATCATTTGTTACTCCGATCTCAAAGCAAGAATAGGGTCAACGGAAGCGGCGCGACGGGCGGGAAGCCAGGCTGCAATGAATGAGGCTGCGGCCAGAACCAGGACGACCGCCGCGAAGGTGAGACCGTCGTGCGCCTGCACGCCGTAGATATAACTGCCGGCGAATCGAACCGCGAACCAGGCCAGTGCTCCGCCGACGGTCAATCCGATGGCTACAAGCAGCAGCGCCCGGCGCAAAATGAGGTTGAGGATGTTGCCCTGCGGCGCGCCCAGGGCGATGCGCAGGCCGATCTCGCGCGTGCGCTGAGCCACAGCGAAAGAGAGCAAGCCGTAAAGTCCGACGGAGGCGATCATCAGCGCCAGCGCGGCGAAGCTCTCCAGCAGATGAGCGATCAGGGTCTGGCTGCCGAAAGAGTCTTCGACCGCTTCGTGAATGGTTTTGACATCGACGGTAGCGGCGTCCGGAGCGACCTCGTGCAGCACCTTGTCGAATTGCGCTCGCAGCGAATCGGCGGGGACCGCGCCGCGAATGGCCACCTGGATGAATGCCGTGGCGATACCGTAGAGCGGTGTGCCAGGCTCGGTTTGCGCAAGGCAGAAGTAGAGTTCAGGCTTGGTGGCATCTGTAACTTTGGTCTGCTTTACGTCACCGATAACACCGACGATGCGCATATCGCTGAAGCGGCCCTTTTTGCCCATGGAGATGGAGTGGCCGACCGGATCCTGGTTGGGAAGGTACATGTTGGCGAAGGCCTGGTTAATAACGATGACGGGCGGGGACGAAGGTGTGTCGTCCTCTGTAAAGAAGCGGCCGCGGATCATGGGAATCCCCAGCGCATCGACAAGCCCGGGCGATGCAATGCGTCCGTCGGCCCGTGGCTGTTTCCCGTACGTTACGTCCTTATGGTCCAGGTTGGTGATGATGGAGACGCTCATTTCGCGCCGCAAGGGCAGGACAGAGCTGAGTGCAGCGACCTGAACGCCGGGGATGGCGCGCAGGCGATCAAGCAGCGGCAAGTAGGAGTCGCGCACCACGCTGGGGTGATCCACATCGTCTGTTTCATTCCCTGAGGTGCCGTTGAGAATTATGCCACCGGTAAGCACATTTTGCTGCGCAAAGCCGAGGGGCACCTGACGAAGGGCGTGAATGGTACGGAGGAAAAGACCGGCGCCGACAAGAAAGACGAGCGTGAGCGCGAGTTGCGCCACCACTAGCACTTCGCGTGTGCGATTCTGGCTGGCCGAGGCCGTGGTAGTAACACCATGAAGGCTGCCCTGGACGTTGCGGCGCATGGCGCGCAGAGCGGGGAAGACGCCGACGAGAATTGCAGTAAGAAGCGTGAGCGATGCGAGGCAGACAACGACCCGCCAGTCGAGATGGACCATTTTGGAGAGCGGCAAATTGCGGTCGATTTGATGCCAAAGCAGTTTGATGGCGGATTGGCCGAGAAGAAGTCCGAAGACGCTTCCAATGCCGCTGAGCAACACGCTCTCGACGACGGCTTGCTGCAGCAAACGAGCGCGGCTTGCTCCCAACGCGGCGCGAACGGCCTGCTCGCGAGTGCGCGAAACGGCGCGCGCCAGCATGAGGCTTGTCACGTTGAGGCAGGCCAGCGCCCAGATGCCGACGACAACGGCATAGAGCAGAAGCAGCGGCGTGCGCGCAGTGTGATTCTGGGCCGTCTTGCAGTCCGTGACCTTGACGTTTGTGGGCAGGTCGTCCTCGGGTGCCTCCTTAGCAATGACGGCCTGAGCCCGGCTGAGATTCGCCGCAAGCTGAGCCGAAGTTACCCCCTCTGGGAGACGCGCAAACATTTGGCCCCACTTGGACTGTCTCCCCATGGATGATTGGTTTGCCGGTGTGATCTCAACGGGCGACCAGATTGTCATTTCATCGTAGTAGGAGAAGAAGAAGCCATTCGGCAACACTCCGATGATGGTGTACGGTTTCTGGCGAATCGTAAGAGTCTTTCCCAAGACGTTTGGGTCGGCGTTGTAAAGCTTGTGCCACACATCGTCGCCGATGAGCAGCACGTGGTTGTTCCCCGGCCTGCTTTCGTCCTCACGAAAACCGCGGCCGAGCGCAGGCTGGACGCCAAGCATGTCAAACAGCCCAGAGGTAACGGACGGATGCCTGACCTGGAACCGGCCTCCGGGGCCAACCACGCTGGCGTTTTCCTTACCTTCATAAAGTATTGCGCCGATCTTCATGCCATGTCCGGCGGCATCGCGCAACTGAAGCATGTTTGCATAACTTAGCGAGTAATACGGCATCGGTCCGGTAAGTTCAATGGCCACGATGCGATCCGGCTGCGCGTAGGGCAGCGGACGCAGCAGAACTCCGTCGAGCACGGTGAAAACGGCGATATTCGCACCCAGCCCCAACGCCAGCACGGTTACCGCCGTGAGGGTGAAGCCCGGCGACTTGCGCAACTGGCGCAATGCGTAACGGAGGTCCTGCCAAATGGATCTCATCGCGAGTTTCTATTCCTTTCAGTACACGGCAATCAATTACTCTCCGCGTAGCGCCTGCATGGGTTCGATGGCGGCGGCCCGGCGCGCGGGCAGCCAGCTTGCCAACAAGGCCGCAACAAGCAACACCAGCGATACAACTCCGACGGCGGCGTAATCGATGGACGCAACTCCATAAAGGGTTCCGTGCATGGCGCGGCCGACAAAAAATGCGCCTATCAGTCCCAGGCCCAAGCCGATAAAAGCCAGCACCAAAGCTTCTTTCAGAACAAGGCTGACAACATCTCCGCGGCTTGCGCCGAGCGCCATGCGCAGGCTGATCTCATGTTCGCGCTGGGCCACAGTGAAGGCCATTACGCCATAGATGCCGACTACCGCAAGCAGAAGCGCCAACGCGGCAAAGTAGAAGTAAAGGTCCATGGTGAAACGATCCCCGGAGAGGATGTCGCTCTTGATCTCATCCATGGTTTTGGGCTGAGCCAGCGCGATCTGCGGATCGACGGCGTGCACTGCCGCTGCGATGCTCCGGGTCATCAACGCCGGGTCGCCGGCAGTGCGCACACCAATGGTGGCATCGGGCCACGGAATTTGCCAAAAGGAAATGGCAATCTCCGGCCTATCTTCCCGAAAGCCCTGGCTGCGGACATTGTGAAAGACTCCCACGATCTGCCAGGAAACGGGGGCGCCGAGCTTGGTGACGCCGGGAATCAATTCCTCCACCATCAGCCGCTGCTGAAGAGGGTCCTTGTCCTTGAAGTACTTTCTCACGAACTCTTCGTTGACCATGGCCACACGCACGCTCCTTGCATTGTCCTGGTCGGTGAACGAACGGCCGCGGATCACCTGAATGCCAAACGTTCTGAAATATCCGGGTGTGACCATCCCAAATCCCGCGTTGGGTCGCTGGGACGGGTCTGCAAAATCGGGCTGGCCCGCGATCGTAAAAGGCATTCCGAATCCGAGTCCGTACAGAGGCAACCCGGTGCCTACCGAAACATCGAGAACCCCAGGGACCGACTTGATGCTTTCAATCATCTGCTTGTAATAGGCGCCGATCTGCGCGGGATCCTTGGGACGCGCATCGGGCACCGGCAGAAAGAAAGTGTGTACATGGAAGGTGGTAACACCGAGATCGACGCGTGTGAGATTCCAAAAGCTGTGAATCGCGAGACCGGCGCCGGTGAGCAACGCCAAGGCCAGAGCGAATTCGCCGACGACCAATACCCTGCGCAAGCGATGACGGCCGGTACCGGTTCCCGCACGGCCTCCCTCCTTGAGAGCTTCGCCGGGATCGACGCGTGTGGCATACCAGGCCGGAGCACATCCGAAGAGCAGACCGGCCAGGGTGGTAGCCGCAAGCGAGAACAGCAAAATGGGCAGATTCAGGCTCAGGTCAGCCTCGGATGGCAGGGTACCGCGAGGCATGATGGCAATGAGACCGCGCAGGCACAGCGCGCCCACGCCAACTCCCAGCAGACCGCCAAGCAGGGCAAGCACGAGATTCTCTGTAAGGAACTGCGCAAAGATGTTCCGGCGCGTGGCTCCTAGAGCGGTGCGCACGGCAATCTCCTTTTGCCGGGTAGCTCCCTTGGCGAGGAGCAGGTTGGCTACATTGACACAAGCGATCAAAAGCACAAAGCCCACTGCCCCGAGCAGGAGCCAAAGGGTCTGGATCCGCTCCTTCGGCAAGAAGTCGTTCTTGAGCGGCTCGACAAACGCGCCCCATCCCTTGTTGCTTTTAGGAAAGACCTGTGCGATGTTGGCCGTGACCGAATCCATATCGGCCTGTGCTTGTTTGATGGAGACGTTGGGCTTGAGACGACCCATGGCCAGCAACCAATGAAAGTCGTGATTCAACTGCTCGGGCTTGAAGACCAGCGGCAAGATCAGATTCTGATCGAGACGATCGGGCTGGCCTGGCGCCATGACGCCGACCACTGTGTACGGTGCTCCATCAATCCGGAGTTGCTTGCCGACGATGTTGGGATCGGATCCCAGCCGCTTCCACAGCTTGTTGACCAATACAACAACGTGATCCTTGCCCGCCACTCCCTCTTCGGGAAGAAAGTCGCGGCCATACAGGAACTTGACGCCCATCATCCGGTAGAAACCGGGCGTGGTTAATTGGCCCTCGACATACTCAGGCTGATCCTTGGTGGCAAGATTGAAGCTGCCGCCAGTCCACGCATTCAGATCCTGAAATGACTTGCTCTGATTCTTCCAGTCGACAAAGTCCTGCGCCGCGATCCCGTTGTGAAAGCCCTGAATCTTCGACCAGACGATGACCAGCTGGTCCGGCTCGGGATAGGGCATGGGCGCGAGCATCGTGGCGTATACCGCCGTGAAGATGGCCGTGTTGGCGCCTATGCCAAGAGCCAGCGTGAGCACCGCGGTCAGAGTGAAAATCGGAGACTTGTACAATTGGCGCGTAGCGTAGCGAACGTTTTGGAGCAGTTTCATCATTGGCATTGACTCCTCTTCGAGTTACTCGGTTCGCAGGGCTTGCATGGGTTCAATGGATGCGGCGCGGCGAGCAGGCAGGGCCGCTGCAAGGGCGACCATTGCGGCATTCAACAGAACTGCCGCCGCGAGCGTAATTGGATCGAATGCGGTGACGCCATAGAGCAGGCTGCCGAAGAGGCGGCCCAAGAATACGATGGACGGCAGCGCGATGGCCGTGGCAATGGCGGCAATGACAACCATCTCGCGAACAATGAGGACTACGACATCGCCGCGCGGCGAGCCCAGTGCCAGACGCACGCCGATCTCGCGAGTGCGCTGCTCGGTGGAGTAGGCAAGAACGCCATAGAGGCCGACAGAAGCCAGCACCATGGCGAGAACAGAGAAGCCAATCGCAAGATATGCCAACGCTCGTACATCGGCGGCGCGATTGTCCACCTCCGCTTCCATGGTTCGCAGGCTATCGACGACGAGTGTTGGATCGAGCTGATGGATAGTTTGGCGAATTGCGGATTCGACTGGCTCCGGCGCTTGCGAGGTCCGCACGTATATCTCAACCCCTCCGGGGTGCTCTAGCTGCTGGTAGGGCCTGTAGACGGCAGGCCCGATCTCTGTGCGCAGATTCTGGTGCCTGACGTCTCCAACCACGCCGACGATGGTGGTATCGAGCTTTACGTCGGAGCCTCCACCTTCGGCAATCAAGCGGCCCAGCGCATTTTGCGGCGACCCATAGAAGCGCTTGGCCATTGCCAGATTGACAATAGCGACTCTCGGTTGGCTTTTCGAGTCGGCGGCGGTGAATTCCCTTCCGGCCAACAGAGGTTGACGCAGCGTAGCGAAGTACGCCGGAGTGATCCATGGCGTTTCAAAGTGCAGGTTCTCGTCCTCGGCCGGCTTATACCCTTGGATAGTGAAGTTTGAGCCTGCACTATCTCCTTGAAGCTCGGGATCTGTGGTGGCTGCGATATAGGCAGTGCCCGGAATTCGGCGCAGCGCTTCGATTGAATCTGTAACGATCTGCGCTGCGCGATCTTCTCCATAGCCGGAGTTTGTGGGATCGAGCGAGAAGGTCGCAAGATGAGTGGTGTCGAATCCGACGAATTGATGGCGGAGGTTATCGAGAGTGCGAACGAAGAGGCCCGCTCCACCAAGCAGGAGGACGCCGAGAGCAATCTGAGCTCCCACAGCCAGCTTGCGGAATCGCTGCGAGCGCTTGGATGCGGTGCCGGCGTTCTGGCGCAAAGCGCCGGCAAGATCGGGGCGCAGAAAGTGGATCACCGGCGTCAGGCTGAACAGAAGACCGGTCACCATGGAAACGCCGAGAGCGAAGAACAGGACGCGCATGTCCAACGCGGACGAGTAAGGCTCCTGACCTGGATCTGAGTTTGTCATCAGGCGAACAACCAACTTCGCTACCAGCGGAGCAAGCGCAAGTCCAGCGGCTGCTCCGAAGATGCCAAGCAATCCGCCTTCGACAAGCAACTGCGAGACGATCCGGCCGCGCTTTGCACCAAGTGCGTAGCGCATCGACATTTCGCGCGCGCGCCCCACCGCTCGCAACAGCAGGAGCGTTGCAACATTGATGGTGCACATCGCCACCAGCAAACCGGCCATGCTCATGAGGACTAAAAGCGGGGTCCGTAGTTCCGTGCGCTCCGGCGAAAAGCCGGTCGAGTCGTCGAGAACCGTGAGGCGCGCATCATCCAGAAAGTGCTTCTTGAAATGTTCGGAGCTCGACTTGTACAGGGTCAGTTCGTACGCCCGGAGGGAATGCCAAAGCGGCCCAAGGCTGGCCTCGGCCTGGGACGTGTTAACACCGGGCTTGAGCCGCGCCACCAGCGTAAGCCAGATGGATTGGTGATTGTTCAAGTCGTCGCGGGGCGCCATCCAAGGCATGGCGATCTCGACCATGCTTATCGGGATAAAGACGCCGGGCTTGTAGCCACCAATGGCGGAATCGAAGTTCTCCGGCGCCACGCCGAGGATGGTGCACGGGTGGCCGTTGATGAGCACGGTCTGGCCGATCGCATCTGATGACGCGGCGAAGCGAGTTTTCCAATAACCGTAGCTAAGCACGACCACAGGATTGGCGTTCTTGGCCGTGTCGTCCTGCTGCGTCAACAGGCGGCCAGCCGCGGGCTTGAGTCCCAGCATCTGAAAGTAATTCCCAGTTACAACCTCCGCATCTTTGTCCTCCGCCTGACCGTGCCAACTGACACCGACATTGGCGCGATCCGCGGCCAATATCCCTTGAAAGACCTGATTCTTGTCGCGCAGATCCTTATACATGGGATAGGAGAAATAATTGTCGACATCGCCGCCGAAGCTGCTGGCCGAGCCGGAGTAGCCGCCCTTCCAATCGAACCGCACCAACTCTTTGGGCCGGTCGACGGGCAACATGCGCAGCAGCACGCGATCGAAGAGAGAGAAGACAGCGGCATTGGCTCCGATGCCCAGCGCCAGGGTGACGATCACGGTCAGCGTGAATCCCAGCGACTTGCGCAACTGGCGCAGCGCGTAGCGGATGTCCTGAAGCAGCGTGTTCATCTTCGTTTCTCCTATCCGGCGGCTTATTCGATGCGCAGGGCTTGCATGGGTTCAATGGATGCGGCGCGGCGCGCGGGAAAAAAGCAAGCTGCAACTCCTACTGCCACGAGCACACAGAACGCACTCGTGGTAATGCCTGAGTTATAGGGGCTTACTTCGAACAGGAGGCTACTTATTACTCGTGCAACGCCAAACGAGACAGCGATTCCAGTAGCAGCTCCGGCTAGCACTGGCGTCATGCCATCCTGTAGCGTCAGACGATAAATATTTCCCCGTTGCGCGCCGAGCGCCAGCCGCAAACCGATTTCTCGCTGCCGCTGCACCACGGAATAGTTGACCACTCCAAAGACACCCAGCCCGGCCAGCAGGAGCGCGCTGACGGCGAAGAGCAACAGTAAATCCATCTCGAAGCGCCGATTGGCTACTGAGTCCGCCACTACGCCGCCCAGCACGCGCACCAGCGGAATCGGCACCTGCGGATCTATGCTCCATATCGTCTTGCGCAGCGCATCGGCCATTGAGGCCGGATTCTGACTGGTGCGCACCAGCAGTCCGCCGGATACATCGCAGCGATACCAATACGGCATATAGACCATCATCGGGTCGGGCGCCGAAAGCGAGACGGTGCGCGCGTCGGCCACCACGCCGATCACGGTGAAGGGCGGTTCCTCGTCGTCGCCGGCACGGTGAAATTGCCGACCCACGGCATTCTTGCCCGGCCAAAGTATGTGTGCTGTCCGCTCCGAGATCAACACGAAGTTCTTGCCCTCGTCGCTATCGGACAGGTCACGCCCGGCGACGAGCGGCAGACGAATAGACTCGAAGTATCCGGGGCTGATCCAGCGAAAGTGCTCAGTGGGCAACTGCATAACCGGCCGGGCGTCGCTGGGAACGCGAATCATGTCGATCCACCGGTCGCCATCCAATGGCAAGACACTGGTAGCTGCGGCGTCTTCAACGCCCGGAAGCTGCGCCAAGCGGCGCTGCGCCTCCTGATAGAAGGCTGTGCGGGTTCGCAGAGCAGGATAGAATTTCCAGGGCAGATCAATGGTCGCCGTCAGCGTGTGTTCGGGATGAAAGCCGCGCTCGACGTGCAGCAACCGGTAGAGGCTTGTGGTCACAAGGCCGGTCATCAGCACCAGCGTCATGCTGACGGCAACTTCCACGGCAACCAGGACGCGACGCATGCGTTTGCTGCTGCGCGACTCGCTGGCCAGCTTCGCCTCGCTGTGCAGCACCTCTTGCGGCCCGGTGCGCGAAACCATCCACGCCGGCGCGACTCCGGCGAGCAGGGTAGCCAATACAGTCAGTAGAACGGCAATGCTGCCGCCGGCCCAATCCAGATGCAACGGCCCGCGAAAATCTAAAACGGAAGGAAGAAAATGCTGCATTGCCGGCACCAGCGCGGCAGCCAGTAAAATGCCCAGCGCGCCACCCAGAGCTGCCAACAGCGCGGTCTCGCGCAGAGCCATGCGCATCAGCCCCACGCGGCTGGCGCCTAGAGCGGCGGCGATGGCGATCTGCTGACGGCGGCTGGCGGCGCGCGCCAGCAACAAATTGGTAATGTTGACGCAGCCCACCAGCAGCAGCCCCGCCACGGCCGCCAGCAGAATCAGCAGCGGTTTACGATTGTCGCCCACCAGCGATTGCTGAAAGGGCGTCAGTACGGCGGAAAGCGTGCCTTTTTCGTTAGCAGAGAGGCTGGCCGTGATTGTGCGCTGAAGTCCGTTGATCTCCGCGCTGGCCTGCGCCAGTGCGATACCCGGCTTCAGGCGCGCCAGACCGAAGTAATTGAAGTCGCCCATCCGTTCCTGTAACTGCTCGGCGGAAAAAGCCTTCGGCACTAGCGCTTCCACCGGTTGCGGACGCGCAGTAGATGTGTTGGCGAAAGGTTGCATGTGGGGCAGATGAAACGTGGCCGGCATCACGCCGATCACTGTGTACGGAAATCCATCGAGGGTGACTGTCTTGCCGAGAATCGCAGGATCGGCTTGAAATTGCCGCCGCCAAAGCCCATCCATCAGGACCGCAACTCGATCATGGCCTTGCTGAGCCTCGTCGTTGGTGAAGGCACGGCCCAGTATTGGTGAAACTTCAAGTACGGAAAAGATTCCAGGTGTGGCGCGCAGCACGCCGATCTTCTGCGGCACGCTGCTCGATCCCAACGGCGCTGCTTCCTCTTCCATCACCGCCATCGATTGCAGGGTGCGGCTGTTCTGCTGCCAGAAAGTGAAGTTGCTGGCATTGACCGGCAACGTGGGATACATATCCCGGAATTCCGCAACCTGCTCTTCCATCACCGCCAACTCTTCAGGATGCGCGTAGGGCAGCGGCGCCAGCAACACATCGAAGACAAGCGTGAAGATAGCAGTCGTCGCCCCAATGCCGAGCGCCAACGTCAATACGGCCGTGAGGGTGAAGCCCGGCGACTTGCGCAGTTGGCGGAGCGCGTAGCGGATGCCCTGAAGCAGCGTGTTCATCTTCGTTTCTCCTTGTCGGCGGCCTATTCGGTGCGCAGCGCCTGCATGGGTTCAATGGAGGCGGCGCGGCGGGCCGGGATAAAGCAGGCGATCAAAGCAACCAGGCAGAGCACAACGGAAACAGTTGAAAAGGTGAGCCAGTCGGAGGTTCCTACCCCAAAGAGCATGCCGCGCAGGAATCGAGTAAGGACCAGCGAGACAGCGAT
>Ga0182014_10004004_pt1 | contig 17273 bp, 5 predicted proteins | sample 612S2DmetaG_FD_120489 | JGI IMG/M metagenome (GOLD analysis project Ga0182014, IMG submission 120489) | Permafrost microbial communities from Stordalen Mire, Sweden - 612S2D metaG | ecosystem: Environmental > Terrestrial > Soil > Wetlands > Permafrost | place: Sweden: Stordalen | collected... | reverse complement strand
CCTCCGCCGGGGTCGTAGGGCGATTCGATTCCCTCGATGACCGCGTCGGGGGTTCCGGCAGCGGTGAGGTCGCCGGAGTCGGTGTGCTCATCGGAGCGCAGCTTCCACCAAGCGTGGTGGAGGGGGGCGAAAAAGCCTTGCGTATCGCGGACCTGGATCTGTCCGCTGCGCAAGGCGACGGGGAGATTATTGGCCAGCTTGTCGAAGGCCGGCTGGTCGTCGCCGGCGCCGATGATGAGGAAGTCGGAGCGGGCGCCGGCCTGGAGGGCATCCGCGCCGGCCACGGTGACGCGCAACACCGGGAAGCCGGTCTGGCGGCCGAAGTGGCCCATCAGGGTGACGAAGGTCTCGATTTCCTGCTCGGTGGGAGTGGGAGGCAGCACCACGGTGGTTTCGCTCAGATCGGCGAGGCGGGTAAAAGGAAAGCCGGCGTTGGCGAAGATTTCGAGGTTGGGCATGGGCGCGTAGTGGGGATAGCCGCGCAGGTCAAGATAGGTGTCGCGCAGGATGGCGCCCTGCATGTTGATGGGGGTGGTGTCCTGGCAGCCGCCTTTCTTGAGCAACTGGAAGGTGAAGTCGAAGGAGAGCGAGTTTGAGAAGGGGCGCAGGTTGACGACCGGGACCGGCACGTCGGTCTGCATGCGGCGCGAGGCTTCCTGGCCGGGGACCAGGGGGACGGAACCGAGGAATGCGTTGTTGATGCGCACCTGCATGCTGGAAATGGGGCCGATGGGGACCGAGTTGTAGCGATAGGCGAGCCGAAGCAGGGCGTTGGGACGCTCGGAGTAGAAGATGTCCGGGGCGATGCGGAAGTAGACGTTAAGAGGAGCCGAGCCGTCGCCCTGCAACTGGTCGGCGGTGGCGTAATCCCAGAGCGCAATGGTGTGGTCGGTGCGGGCCCAGCGGGGCGCGCCGTCGGGCTGCTGCTTGTCGGGCAGGCGAAGACTGTCGATGGTGGCCTGCGCGCCTTGGAGCATGTCGGTGTGCAAGGCTACGGCCTGGGCCGCCATCAGCAACTGGTCGGGGTCGGCGCCGGAGAGCACCATGACCTTGCCGAAGGGGTCGTTGGGGTTGGTGCGCATGGCCACGGTGGGCGCGGAGACATTGGGCAGATTGAGCCCTGGGGGCAGGTTGGCGGAATTATCCGAAATGACAATCGCATTCCCGGCGGGGATCAGCCCGATGTGCACGGGGAAGCGCACCGGACGGTTTTCGGAGATGAGGCCGAAGTAGCTGGAGACCACGCCGGCAGCCTGGATGGCCTTGAAGGAGGGCGCGGAAGCGAAGACGATGGGAATGCTGAGGGGCTGAATGACGGCCGGATCGAGAAACGGCATGGGAAGCTGCTTGAGGTCGTCGGCCAGCGGCAGCAGATCGCCCTGGATGTCGAGGAAGGTGTTGCGATGTACGCGGGACCACAGCGTGGTGTTTGCCGGGTCTTCGCAGATCATGGTGTAGTGTCCGATGAACTGGATGGTGAGCGCGTTGTTGTGCACCAGCAGCTCGGGCGGAATCATGAATTCGGCCTCGGCATCCTGGCTGGACGAGCCGCCCACCTGGCCCGGGGTGGGCTGGATGGTGGCAAACAGCGTTCCGTTCAAGATGAGCTTGATGTGGCTCAACTGCGGCAGCAGGCTGGGCGAAAACGCATAGTAGATGTGGATTTTGGCGGTGCGGGCGACGTGGGTCTGGGGCAGCGTGAAGTAGATGCTGTGGCTGGAGTCGATGCCGTGCAGCTCAATCTGCGGAGAGCCGGCGTCGTTGAGTGAGAAGGAGTCGCGGAACTGGCCGGGGGGAGGCGGCGGCAGCGCGGCTCTAGCGGTCTGCTGGACCGCGGGGACGAATTGCGCCGCCGGAGGCTGGCCGAAGAGGTTGTGCCCGGCGCCCAACAGCATGGAGGCGATGACGAAGATGAGGGTGGGACGGGCCACGGAGAGCGAAGCGGCCTTCCTGGCCTTCTTGTCCTTGCCGGTGAACAGGCTCTGGTAGGTCGAGAGCAGGCCGCGCATGGAGATCTGGAAGATGCGGGCGAGACTCTTCAACACATCGTCGCTTTCGCGGGATTCGCCCCATCCCAGCCATGAATCGGCTCGTGAATATAACACCATGGTCAATACTTCCTGTTCGGCAATGGTTAAGTCGTCAAAACGCACCCGCAGCACCGAGCCTTCGGAGGAGACCACGGTCGCGGGCAGATCGGTGGCCACCGAGGGCAGAGGAAAGACCAGCCGCAATTCAGTCTGCGGAATGGCTTCAACCTCTTCTGGGAACCGGATGCTGGTGCCGCCGGAGGACATATCGATGGTCTCACCCGCGACCAGCCGCCCGTCGGGCATCTTGGCCATGACCGGGGTGACGATGTTGATGCGCACGGTGGTCCGCAACTGCTTCATCTCGCGGGCCACAGCAGTGCAAACGCCCAAAACAATAATGTTGAAACAGCACCAGATGACGTTCATGATGACCGTGCCCGGCCGGTCGCGGTCCCAGATGAAAAAGCGCGGAATGGCGATCAGCAGGCCAGCCAGATTGAAGAGCAGCATAATGAGAAACGGCTGCGCGATCTTGGTGTCGAAGAAAGTCCTCTTGACGACGCCGCCCTTGGCGGTGACGTTGAACTTGCCCAGCTTGGGATTGACGAGCGCCATGAGGGTAGGCAGCAGGATGTAGGGCGAGAGGACGGTCTCGTAGACCTCATTCCACCACGAGTGGCGGTGTTCGCCCTGAATCCGGGAGGCGGTCACGTTGGACAACGTAAGGTGGGGCAGCGCGTAGGCCAGGATGGCCGCCCAATAGCCGGGGACATTGGTATGGCTGAGCAGCAGATAGATCAAGGGCGCAGTGAGGAAGATGAGCCGCGGAACGGCATACATGAAGTGCATCATCGCGTTGAAATAACACAGCCGCTGGGGGAACTTGAGTCCCGGAGCAAAGAGCGGGTTATCGGAGCGCAGGATCTGGATCATGCCGCGGGCCCAGCGAATGCGCTGACCGACATGGGCCGAGAGCCGCTCGGTGGCCAATCCGGCAGCCTGGGGGATGTTGATGTAGGCGGTGCCCCAGCCGTGGATCTGCATGCGCAAAGAGGTGTGCGCATCTTCGGTGACTGTCTCGATCGCGATGCCGCCGATTTCGTCCAGAGCGGTGCGGCGCAGCACGGCGCAGGAGCCGCAGAAGAAGGTGGCGTTCCAGAAATCGTTGCCGTCCTGCACGATTCCGTAAAACAGCTCGCCCTCGTTGGGGATGACGCGGAACTGCCCCAGGTTGCGCTCGAACGGATCGGGAGAATAGAAGTGGTGGGGGGTCTGGAGCATGGCCAGCTTGCGGTCGCGCAGGAACCAGCCCATGGTCATCTGCAGAAAGCTGCGGGTCGGCACGTGGTCGCAATCGAAGATGGCCACGTAGGGCGAATCCATGGATTTGAGGGCGGTATTGATGTTGCCGGCCTTGGCGTGCTTGTTGTCGGGACGGATCTTGTAGCCGATGCCGGCTTCGAAGGCGAACTGCTCAAACTCCTTGCGGCGGCCGTCGTCCAGGATATAGACATGCAGCTTGTCGGCGGGCCAGTCGATATTGAGGGCGCCGAGCGCGGTGTAGCGGACCACGTCGAGCGGTTCGTTGTAGGTGGGAATCAGCACGTCGACGTGAGGCCATTCCTCGGCGTTGTCGGGCAGCGCCACCGGGGCGCGGCGCAGCGGCCAGATGGTCTGAAAGTAGCCCAGGAAGAGGATGAAGAAGGCATACACCTCCGCCAGGATGAGGCTCAGGACGAAGAACGCGTCCAGGGCGCCGGTGTGGCTTCCCGGGTCCTCGAAGTACCGCACCGTGCCGGTGATGCGCCAATACCCGTAGCGAAAGGTGCAGAACATGGACATCACCATCAAGGTGAGGGTGACCAGATAGGAGTCGGAACTGCGCGCCAGGGCCAGGGCCATGAGCAGCGTGAGGAGCCCCAGGACCACCTGCTGCGGCCAGGAGAGCGGAAGAACGGCCAGGAAGTAGAACACCACTCCCGCCGCAAGCAGGAAGACCAGGCGGAGAAACTTGGTGACGACATTCTCACCTGCTCCAATGTCCTGCCAAAGGCTAGTTGCCGTCATCGTTCGCTCCAGCGCACGCCGCGATATCCGGTAGTCGCGGGTGCGGCTATGTTCTTGATCCACCCTGCCAGGCTGCCGAAATCCTCAGTCGCAATGGAGTTGGGGGCATAATCCATCACCGTCATGCCCTCGGCCAGGGCCTCGCTGACGGCGGGCGCGCGGCGCAGCGCAAAGGGCAGGAGGCGGTCGCCCAACTGCTCGCGGAGCACTTCCCGGACGTCGAGATGCAGGGGCAGAGAGGGGTCGAACTGGTTGAGTACATAGTAAGGCCGCACGGGCTTGCCGGCGGCCGAGTTGTGCTGGAAGAAGGCATCGATCGAACTGACGCTCACCACCGAATTCATATCCGGAATCACGGGGACCAGGACGGTCGGTGACATCCGCATCACGCGCCGGGTGGTTGCGCCGGAAGCGGTTGCCAGATCGACGATGACGCGGCTCACTGCGCGCGAATACCTTGCGATTTCGGCGGTCAGGGTCTCCTGCGGCGCGGTTTCCGGGCCCATGGTTTCAGGATCGATGGTGACCATCTGGATGGGAGCGTCGCCGCTGGCCCCCGGAGGGGTGAAGGTTCTGAGCACGCCAGGGCGCTGATCGCGGGCGCCGAAGAAGAACGGCAGCAGCCCGTAGGCCGCCGTATCCACCAGCAGGACGCGCTCGCCGCGGGCAGACAGCGCACGGCCCAGGGTAGCAACCAGGCTGGTTTTTCCCACGCCGCCGGCCAGGGAAAACACGGCCACCACGGGAGGACGCGAGGTGACGGGAGCCGGAGGCGCCTCGACCGGCGCGCCGGCGCCCTGGAACACGTCTTTCAGCGCGAACCACCGGGAAGTCATGCGGTCCCGCGATCCCTGCAGGGTATCATCGGCCGGCTGGGAAACGGGCTGGGTTGGCAGTTCCGTGCTTTTTGAGGTCAGCCATGCAGGCCGGCCGACGTCCTCGCGCGGCTCCGGAGCGGTCCATTGAGGACGCGACTGCGGGTAGCTGTCTTCCCGCAGCGGCGGATACTGGGGCGGAGCAGCCACGGCGGGGCGGTACGGCAGGGGTTGGGGCTGGGGCTGTGAATAGGCCAGAAAGTCGGGTGGTTGCGGCTGAGGCGGGTAAAACGGTATCGCTGGCGGCGGCGGGGGTGGGGCCGAAAGCGCGGAGAAGCGGTCGGCGCCGGGCTGGGCCGGCTGCTGCCAGGCGCGTTGCTGCGTGGCCTGCTGCTGCGCGGGAAGCGGTTGCGCGGGCAGTGGTTGCGCGGCGAATTGCTGGGCGGCCTGCTGCTGCATGGCGAGTTGCTGGGCGACCTGCTGGCGGACGGCCTGCTGCTGGGCAGCTTGCTGCAGGGCCAGTTGCATGCGCTGGTCGGCGGCTGCCTGGAGGGCGGCGTCCCCGGCGCGGCGCGACTCCAATTCGGCCGCACGCGCAGCTTCAGAGGCCCGCTTTGCCTCGATCAGCTTCTGAGCTTCGGCCTCCTCGTTGGCGCGGCGGCGCTCGGTCTCAATGGCTTCCTGGACGCGCTGCCTAGCCTTCTCCCTGGTCTGGGCTCGGGATGCGGAGAAATCCCGGTACTTGGCGCCGTGCAGATTGGCCCAGGAATAGAGGGTCGCAACATCCTCGGGAGTCTCGTTCTGTTCCGCCAGCGCCTTGCGATCTGTCATGTTCCACCCATGCACCTTTCGAAGCCTTACCCGATTGCCCCGGTTTTCGCTGCCGCATTTTGGCCATTCTTCGGCGTAAACCCGGCTTCGAGAACCCGCCCGAAAGGTATCCTCATCACGAATCGTAGTCGCAGGCTGTTGTCAGAACAATAACACTTGCACGGTTACCCTCCTACCACTTTCTTGTGATGGCGGGGGGCCAAGCGCCTTCTTCTTCGCTCCTTGCGGGCCGCTGTTGGACGCCTTTGCCTCGCAATCCGGGCCATCTGCGCCTCTGCCCTCGCCGGGAGCGTGCATTGACGCGGACAAAGGCGCCGCAACGGCCGGTGAAGCGCCATCCCGGAGCGTCTTGCTTGTGACGGCTTGAAGGGGGGAGCAGCGACGCCCGTGGTGAAGCAAGCAGACTCTCCAGCCTCTCTTGCCCGCGCACCGGGCTTTACAGGCAGCACGGGGCAGAAAGACGGAGGCGGGCGGGCCAGCTTCCCCGTGCAGGTCGTCGGAGAAGCTGTTGCTGTGATAATTTGGAGTCAGCGGCCTTATGGGAGCTCGTAGCTCAGTTGGTAGAGCAACGCCCTTTTAAGGCGTGGGTCCTGGGTTCGAGCCCCAGCGAGCTCACCACTCATAATAAACGACTTAATCTAATATGAGTGGACATCCATGAAGGCTGCTGTGATACGAAAGTGATCCGTGCGCATCCCCCGCAGGGATGCAGTTGACTCGAAATGCGGGTCGGATGTCGCACTGAGTCGCACGCACTCGCATTCAATCGCCCATCGCTCCAAATATTCCAGAAGCGCCTCTCGTTTTCGAAATACAGGAGATTGCTCCTGACGGGCGATATAGAGCATTTTCCGGAATGGTGTAGACCTGGATTTCATTGGTATCCCACCCATTTCCGCAAAAAACGCGGAAGTGGATGGGGCACGGGAAGTCTATAGCAAAAGCAAAAATGCACTAAGAGACGGCTGTTTCATCCATGACAACTTTCTCGGCATTCACCGGGGTCTCCTTTTGATCCCGGTGAATGCTCAAGCCGTCAAATGTTCCCGCAACCATTTCGTCAGGGTGTCTTCAGAATCGACTGGTTCTGTATCCAAGCCCCGACGCCGCCGCATGGTTTGGGGGCGCGATCACGAGGCTTTTTGATGATTGTGAGGCGGGATGTGGAGAGTGATCTTGCGGCCATCGTAGGCGACGATGCGGCCGGCTTGGGAGTCGGCGCCGAGGCCCACGCCGCTTCCTGGGCCCACCAGGACAATCAGGATGGAGCGATTGGCGCGCATCTCGGGGAACTTTCCTTCCCGATCGGCAATGGTCAGCTCGTGGAGGCGATCATTCCAGTGCAAATGAATCGTCGCGTGAGCGCCGTGCTCGTATGCGTACCCGTCGCCACGATCTTCATAGAGGTCAAAATCGGCGTCCTTGCCGGAGTAAACGCGAATCTCCAGAGGGTCGGCGGCCTCGGCGGCCGATTGCACAATCGGGCCCATCGGCACAATGCTTCCCTCCTTGACCATGATGGGCATCCGATCCAAGGGCGCATTTACGGCCAAGGTTTGTCCTCCGGTGTAGCTTTCGCCGGTCCAGAAGTCCACCCAATTCTCCCCTGCCGGCAATACCAAGGTGCGCATTCTTGCGTCCGGTTGCGTGACGGGATTGACCAGCAACGCATCTCCAAAGAGAAACTGATCGCCAATGTCTCTCACGGAGAGATCATTGGGAAAGACAAAAGGCAGCGCCTTCATCAGGATCTCGCCTCGATTCGTGACTCCCCAGGCGGAGGAGTAGATGTAGGGCAGAAGGCGGTAGCGAAGCTGATCGTACTGGGTCAGGATGCGCTCCACCTCCGGACCGTACTTCCACATTTCTGTTTCGGAGCGGTATCCGTGAATCCGGAAGATGGGGCAGAAGGCGCCATACTCGAACCAGCGGATGAGCAACTCGCGGTAGGCGGGCGACGAATACTGATCCGCGGGACGGAAGAACCCGCCAATATCGGTTGACCAGTAGGGGAATCCGCTGAAGCCGAAGCTGAGGCCTGCGGGAATCTGCCGCTGCAGAGTCTCCCAATTGGCCGAGACATCCCCCGACCAGGAGATCGAGGCGTTTCGTTGCTGACCGGTGTATGCGGACCGGGAGAGAATCACAACGCGTTTATCTTCTGTTGCGGCCCGTTGACCGTTGTAGACGGCGGAGGTTTCGAAAAGCGGAAAGGCGTTGCGCACCGTCTTTCCCTGCCCGAGGAAGGTCACGTCGTTCTTGAGAGGATCGCCTTCCGGCTCCGAAGCGTCCAGCCACCAACCGTCCAGCCCAAGCCGGAACAGTCCGTGGTCAATCTGCGACCAGAATTCCTTTTGCGCAGCAGGGTTGAAGAGGTCGGCCCAGTTTTCGCGCTCGTTCGCCTCGCCCGGCTCCGCCGTGCTGGCATTGCTGGTCAGCAGCAGGTGGGCGCGCTGCATCGCGCGGTTGACCTCGGTCTCCGCGCCGAATTTGGCCCAGACCGAGATGATCAGGTGAAGGTCCTGCCGATGAAGCTCGGACATCATTGCAGCCGGATCGGGATAGGCGCTCTCGTCGAACCGCATCGCGTTCCAGCCGTATTTGCCCCAGTACTGCCAGTCCTGCACGAAGACATCCACGGGAATCTTCCGTTTGCGAAACTCGGCCGCAGTATCGAGAATCTGCTGCTGACTCGAGTAACGCTCGCGGCACTGCCAGAATCCGTAAGCCCAGCGGGGAAGAAGGGGCGCGACTCCGGTGAACTCTCGATACTCGGCAACGACGAGGCTCGGCTGTGGTCCGTACATGAAGTAATAGTCGACGGCCTGGCCCGAGTCGGAGCGGAACCCCATGCCGTCCGCAGGCATACGAACCGAGAGCGCGGTTTCGCCTCCGGTCTCGGCCTGAATCCGAAACGTCCTGTTCGCGTCCAGCCGAGTTTTCGCGCCGGCCGAACCCGGAACCCACATGTTATCGATGTCGATCACTTTCGTATCGTCGATCGAAAGACGGAGCCTATCTCGCAGGTTGCCGCTCAGCAGGAATCCATACACTCCTTCCGGACCCGATTGAAATGTCCCCTTGCCTGCCTTGTCCAATTGGATCGCCTTGGTCGTGGGGTTGAAATCCGTCAGCGACGCGTTGTTCCACAGCAGGCCGTAGCCCTTGGTGGAGACCAAGAACGGCACCGCGATGTTGGTGTTCGCCTGCAAGAGGCGTATGGGAATATCGCGCAGGTTGAAGAACCCCTCCTGATGCTGCCCCAGGCCATAGAGCGCCTCGCCGGGCGAGAGCGCAAAATGCCGCTCAACTGCCTGCGCGGCTTCATCCTGCCCTTGGCTGGGCACCACGGGGCCGTTGTCCGGCGCCTCGCTCAGGATGCTGGCCCCATCAGCGGACAGAAACCGCACCGATCCGGTCTTTCTGTCGATTGCGACTTGCAGTGCGGACGTATGAATTTGCACCGAGCCCTGAACCGACGAAATGGAGAATGCCGCTCCGGAGCAGGGCCGTATCACGGCCGGCACAAGGGCTGGCTGGTTATCCGTCTCTCCAGCAACCACATGAATCGCACGCTCGGAGCAAACCTCGATGCGGACCGCGGCGGGTGTCGAGTGAACCAGAACGCCGTTCGCGATGCGCTCGAACTCCTGGGCGCCGCTTGGCCGGTTGCAAACAACCAACGCTAAAAGGATGGCAATCCGAAAGGCATAACCTCGCGGCGAGAAACAAGTAGTGAACATGAACAACGCTCCTGTCTTGTGGTTGCGGCGGATCAAGCCGGGTGTGGCCCGGAAACCGCATCGCAGTGAATATCTGCCGGGGCTGAACATCCACCTGCCCAGCAGAGGCGTTCAAACTCCGCGCGCTCGATCGGTGGTAACAACTCACTTAGTGAGACATGCTATCCGGCTTCTCTTGCGCGATCACACGGACTGACCTGGCCAATCTTTCACGCTGCATTCGTTCGGAGACTCCCAGGGCTTGTTTCGCGGACTCTTTATCGCCTATTTTGAGGTAGAGGCGGCCGAGCTGATAATGAATGCCGCCGTCCCTGTCATCCGCAAGTCCCAAGGTGAGCTCCGCGATCGCATCCTGGGTGCGGGCGGTCTCCGCATACACTCTGCCGAGCAGGGCATGAACGTGAGGAAGCAGTTCCGGCTTGCTGCGCAGAGCTTTCTTGAGGTAGGGCTCGGCCCCGGAGAAATCTTGCCGCGAGCAAAGAATCTCTCCCATGACGGAGTTGGTCTCCGGGTCGTCGGGATTGGTCTTCAGGGCTTCATCGGTTAGCTTTTGAGCCTCGTCAAACTCGGAGTTGGCAATCAAAGTGAGGGTCAACCCCAGCAGGGCTCCCGCGTTGCCGGGCGAGAGTGTCAAAGCCCTGCGATACTCCTGTTCCGCCTCCTGATACTGCCATCGTTCGCGGTAGACGTCTCCCAGCAGAATGTGCAGACCCGGCGAGTTGGAGTCGATCGCGCTTGCATGGGCCAGCGCCTCGGCCGCCAGGCGTTGCCCGGACCTTGTTTCCCAGTACATCCCCTCGGCCTCGGTTGGCGCGCCAAGCGCCAGTTTCTGGCCGACGGCAAAAGCGGTTTCATATTTCCCCGAGAAATAGGAGCAGGCTGCCAGCACCCTGAGGTCTTTCTCCTGGAGGACCTGAAGCCGTGCGCCGAGCAGGTCGCTGCATACGCCATAGTGCCCGTTCGCATACGCTGCCCTGCCATCGATGGTTGGATTTTCGCGGGGCAGCTTCGAGCGGTCCACCGCAATGGCCCGCGCCGGCGACGCCGCAATCTCTCCTCGGTCAGCATCTTTGTCGATCAGAACCGAGAGAAGCTCTGGATCTGTTTCTCCGGCCGCGATGCGCTCCCGCACGGCGCGCCGCAACTCCGCCAGGCTTGCCTGCGAAGGTTCCGCGCCGAGCAGCGAAGCGTTGGCGCGTAAAAAGGACTCCTCGGCGTTCCATATCTGGGTGATCAGCGCGGCGGCTTCCGCCGCGGCGCCTTGCTCGACCCGCAGCCTGGCAACACCGAGCCGGGCCAGGAGCGAACCCGGATTCAACTTGAGTTCGGCATTGAATTCGCGCTCCGCCCCTTGAAGGTCGTGCTGGTTCAGGAGCAGGAAGCCGTAGGACGCATGCACTCCCGCGGGAAGGACCTGGAACCCAGTGGCTGTCTTGTACGCCTCCTCGGCTCGAGCGAACGCGTGCTGGTCGACGTAACTATCCGCCACCAGGGCATGAAAATACCCTGAGTCCTTATGCCGCTCCACGATGAGGCGGGCATCCGCCTCGACTTGTTCAAGATAGGCTACCCCAAGATGAAACCAGGCCTCCGCATTGGCTGCATCCAAATGTGCGGCCTGGGAAAAGGAAGCGATTGCCAACCGCGTCTCCCCGAGGGCCACGTAGGCTTTGCCGAGCGCTAACCGCACCTGAACGTCTCCGGGCTTGATGAGCGCGGCTCGTTTGAGATAGGCAGTCGCGTCCTGAAAGCGCCTGAGCCTCAGATCTTCAAGCCCCAGGAAGAACTGGGGGACAAATAGACGGGGGTTGAGGCGGATCGCCTGCTGAAAGGAAGCTATCGCCTCTTCGTGGTTGCCGGTCTGGTAGTCCATGAGGCCAAGGTTGGCGCGCAACTCGGCAAGATCGGGCTGAAGGGACACGGCGGTGCGAAAGAAACCGGCTGCGGCAACAAAATCCCCCCTGGCCTGGGCTTGTTGCGCCGAAGCCAGGATGGATTCCATATCCGCGGGTTGTTGGGGGACCGCCGCGCCGAGCACCGGCCACAAGACGAGAGCGGAGCAGATCGCGGCGGTCCATTTGAGTCGATGCATCACCAAATCAGTTTAAGCACGCCTTGCATCTGTCTGGGGGCCCATGCCTCGGTAATCGTGCCAAAACCTCCGCCCATCGTCGTGTTCGGGGCAAAGTAATTGGTGTGATTGAGCCCGTTGTACATATCCACGCGGAACTGCCCACGCAGAAGTTCCTTCCAGATGGGGAAGAACTTCTGAATACTCAGATCCCAATTCTTGTAGCCTGGGGAGCGCAGATTGCTGAAGTACCTCGGCGCGTTGCCCTGGGTCCAGGGAGCAGCAACGGCAAACGCCGCGCCCGACTGGCCCGCCGCTGTGTTGTTGAACCAATGCAGCCGGTTCTTATCCGAGACGTGGAGATCGCCCACCACATCCACGTGCTGGCCCGCACCGAAGTAGGTCAGGCCATTTCCCGAGCTTCCGATGGCAAGAGGGAAGCCCTCCTTCACCGTGACCGCTCCGGAGGTCTGCCAACCGCCGAGCACTGCTTCTGCAGCTCCGTTCATCCCGGCGCCGAACTTCTTGCCCTTTCCTACGGGAAGTTCGTAGACGTAGCTGACGACAAAGCTCTGCGGAGTGTCGTTGGCATCGACGCTCTTCTCGGCGCCAAGGTTGTAGACGTTGCGAATGGTATCGGAACCACTGGCGGTGGCCCAGTCGGTTGATCCGCCGACATCGTCGAGAAACTTGGAGAAGGTGTAGGAGGCCATGACCGTCAAATCTTGCGAGGCCCGGTGGGTATAGTTCACATCCAGAGCGTGGTAATACGAATCGCCCGCCGGAACATTCTCTTCGGTGATGTCGCAGAACTCCGGATGCGGTCTCAGCAGTTGACCTTGCGAAATGGTGGACTGGTCCAGATTGCAGCCGCTGGAGGTGATGTGACCATAAAATGGGTTCGCGACTTGCGCGGTCAGAGCATCGCCCAAGGAGAAGAATTTCGGGTCGATCTGGTTCTCATTGAGGCTGCTTGCGGTCACATGGACGCCGCGGTTTCCAACGTAGGTGACGTCAAGCGCATCTTTTGGCGTCGGAGCGTATTGAAGTCCCATCATCCATTGGTCGACATAAAAGCTCTTCCGAGCCCGCGAGACCGCGGAGACGGATTGTCCCACGTTTGTCAAGCCACCGTCGGCGCTGCCCGTCACCGGCACAAGGCCGCTGGAGAAGGCAGTGCTCAGGGTGTTTGCCGGGGTGTAGCCATTCGATTGGATCGCCACATAGGGGGTGTCGGAACTAAATCCGGGCGTCGGACCGGTTCCCCGGAAGCTAGGCGGATAGAAGACGCCAACGCCGCCTCGCACAACAAGCTTCGGAATTGCCTGGTAGGTAAAGCCGACTCGCGGAGCGACATCCTTGTAGTCGGTATTGAACAGCCCTCTGTCGCTTGACGAAGCAAACTGCAATTCGCCCGTGTAGCTGCCACCCACGGCAGAACTGATGGGATTGACGACCGAGTAGTCAAACCATGCCTGCCGGTTGTGGCGCTCCTTGACCGGGAGTTGAAGCTCCCACCGGATTCCAGCGTTCAGAGTGAGCTTCTTGGTCGCTTTCCAATCGTCCTGCAGGTAGACTCCGTGGTACCAGGTACGGGTAGTGGGAAGTATCGAGATTCCTGTCTGTCCATAGTAGGGTGTGCCCAGCATCATCGACGCAACCGAGTCGCCTGTACCCGTGGTCACACTGCTGGGGTCCGGGCCGGCGGTGAGAATATTGTTGAAATCGAATGGCGTGGTATGGAACCTGCCACCGTTGATGTCGGACGCCACTCCCATGTATCCGAAGGACAGTTGATGTGCGTTGAGCACCTTTACGAAATCGACTGATCCGCTGGAGGAGGCTCGAGGGAAGGCGCCCTGACCGGCCCCGTCCAAAGGCCCTTCCGATTCGTAGTTGGTGACGGTGATCACCGGGAATTCCGGAGAGTCGGTGTCGATGAACGAAGGCAGGCCGAGGGACGAGGACTTGAAGCCGGCGCTCTGCATCTGGTTGCCTTCAACCCATTTCATTCCGCCCAGATTCACGCTCATGGTGAAGGTTGGGGTGAAGACCTGGCTGGCGCCGAAGGCGATATTCCAGCGATTGTTGGGATTGGTTTGTCCCTGACCTGCCGGATCGCTGGCTCCGAAAAAGGCCGGAGATTCGTCTTTGGATTCGCTTTTGTAGGAGTAGCGTCCGTAAATTCGAGTCTTGTCGCTGATGTTGTCGTCGATCCTGCCGCTGGTTTCGTTGGACGTGTCGTTGGCAATGCCCGACGCGTCCCAGTTGTTGGTCAGGCTGCTGTTGATCGGCTTCGGGTAGTAGTTGACCAGGGCCTGGCCCACGGAATTGATGCCGTTGGTCGACTTGGTCAGATCATTACCGGAGATAGGATCGCGAATCCATACGGTCTGTCCCGCGCTGGAGCCGCTGGTTGCAGTGACCTGCCTGGTGGTGAAGGGATCATAAATCTGCCCCGCGAGAATCGGACGGCCCAACGCATCGGTCCCTGTCTGTGCGCCGAGCAGCGCCGAGAAGTCTCCGCTATGGAAGGCCGGGAGAGGCAGGGTCCCCAGCGAGGCCGTCTCCGCGCTTTTGTCCCTGTGACCTTCGTAGTTAAAGAAGAAGAAGGTCTTGTTCCGCTGCTGGTAGACCTTCGGGATGTAGATGGGACCGCCAACGGCTGCGCCGAACTGATTGCGGTGAGAGTTCGGGCGAGGGATGCCGGAGAGATTGTTGAAGTAGTTGTTCGAGTCAAGGTCTCCGTTGCGCAAGAACTCATAGGCATCGCCGTGCAGGTTGCTGCCGCCCGACTTCGTCACCACGTTGATGACGTTGCCGGTGCTCCAACCGTATTGCGCGGTAAACGAGTTCTGCTGAACCTTGAACTCCTGAACGTTGTCCGGGGATGGAACGTAGATCACGCCGCCCCAGTCTTCGGTCGTATCCCAAGCGCCGTCGAGAAGGAATGCCGTGGTTCCAAAAAAGCCGCCGCCGAAGTTGAAGAACGAGATATCCTGGTCGGCCGACCCCTGTTCGCCGTTGGAGGCAATGGACTGTTGTTGCGACGCGTTGTTGACCGAGGAGTTCAACGCCACAAAGCTGAATACGTTGCGGAGATTGAGCGGCAGTTGCGTGACCTGCTCGGACGAAATTTCCGCGCCGATGTTGGCATTGTCGGTTTGCAGCAGGGGAGGCGCGGTGGTGACGAGGACTTCCTCGGTGGCGCCTATGGTCAGTGCGACGGGCAGGGTGGCCGACTGGCCAACCTCCAGCTTGATCTTCTGCTGTTTGAAGGTCTTGAATCCCGGCGCCTGCACGGTCAGGGTATAGACCCCCGGCGGCACAAGCGAGAAGGAGTAGGTTCCTTCGGCATCCGCCTTGAAGTCGCGCGTAATTCCGTTCTCGGAGCTGGTTAGTGTGACATTGGCGTTCGGGACGCGCGCTCCGGAGGGATCGGCGACCACACCCGACAGTGAAGCCGCAGACGCGAGTGTCTGGGCATGGACCGGGGGTGCTAGAACGCTGATTGCGAAGCTGGCGAACAAGGACAAGAACAGTAAACCGTTCTTCAGTTTGAACATCTGATCTCCTCTTTCTCTGCAATTACAGCGATACCTTTAACGTTAAACACTCGATGGCAGGGAATTATCATCACATGCCGTGGCTGTTGTCAAGCACTTCTTTCTTGGCTTCGGCGGCCGGCCGGATAATATTGAAAACCTCTTTTTTACATAAGGATGCGGTCTGCAGCTTCTGCTCTCGTTGGACCTTGCCGAGCGAGCGAGCTCATCCCGAGTGGCGGCCCTTGCACCCCGATTGAAGGGCATCGGTTCAGAAAACCTTGCTCTGCGACCCGGCCGCCCTTGCAACCTGGCCAGACGCCTTGATCGTCTGGGGATCGCGCGCACATAGGGATTCCATCGAAGAGACCGCCTCGCCGCAGCAATTCCACGCAAGCGCGGATCGCCGGATCGAATCTCAACCGCTGGCGAACAGAACCTTGCCAGCCGCCGAGCTCAGGCCGCGTGGCCGCTCGATATGCCTCAATTGCTCCACGACCGGGAATTGTGGGCGAGACTCGGCGGCCTCAGGCTCGGGACGCGCCGGACCCACTCGCGGGGTTGGCGCTGTCCAGCAACTCCTTCTTCCTCTACCCTTTCAACGCAGGGTCAATCCGCAACCGGAAATGGACGAGCGGTTGACGGAGGCGCCGTCTGAGTGCTACATCATTAACGAGCTAGTTTTCGCTTACTGTATCGTTTTCGGCGGTTTGAATTCTCGCGTCCAACTACAATTGAGTAGGCCGTATGTGCATCCCGCGAAGGAAAAGGACTATGCAGACTACTGTGACACGCTCGAACCAGCGCCCCATGCCGGCGCCGCTCATCCCGCACGGAGCGCTGGCGCCCTTCGCCCTCGTCACTTCGCTGTTTTTTCTATGGGGCATGCCGAACAACCTCAACGACGTGCTGATCCGCCAGTTTATGAAGTCGTTTGAAATCTCGCGCTTTCAGGCTGGATTGGTGCAGTCGGCATTTTACATGGGCTATTTCCTGCTGGCCACGCCGGCCGCGCTGCTGATGCGCCGATACGGGTATAAGTTTGGAATGATCTGCGGCCTGTTGCTTTTTGGCACCGGCTGCTTTCTGTTCTGGCCGGCGGCGCAGATCGGGCGGTATTCGTTTTTTCTTGGTGCTTTATTTGTCATCGCCAGCGGTCTTTCGTTCCTGGAAACGGCGGCCAATCCGTTTATCGCCCAGTTGGGCGACGCGGAGAGCGCGGCGCGGCGGCTGAACCTGGCGCAATCGTTCAACCCGGTGGGGGCGATCACCGGTGCGCTGATCGGTACGCTGTTTATCTTGTCTGGCGTGGAGCTGACCGGCGCGCAGGTCCGCGCGATGCAGGCGGCCGGAACGTACGCGCGTTATCTACAGACCGAGACGTTGCGCGTGGTGACGCCTTACCTGGTGATCGGCGCCGCCGCGATCCTGCTGGCGATTCTCGTCGGGAGGACGCGCTTCCCGGCGGTCTCGGTGGAGAGCCGGGAGGGGACGCTGGGCATGCCGGGCCACGGGGCCTATCGGGAACTGCTCCGCTATCCGCACTTTCTGCTCGCGATTCTGACGCAGTTCATGTACGTGGGCGCGCAGGTGGGCACCTGGAGCTATTTCATTCAATATGTGCAGGACTCGGTTCATGCGCCGGAGAGGGTGGCCGGCTACTTCCTGACCGGGACACTGGCCGGATTCGGCATTGGCCGATTTGCCTCGGCCTTCCTGATGCGCTGGATCCGCGCTGACAAGCTGATGGGAATCTACGCCATTGTCAACATGGTTCTGGTAGCCATTGGGGTCCTCCACCCTGGGTGGGCCGGTCTGTGCGCCATTTTTCTCAGTTCGTTCTTCATGTCGGTGATGTTCCCGACGATTTTCGCGCTGGGGTTGAACGATCTCGGGGAGAACACCAAGATCGCCGCCTCGTTGCTAGTGATGGCGATTGTCGGGGGCGCGGTGCTGACGCCGGCGATGGGCCTGTTGGCGCGTTACGGCATTCAGATCGCCTACCTGGTGCCGATTGCCGGGTACCTGGTAGTGATGGCGTATGCCTTCTGGGGTTGCCATGTGAAACCGTGGGCGCGAGGTTGAACTTTTTTTCGGACTATTGTTTTCGGACAAGGAGCAAGAGATGTTGAAAGGGATTTCGCAAGTAATCAGCCCGGAGCTGCTGG
>Ga0182014_10004003_pt1 | contig 17280 bp, 19 predicted proteins | sample 612S2DmetaG_FD_120489 | JGI IMG/M metagenome (GOLD analysis project Ga0182014, IMG submission 120489) | Permafrost microbial communities from Stordalen Mire, Sweden - 612S2D metaG | ecosystem: Environmental > Terrestrial > Soil > Wetlands > Permafrost | place: Sweden: Stordalen | collected... | reverse complement strand
TTGAAGAATTGCGAAACCAAATTGATGTTCTGGACCGCCAGCTTGTGGAACTGCTGAGCGAGCGAGCCCGCGCGGCGCAAATGATAGGTCACCTGAAGGCGGCCACGTCGCTGCCGGTCTACGAGCCGGCGCGCGAAAAGGTGATCTACGCCAATGTGCGCGCGGCCAACAAAGGACCCTTGCCAGACATCGAACTGACGCATATCTACGAGCGCATCATCGACGTGATGCGGGCCTTGCAGAGGGACGAGTTGGCTTCGGAGAGAAATGCCCAGGCGATTACATCGGGGTCCCCCGCGACAGGTCTTCGTCGCGGGGGCGATGATGCGCCAGGCCACTGCACCGGCGCTGAAGCGCACGAGACAGGGAACAAACAATGATCGTATCCATGCAGGAAAAAGCGACCGAGGAACAGATCGACGCCGTTATTGACGCCATGATAGAAGTCGGCGTCGGCGTGCATCGCACCACCGGCTCATCGCAAACCATTCTGGCCGGCGTAGGGCCCACAGCCAATGTGGATCTGAGCAAATTTGAAGTATTGCCGGGCGTGCTCAATGTGATCCGCATCAGTTCGCCTTACAAGCTGGCCGGCCGCGCATTTCGCCCGGAGGGCACGGTCATCGAGTTTCGTAATGGCGTGAAGGTTGGCGGCGGACAGGTGGCCGTGATGGCGGGGCCATGCTCGATCGAAAGCCGGGAGCAGATGTTTGCGACCGCCGCGCGCGTAAAGGCCATCGGTGCAGGCTTTTTGAGAGGCGGCGCATTCAAGCCGCGCAGCTCGCCTTACGCCTTTCAGGGCATGGGTATTCCGGGACTTCAAATGATGCACGAAGCCGCCCAGGAACACGGCTTGCTCACGGTCAGCGAGGTGATGGAGATTGCGCAGATCGAGCCTATGCTGCCTTATGTGGACCTCTTTCAGGTGGGCGCGCGCAATATGCAGAACTTCAACCTGCTGCGCGAGTTGGGCCAGGCGCGCAAGCCCGTGCTGCTGAAGCGCGGCATCGCCGCCACTATCGAGGAGTTGCTGCTGTCGAGCGAGTACATTATGGCCGGCGGCAACTACGATGTGATTCTGTGCGAGCGCGGGATTCGCACTTATGAGACAGCCACGCGCAACACCATGGACATCTCCGCGATTCCGGTGATTCACAAGCTCTCGCACCTGCCGATTGTGGGCGACCCCTCGCATGGCACGGGCCGGCGCGATATGGTGGCGCCGATGGCGCGGGCCGCTGTGGCCGCGGGCGCAGACGCGATTCTGGTCGAGGTTCACCCCAACGCCGACAAGGCCGCATCCGACGCCGCGCAGACGCTCTACCTCGATCAGTTTGATGAGCTGATGGGCCAGTTGCGGGTGATTGCCACGGCAGTGGGACGGACGATGTAATATGGAGCGGGTCAGCGGAGTTAGCAAGGTTCCGCGTTTGTTAGCGAAGCCAGCCTGCTCGCAGCCACTTCCGCTCCGACGGTATCGATTGAGGGATCTTATGATCCGAGATAGCACGAAATTGCTTCGGCGCTTCCTGCTTTTATCAGTTGTTCTCTTGTCAGCAGCAAGGACTCATCCTCAAGACACGTCTTGTCCGAAAGACGGTCGGCCAGATTGTCCTCGCGCTGTTGCATTTTTCCATAATTTGCGGGCTACCTTTGTCAGAAACGACCGCAAAGCTGTGGCAGAGATGATGGAGTATCCCTTCTTGGCATCGATTAACCACAAGAGTGTGCATATCTCGACGCCGACGAAGTTCTTGCAGCACTTTGATGAAATTTTTGACAAGGGAGTGCGCTGCGAAATTACGGGAGCGTCCGATGAGGATGTCTGGGGTAATTCGCACGGATTTACCATTAAGGGAGGTGCGATCTGGTTCGATGACCTTTTTTCGCCGGGAGAAGAAATAGACCCGAAATCACCAGATTTTTGGGTGAAGGGTACGTTCAAAGTGATTACAGTGAACAATGACTCCTATTATCCCTGTCTTGAATCGGGGAAGACCGGAAAATGATCGAACGCATCGCCATTCTGGGCACGGGGTTGCTGGGCACGTCAGTTGGATTGGCGTTGCGCGCGGCGGGCTTTCGCGGCTCGATCACGGGCTGGAACCGAAGCGCAGAAGGCGCACAGACGGCGCTTTCCATGGGCGCGCTGGATTCGATTGCCGCGGACCCGTTGCAGGTGGCGCGTGAGAGCCAGGTCATTTTGCTGGCCGTGCCTATCTACGCGACGCTCGACTGGATGGAGAAGCTTTCCAGCGTGCTTGGCTCCGAACATCTAGTTACCGACGTGGGCAGCACCAAAGCGCAGATCACCGTAGCCGCAGGCCGCCTCTTCAACACGCCGACGGGCGCGGCGTTTTTGCCGGGGCATCCCATGGCAGGCAAGGAGCGCGGCGGCGCGGCGCTGGGCGATGCAAACCTATTTCGCGGAGCGGTGTGGCTCTTTACCGACGACCCAACCTGGCAGCGTTCGCCTCATTCCGTTGAGTTGGTGAAGGGCTGGCGGCAGTGGGTCGCGGCGATGGGATCGAAGACTCTCGATCTGGAACCCGCGCGCCACGATGAGTTAGTCGCGTGGGTCAGCCATCTGCCGCAATTCGTGGCCACAGCGTTGAGCGCGCTGCTGGAAGAAGAGGTGGGCGACGCGCCGGAGCTGAAAGACGTGGGTGGCCGCGCGCTCAGCGAGATGACGCGGCTGGGCGCCAGCCCCTACTCCATGTGGCGCGACATTGCTTATACCAATACCGAAGCTGTTGCAGCGGCGCTTGAAGCGCTGGAGCAAAGGCTGGCGCATCTGCGCGAAAATCTGCGCACGCCGGAGTTGCGCGATGAATTCGAGCAGGCCAACCGCTTCCGGCGGGAGTAGCACATCATCCGGCTGTCGCGCGCTATCTGCGCGGTCGGGCAAAAACATAAACCGCACAGCCTGCCAGGGTAACAAAGCATCCGAAGCCGCAGACGCCGAGCCACGCGAAGTGGTGCCAGAGAACGCTGCCGGCGAAGGAGCCGATGGCGCCGGCCGTGAAGTAGCAGATCATGTAGACCATGTTGAGGCGGCTGCGGGCTTCGGGGAGCAGGCCGTAAATGCGGGTCTGGTTGGAGACGTGGCCGGCCTGCACGCCGATGTCGAGCAGAACGACTCCGGCGACCAGGCCGCTCATGTGCTTGCCGAAGAGGTAGAGGACGACGAACGACGCGACGGTGATAAGGAGCGCGAAGAGGACGTTGCGGCGAGCTCCGTAGCGGTCTGCGAGTTGGCCGACGAAGGGGGCGCAAATGGCGCCGGCTGCGCCTACAAGGCCGAAGAGACCGGCGACGGCGCTTCCGTAGTGATACGGCGGGGTTTCAAGGAAAAAGACAAGGGTGGTCCAGAAGGCGCTGAAGGCGCAGAAGAGCATGGCGCTGAGGAGCGCGGCTTCGCGGAGCACGGGTTGGGTGCGGATGAGCATGGCGGAAGAGTGGATGAGGCTGGGCCATGAGAGCTTCAGGGTGGGCTTGCTGCGGGGCAGTCCGATACGAATCAGTGCGGCGAGCAAGAGCATGGTCACCGATGCCAACCAATAGATGGAGCGCCAACCGAACCATGCGCCGAGAAGGCCGCTGAAGGTGCGGGCCAGAAGGATTCCAAGCAACAGGCCGGAGAGAACGGCGCCCACGGCAGCGCCGCGGCGCGCGGGTGAAGCAAGATGAGCGGCGAAGGGCACGATGAGGTGAACGGCAGCCGCCGAGATGCCAATGCCAAAGCTTGCCATCGCCAGCCAGAGATAACTTTGCGCGCCGGCCATGAGGGCCAGGCAGACGGATTCAAACGCAAGAAGCATCAATATGAGACGGCGGCGTTCCTTGGTGTCGCCCAGGGGAACTAAGAACAACATACCAACGGCTGCGCCTAACTGCGTGAGCATCGCCACCGTACCCACCTGCGGCACGGAGATGCGGAAGGTGGAAGCGATGGCGGAGAGCAGCGGCTGAATGTAATAGATGTTGGCGACGATGGCGCCCACGCTGAACGACATGAGAATGATGTGCGCGAGGCTGATGTCTTCGGGCGCGGGGGATGGGCCGTCGCGGGTCGGAGAAGAAGTGGGCATAAGAGAATTCGCGGCTTCGCTCAGTATCTGGCCGCCGGTGTTTTCGCGAAGAAAGCGCATAGACCTACTGGAGTCAAGGGACGTGGAATTCGTTGCAGAGGCCGCTTATTCCGCTTCCTGGAAGGATTCTTCCTTGACTGGTTCGGGCGCTTCCTTTGCCGGGTCGATGGTGTGGAAGCCTTCGGCTTTGGCAGTTTCGAGCAACTGCGGCGAAGCGGAGACAAAGATGATCTCCGTGTCCTGAAACATGTCGCGGGCAACGAGGGCAGCGGCCAGTTGCAGGGTGTCGGGCCAGCGCAGCGTAGTGCGGTCGAGGAGCTGGCGTGCCGCTTCGAGCAGGGCCGGATTCAGCGGCTCCTGGACCATGCGCGCGGCTTCCATGCGCAAGCTATCGAGCGCGGATGTGGCGTCTTCGGTGGAGATGGCGCCGGAGCGCTCGCGCCGACGGATGGCCCCGTAGACCTCAAGCGGCGTGGAGGCCGAGATCAGCTTGCGGTTGTCCTCGACGGCCTCCATCAGGCTGATCAAGGCGCTGGTGCCCTGCTCCTGCACAAACAGTTTGGCGAAGGCGGTGGCTTCAAGAAAGTAGCAGCTCACTGGTTCCCCCGTTCTTCCTCGATGGCTTCGGCGATGGAGTCGCCATGGGACGTGACGGGATGGAAGCGTTGCGCCTCCTCGGGCATGCCGGCCTCGGCGCGGTTGAGGCGAATGGTGGTGGTGGGGTAGGCAGGAGTTTTGGGGTTGGCGATCTTGCTGGTGATAACGACGCCTCGCTGAATGGCCTCGGCCAGCACCGCCTGGCGCGACTCTGGATGCTGATTCCAGCGGAAGGCCTTGCGCGGCAGGAAGGAATCGCGGAACCACTTGAGGGCGATGAAGGCGTGTCCGCCCCGCTCGGCCTCGGCCAGCGCTGCGCACAACTCTTTGACGCGGGCGTCGATGTCGGCGGGAATCACTGCCTCCTGGCTGTCGTCCTCGTAGAAAGCAGGCTCGGCGGTAGCGCGCGAGGCGCGGATGGGGTGCGGCGCCATCTCGGCTCCGTCGGCGCGCTCAAAGTAGATGCGCACCTCGTCCTCTTCCGGCGTCCATGTGTCGGCCATTGCGTTGCGGCGCTTGCTGCGGCCGTTTTCGCCGCACAGCTCAACAATCGCCTGATAGCCGGCAGGCGCCAGGAATTGCAAGGCTCGTGCCATGCCTGGGTCAGTGGAGGACGCCAGCTCGTTAAGGGCTTCTTCAATAATTTCTTCCGCGTCGGGAATGCTCAGGTTGCTTGCTTCTACGCTGCCCTGTGCAGCTTTTGTCGATTTCATTCTTTCTTCTCCGTATGCGCCGCCTGCGCCCGTCTATGCGACCCGTCTCCGGCAGGCCTCATGGCCTGGTTCCGAAGCTCGTCCGCGCGCGGACAAAAGAGCGCCTTAGTTTTAAATTCACTCGTTACCGCAGGTCATTTTCACCATGCTGGGATTCAAGAAATACTTGGGGGGACCTGTGAAAAAGTTCTCTTTGTGAAGGAGACATTCCCTCAAGGGCTCAAGCCCCATTCATATCACTGGGATTATGCGTGGGCTAAAACCCGCATCCTTCAAAATAAAGCCGTACCCTCCGAAATTAAAGCGAGCATCGATCATAACGTCGATTTATGCAGAGATGATTTAACTAAATCCCCAGTTTGAAGCGATTCATCCCTCAGTGTAACCGAATCAACCCGGGCGGCAGGCCGTTACCGAAAAAGCTGAACGACCCGGATCTAAACCCTTAACCCCGCCGCCGGGAAAAAGTTGCGGTGCGGCCGCAATTTTATTTGGGCGGCCTACTCCGTACAATAGAGGATATGCGCCGTTGTTTGCAACTGCTTTTGTTCTGCTCCCTGGTTTCAGCCGGGCTGTATGCAGCCGATGGCCCGTCCTTCGATCTGGCCGGACCCAAGGTGGACGTGCGCGTCAAGCGGGGCGATGTGACGCTACCGATTGGCGAGACCCCCAATCTGCTGCCCGGAGATCGGCTCTGGATTCATCCGGACTTTCCCGAGAGCCAGACCGCGCACTTTGTGCTGATCGTCGCATTTCTGCGCGGGGCCACCAACCCGCCGCCGCCGGAGTGGTTTACGCGCGTGGAGACCTGGACCCGCGAAGCGCGCGAGGAGGGAGTGTTCGTAACGGTGCCTGAAGAAGCGCAGCAGGCGCTGCTTTTTCTGGCTCCGGAGACGGGCGGCGACTTCAGCACTCTACGCAAGGCGGTGAAGAACCGTCCCGGAACATTTGTTCGCGCAGTTCAGGATTTGCAGGCGGCAAGCGGAGATCGCATGAGGTTGGATGCGTATCTGGCCGAGGTCAAAGAGACATCGCAAACCGATCCCACGCTGCTCAAGGAACGCGCCGAGAAAGCGGCCCGGAGCCTGGGCATCAAGCTCGACCAGCAGTGCTTTGACAAGCCCACCGACCAGCAGGCGCCCTGCCTGGTGCAGCACACCGACGCGCTGGTGCTGGACGACGCCAACGCGCAATCGCGGATGGCGCAACTGACCAGCGGTTCGAGCGTGGACCTGATGAACCAGATCAGCTACTCGAACATGGCCGGCGGGGGCGCATACAGCGCTTATGTCGGCGCCATCGTGGACACTGCAAAGATCCTTTCATCGATGCACACGGCGCATTTTCAATACATTCCTGCGCTGGCTCTGCCGGCCAAGGATACGCTGAACCTGCGGCTGAGCGTGCCGCCTTCGTTCAAGGACCCCAAGTCGGTGGTGGTGGTGGCATTGCCACCGGTGGGCGCGACCAGGCCGCCGCCGTTGCATCCTGTGAACCTGGCGGAGAGCTATTGCGCCCAGAAGCCGGGTCTGGTGCTGCCGGCCGAGGGAGCGCCGCTGGTCTTTGCCACACAGCTTGCCTCCAGGCTCGTGCTGCATATCGAAACCAAGGGCGGCCCGATCGATTTACCCGTGAAAGCCGATGCGTCGCAGGGCGGGCTGGTGCTGGTGCATCCCGCTCCCGCTTTGCCGGAGGGCGAACTGACCGGCGTGTTGCGCGGCAAGTGGGGCTTTGACGACTGGGAAGGTCCGCAGTTTCATCTGCGCGCGGCGCTGCCCGGCAAGTGGAGTCTGACGGCAGCCGACCAGACAGCGCTGGTGGTGGGCCGCGACGACAAGCTGCATATTGAAGGGGAAAACTCGTTGTGCGTCGAGCGCATTGAAGAGCAGACGGCGACGGGAAGTCCGATCAAGCTGGTTTGGAAGTCGCCGAAGCCGGAGCAGTTGGAAGTGGCCCTGCCCATGAAAGACGCGTCTCCGGGTCCGGTCAACTTGGAAATTTATCAGTCAGGGCTGGAAAAGCCGGACCAGTTGCAACTAAAGGCCTACGCCGAGGCTGCGGCGCTGGATCGCCTTACACTGAACGCGGGCGACTCACAAGCGATCCTGAAAGGCAGCCGCCTCGAAGAGGTAGCCAAGGTCAACTTGGACTCCATCACCTGGAGCCCGGCCACGCTCAGCCGTGTGCAGGACTCTGACCAGTTGGAGCTAAAAACCGCCGGATCGACGGCCAGTCTGGAACCTGGGAAGCCTGCTTTTGCCGATGTGCAGTTGCAGGACGGGCGGCTTTTGAAGGTTCCAGTAACGGTTGAGCCGCCCCGTCCGCAGGTCACATTGCTGAGCAAAGGCACACAGAACGATGTCTCCACTGCGCCTTCGCCCGTGCATCTGGGCAGCGCCGACGACCTGCCCGTTGACGGGCGGCTGGTCTTCTTTATCCGCTCCAGAGAGCCGGCGAACTTTCCGCGCGATGAGAGGGTGGAGGTGGCCGCGGCTGACGGCAGTTTCCGCACCGTGCTTGCACTGGCCGACGGCAGCCTGATGCTCGAAGATGCAAAGACCGCGTTGGGAGTTGTGGAACCGCTGAAGCGTTTCGGCTCCTCGGCTTTTGGGCCGCTGCGGGCGCGCGCGCTGTCGGCTGATGGGGTTACCGGCGACTGGTTGCCGCTGGGAACACTGGTGCGGCTGCCCGGATTCAAGGAGTTGCACTGCCCGCGCTCCTCTGCCAGGCCCTGCGTGCTGGTGGGAACCAATCTTTTCCTGGTGGCGTCCATCTCCGCCTCATCGGAGTTCAACAAGCCAACCAACGTGCCTTCGGATTTTACGGGAACAGAGTTGAGCGTTCCCCATCCGGCCAACGGCGTGCTCTACCTGAAGCTGCGCGACGACACGGATACAGTGCAGACGCTCACCCTGCCGGTGATGCCCATGAACTGGCTGACGCAAAGTGCGGCTGCGCAATAGACAGCAGTGACGCTAGAAGAAGAGCCGTCCGTTCCTGCGCAAACTCAGCAGGCTGCGACCGGTCCAGCGCCTGCTATGGAGACTGCCCCAGTGCAGGCCCAACCCAAAACAGCTACAGCTTCGCCATCGCCCGACAAGGCCGGGCCATGAGAGATGGCCCGGGAATCAATGCGAGTTCGGAAACAGCTTTTCAGAGGCGCAGCGCTAAACAGTTTGCGGAAAAACTCTATTCGGAGGGAGGCGGGGGTTTCAACCCCCGCATAAAGCCAGCAAAATTAACGCGGGCTTTAGCCCCGGAGGGACATTTTTAGTCAATTTCACTCGAAATCCCGAGTTTTTCCGCAGCGTGTAAAGCCCCGCGCCATTCTGTTTTTGCAGAGGAACCGCAAGCGCCTTAATTGAAATAGGCCTTGTTCTTCTCGGCGAAATGCGCCTTATTGGCGGGTAGATCGTCGATGGAAAAGATTGCGCCCTGTGCGCAGAGGGACACGCAGTTGCCGCAGTCAATGCACTCGTCCGGGTTGATGAACAACTGGGAGACGCCGGCAGCTTTAGGATCGTCGGCCGCCGCAGGCATGATGGCGGCGGTGGCGCACTCGGCAGCGCAGACAAAATCCTTGATGCACGCATCGGTAATTACATAGGCCATAATGAAACTCCTTGGTAGTGTGGGCGCTTCTGGACCGTGCGCCATCTACTCAAGGCTATCCAGTTCAGGCTCGTGGCTCCGTGACTGGGGTCACACAGCGGAAGAACCATTCCGCTCGGGGAGACGGCCAGAAAGCCCGCTTGAGCTTTCCGGCCGCTCTGCGAATGCCACCCGTTGATTCACAGCTTTCGCCTAGAAACCGGCTTGGGCCGCGTTCAGCTCCACCTGGCGCTCCTGCGCGCGCGCCCACTCGGCCGGTTCGCCATAGTGGCTGGCTACCATCGCAACAGCCTTGCTTTCATCCATGTAGGGCCGCACTGCAGCCAGCTTGATGGTGGAGTGAGAGGCCATCCGCGCCACCGCAACCTCGCTTGAAACTGATTGCACCATAGCAAGAATGGCCAGCACGACAGTCCCCACAGCGTTGATTGAGTTCAAGACAGACTGCTGGCTGGCGGGATTGGTAATCTTTGCCGCCGACAAGAGCGATGCGTTCACCTGCTGCTGAAAGGCCACGACGGCGGCCTGCAGTTGGGCCAGCACGGATGCCGTCGGATTGGCCAGGTACGCCCTGGCCTGGGCCACGAGCAGATTACTGGCGGCGTCGAAGCCCACCGTGGCGGCCGCGAAGATCGGCGCATCGGCCGGGGCCAACAGAGCAGCGGTCGCATCAACCGTAGCCACCGCGCTCTCCAGCGCAGGGGTCCAGTTGACGATATTCTGCGCCACGCTCGTTTCCGAGCAGCCACTCACGAATGGCAAGGGCAGAAGCAGGGCAATCAGCGCCCACGCGCCCAGTTTGGCGGTGGAGCTGGCTGAATTGGAGCCGGCGGCAGGGTTAGCCGGATCGCGCGCCAGCAAACCAAGAAGAGCGGAGGCCAGGCCGCTTACCAGTGCGACCACGGTGCCGCTGCCGGCTGTGCCCAGCGTGATGCCCTGCTGCGAAAGCACACTGCCGATGGTGACGACCGCAATCAGCAGTCCGGCGGCCGAGGTCTTGGGGTGATTCCAGATATTCGAAATGGGATTCATGCGGAAAGCTCCTCGCAAAGAAAAAGGCGGCCTCAGCCGCCTTGGTTTGTATGAAATTTGGCAGGCGCGGAATAGGCTCAATCTACTTCCCGCGCAAACAAAAATCGAGATCAGCGGCTGGCATCCAAAAGGCCTGCTGCTGGTCCCGATTTGTCGCGTCTCTCCGAATTCGAGCGCCACCGTGGTTGCGGTCCGGGCCCGCGGCGGAGAGCCGCAATGGCACAGAAAAGAGACGGCCCCGCGCCCCGGCGCCATCCGCTAGGGGGAGGGCGTACACATTCGCCGGGCGCGGCACTTCCGTCTCTTGTCTGGCTACCTACTACCTAGGTACTCTTTACCTAATCTTCTGCAAAGCGAGAAAGATTTCTGTCACTTATTGGTCATAGTCAGAAATAAATATTGCTCCGAACAACGCCAAAGCCGGTGAAGCCAGACCGGGCAGGCCTGGTTCCGGTTTGCGTTCAGAGGTTGGCGTCTTACTTATGTGTATTGGACCCGGCGCTCGCCCTTGACCACGCGCCCGATGACGTAGAACTTCTCTTCGGCACGGTCCAGTAGGTTTTTTGCCCGTGCGAATTTGACCGCTGGGATAGCCGCGATCAACCCGATGCCCATATTGAAGGTGCGCATCATCTCTTCTTTCGAAACCTGACCCAGGTCGCGTAGATGGTCAAAAATCGGCAGCACCGGCCAGGAACCGATCTCGACCTGCGCCGCGGTGTTTTTGGGCAAGATGCGCGGCAGGTTTTCGGTGATGCCGCCGCAGGTGATGTGCGCCATGCCCGTCGTCAGCCCCGCCGTCACCAGCTTTTGAGCCACATGAAGGTAGCTGCGATGGGTCTTCATCAACGCCGCGCCGGCCTTTTCCTTGATGGCGGTCACGTACTGCGTTGGCTTGTAGCCGGCCACCTCAAAGAGCAGGCTGTATGCCAGCGAATAACCGTTGGTGTGCAGGCCGGTTGAGGGCAGCCCGATAAGCACGTCGCCAGCCTTGATTCCCGCGCCGGTCACCATCTTGTCGCGGTCCACAGCGCCCACAATGAAGCCCGCCAGGTCGTACTCGCCATCGGCCTGAAAGCCCGGCATCTGTGCTGTTTCGCCGCCGATCAGGGCGCAACCGCCGGCCTTGCAAGCGTCGGTCAGGCCAGTCACCACGCTTTCGGCCACCTCCGGGTCCAGCTTGCCGCCGGCCATGTAATCGAGGAAAAACAAGGGTGTTGCGCCCTGCACGGCAATATCGTTTACACAGTGGTTCACCAGGTCCGCGCCCACCGTGCGGTGCATTCCCAGTTCGAAGGCCACCTTCAGCTTGGCGCCCACCCCGTGGCCCGAACTCACCAGGATCGGATTCTTCCAGCGCTGCAGGTCCAGCCGAAAAAGCGCGCCAAAGCCGCCCATCCCGCTTAACACGTTGCGGTTAAAGGTCTTTTGCGCCAGGTAAGTGCGGCGTTCTTTGGCGCGTTCGCCACTGCTGGTTTCCACGCCAATTTCGGCGTGGGGCACGGATTTGGGCTTGGGTTCGTTAGACACGGTGCGGCTTTCCAGGGATGGATTTCTCGTGCGGCGCGGCTGGCCGGGAATGTTGATTTTAGCAGCATTTGCCAGAGCCTTGCTCATCATCAATGATCAGGCACGCTCTCCGCACCGCAAAATATCTTCGCGAAAAATGGAAAGTTGGCTTGACATCTAACTCTCTCCGAGCTACTCTCATATGGAAAGCCGACTTTACATGGCGTTTGCAATTACAAATCGAGTCAAAGAGCTCCGCATCGCGCGGGAGTGGACCCAGGAGCAACTGGCGCATGCCGCGGGCGTCTCGCGTCAGAGCATCAACTCCATCGAGCGCAACCGCTATGTGCCCAGCCTGGAGCTGGCGCTTGTCTTCGCACGAGTCTTCGACTGTCTCACCGATCAAATATTTCATCTGGAGAATGAAAAATGACAGATCACATCCTCAGCAAGGTCCCGATCCTCGGCAAATTTGTCGATGAACGTTTCTTGGAGCACCGCCGCCGCTCCACCAGCCTGGCCGGAATCGTCGGCTGCCTGGTAGCCATCTGCCTTTTCGAATACCGCTTTTTCGCCAGCCATATCTGGAGTTGGGACCTTCTTGCAGTTGCCGTCACCATGGTGGTGGTCAAGCTGTCCCTGATGATCTGGTACCGGTTTAAGGACTGATTCGCCGGGTAACCCTGAAAGGAGCGACAATGTGCATTCCGAATCGACAACTCGACCCCAAGGCCCGGCACCTGAGGGCAGTTGCCAACATTTCTTTGATTCTGGGCCTGACGCCGTGGATCTTCCGTGAGTACATTCCCCTCAGCCAGAATTGGCTGCACGCGGTGTGTGGCTTTCTGCTTGGCCTCTTTATTACCATCAATCTCTTCTGGCTCCGGCGCGCGCGCCGCTATCGTGACGAGGCGTCCAAAAGCTATAGAAACCGCGCCCGCTCATCGGCCGTAGGAACAGGGCAAATTTCCAGCCGTCCCCAAATGCGGTATCGCCAGCGGGCAATCAGCCGGTAGCCCATGTCGCGCAAGGGTCGCGGAATCCAGCCAAGCACAGCCGCGACCGCCTGCCAGGGCTGCGGCAATTCCGCAAGCAGCGCCAAGACTGCACCCGAGCGCGCCAGCACTCGCTCCGCCGGATCGCCGAAATTCAACACAGTCAAAATGGTGGTAGGGCCAAATTTCGGGTCCGGCGAGTTGATTCCATGCCGCGCTAGCAGCCCCGCCGCAATTGCCGATTCTGAAGCCACAAAGCGCAGCCGGTCACGCCGGTCGCGCCGCAAAAGCCATCGCACTGTCCGATTGCATAGCCCGCAATGGCCATCGAAGACGACCACCAGCCGGCCGCCGAGTTCTTTATGGCTGCTCACCTTCAACGGGATGCGAACCCGGAGCCGCGCGATTCAATTGGGATGATGAGCGAGTCTCTCGCCTTCTATACTGGACCAACGATGAGTTCCCAAGCGCCGACCCACCTCCGCACCCGTTCCCAGATTCTCCAGCAGCGCGCCGAGCGCTTCTTTCCCGGCGGCGTTAACTCGCCAGTGCGAGCCTTTCGCGCGGTGGGTGGTGCGCCGCCGTTTGTCGAGCGCGCTGAAGGCGCCTGGCTCACGGACGCCGACGGCAATCGGTACATTGACTACTTTGGCTCCTGGGGCCCGATGATTCTGGGCCACGCCTTTCCGCCAGTGGTTGAAGCCATCCAGAGAGCCGCGCGCAACTCGGCCAGCTTTGGCGCTTCGACAGCCGCCGAAGCCGATCTCGCCGAGCGCGTTGTCGCCTGTTACCCTTCAATCGAAAAACTGCGCTTCGTCAGTTCCGGAACCGAAGCCACCATGAGCGCCATCCGCCTGGCGCGCGCCGTCACTAGCCGCAAAATTATCGTCAAGTTCGAAGGCTGCTACCACGGCCACGCCGATGGACTGCTGGTAAAGGCAGGTTCAGGCGTCGCGACCTTTGGAATTCCCGGCTCGGCCGGCGTTCCAGAGGAGATAGCTCATCTCACGCTGGCCCTGCCTTACAACGACCTCGCCGCGGTCGAAGCCGCCTTTGCTGCCCATCCGAGCGCCATCGCCGCCGTGATTCTGGAGCCGGTGGTCGGCAACGCCGGCTGCATCGCGCCAGCTTCGGGCTACCTGGCCGGCCTGCGCGCCATCACCCTGCGCGAAGGCGCGCTTCTGATTGTCGACGAAGTGATGACCGGCTTCCGCGTGGCACTGGGCGGCGCATCGGAGCTTTACGGCATTGACGCTGATCTGGTCACGCTGGGCAAAATTGTGGGCGGGGGATTGCCTGTGGGCGTCTTCGGCGGCAAGCGCGCCTTCATGGACCTGCTCGCGCCGCTAGGCCCCGTTTACCAGGCCGGAACTCTCAGCGGCAATCCGCTGGCCATGGCCGCGGGCATCGCCACCGTCAGCTATTTGCAGCAGAACGCCGCTCAGGTTTACCCGCAGCTTGAAGCCACGACCAGGGCCGTCGCCGAGGGCGTGGTCGCCGAAGCCGCGCGCGCAGGCGTTCCGCTAACCCTCAACCGCGTAGGCTCCATGTGGACCTGGTTCTTCACGGCGAACCCCGTCACGAATTACGCCCAGGCCGCCGAGAGCGATACCGTCGCATTTGGGTGCTTCCACCGCGCGATGCTCGATGCCGGCGTCTGGCTTCCGCCCTCGCAATTTGAAGCGTCCTTCCTGAGCACAGCGCACGGCGCGGAAGAAATTGCCGCCACCATCGCCGCCGCACGCGAGGCTTTCAAAGCTGTCATCGCCGGATAGTACCGGCGTTGCGTCTCACTCGCTCCAGCCCTTGGCCCGCTCCACGGCCCGTTGCCAGCGTCCGCGCCGTTCGGCCCGCTCACCCGCGTCCATCTTCGGCTCAAAGCGAACATCGCCTTGCCGTTTGGCGCGTAAGTCTTCCGGGCTTGCCCAGAATCCCGTAGCCAGCCCCGCCAGATACGCAGCGCCCAGAGCGGTCGTCTCAGTCACCTGCGGACGCACCACCGGCACGCCCAGTACATCGGCTTGGAACTGCATCAAGAGATTGTTCACTGCAGCGCCGCCATCCACTCGGAGCGCCGCCAGCGGTGTGCCGGTCTCGCCTTGCACGGCCTCCAGCACGTCGGCCACCTGGAAGGCGACGCTCTCCAGAGCCGCCCGCGCAATGTGCCCCGGAGTCGTGCCGCGGTTCAGCCCAATGAGCAATCCTGAAGCGTGCGGGTCCCAGTGCGGCGCGCCCAGGCCCACAAACGCCGGCACTAGCACCACCCCGCCCGAATCCGGCACGCTTGCTGCCAACGCCTCAACCTCTGACGACGAGCCGATCAGCTTCAAATTGTCCCGCAGCCACTGCACCACCGCGCCGCCGATGAAGATGCTTCCCTCCAGCGCATACTCCAGGCGACGCTGTGCGCTAGCCGCCAGCGTGGTAATCAGCCGGTGCTTCGAGCGCACAAATCCCGTCCCGTTGCCGTCGAGCCCCGTCCCGATGTTCTGCAACAAAAAGCAACCCGTCCCGTAGGTATTCTTGGCCTCGCCCGCTTTCCAGCACAACTGCCCAAAGAGAGCTGCCTGCTGGTCGCCGGCGATGCCCGCAATCTCTATGCCGCCCAGGCCCAAAGTTGTGGTCACCTCGCCGACCCGTTCGCTCGACCACACCACTTTCGGCAACATGCTCTCGGGAATTCCGAAAATGCGCAATAGTTCCGCATCCCACTCGCCCTTCACGATGTTGAAGAGCAGTGTTCGCGAGGCATTGGTCACGTCCGTCACGTGCCGCTGCCCGCTGGTCAGGTGCCAGATCAGCCAACTATCCACTGTGCCAAAGGCCAGTTCGCCCCGCTCGGCCAGCGCCCGCGCACCTGGTACGTGGTCCAGAATCCAGCCCACTTTGGTGGCGGAAAAATACGGGTCCAGAACCAGCCCGGTTTTATTCGAGACAGTCTCCCCAACCCCGCTCTCCTCCAGCTCCTTGCACCGCGCGGCCGTGCGGCGATCCTGCCAAACAATGGCCTTGTGAATCGGCTTGCCCGTCGCCCGCTCCCACACGATCACCGTCTCGCGCTGGTTGGTAATGCCGATGGCCGCCACGTCACGGGGCCGTGCGCCCACCTTGCCCAGCGCCTCCACCGCGCAGGCCAGTTGGCTGGTTAGAATTTCCATCGGGTCGTGTTCCACCCAGCCCGCCTGCGGGAAGAATTGCTCGAACTCATGTTGCGCCACGGCGGCAATTGTGCCCGCCTCGTCAAAGAGAATTGCGCGGGAACTGGTCGTCCCCTGGTCCAGTGCAAGGATGTAAGCCATTGTCTGTCGTCTGCCTTCGGAACCTAGTCAAACACGCCGGGCGGGGCGCGGGCAAGAAGACGAGTAGCTCTGCAATTCAGAGATTCGGCCTCGGCTTGTGCAACTTCCAAAGCCATGAGCAGACCAGACGACAAATTGTGACAAAATCGAGTAGGATTAAATCCTACTCGATAGGAGGCGGAGCCATGCGCACCACACAACAGTTCAGCATCACCCTTCCCCATGAGATGGCCGAGATGGTCCGAACCAAGGTCGAATCCGGCGAATATGCCTCGGAGAGCGAGGTCATTCGCGACGGACTACGCGCCCTTGAAATGCATGACCGCGCCCTCGAAGCCTGGCTGAGGGAAGATGTGGCATCGGCCTACGACGCCATGAAGGCCGACCCATCGCGCGCTGTCTCGACAACTCAGGTTCGAGCCTCTCTGACTGCGGCGCACAAATCCTCTCTCAGGGCTGGATGATGCACAACGTCGTGTACGCCCCGGAAGCAGAGGCGCAACTGGTGGCTCTCTATTTTCATATTGCCGCGGCAGCATCCCCCAGAGATTGCAGCCAACTATACCGCCGCTATCGCGAAGCAATGCGAAAGCTTGAGCACCTTCCCCATGCGGGGCGCGCGGCGGAATGACATTCGTCCCGGTCTGCGCGTTTTCGGCTTTCGACGGCGCGTAAGCATCGCCTTCGAGGTGACAGACAATGTCGTGACCGTCCTCGGCATCTTTTACGGAGGACAAAACTTCGAGACGGCGTTTGACGAATCTCTGCAAATATAGTCGGGCTTCCCATCTTTTCTGCTTCTTTCTCCGGAGAAGGTGGGAACCCACATTAATCCTTCTGCTCTGCCCGCTGCTACCCCCGATTCAGACTGTTGAACAAAAGGGCACGCCCGAGCGATTTCATTCGCGTTTACAGGGAGTTTTTTGTATTCTGAAGAGGATGCCTCGTACGTTTACGGCGAATCCAACGGAGGAAATTCGAATGGCAGATACAACGAAGAAGACGAAAACTACCCCTAAGCCACGCACGGCAGCAACAAAAACCACAACAAAGAAAGCGAATGCCGCTATAAGCTCGAAGCCTACTCGCGAAGAGATCGAGCGGCTTGCGAAAAGTTATTGGGCGGCGCGCGGCCGCCTGGATGGATACGCGGAGCAGGACTGGCTGCGAGCGGAAAAGGAACTGCTCAAAGCAGCATCGACCAAAACGGCCTCCTGATTTAAGGCGCTCCGCTCTGGACAATTCTCTCGCGCACTCTCCGCCCAGTGGCAGAGCTGATGCACTCTGCGCAACAACAAGTCAGCTAATCCAAACGTTAGATCCCTATCGGGACTGCCCCGGCGCGACGAGGGTGGCCGGTCCCAGCACTTTTTCGCCGGGGCAGTTTCGATAGGGGCGTTTGAAGTGAGTCGCTGGCGTTTGCGGCGGACGC
>Ga0182014_10003998_pt1 | contig 17297 bp, 12 predicted proteins | sample 612S2DmetaG_FD_120489 | JGI IMG/M metagenome (GOLD analysis project Ga0182014, IMG submission 120489) | Permafrost microbial communities from Stordalen Mire, Sweden - 612S2D metaG | ecosystem: Environmental > Terrestrial > Soil > Wetlands > Permafrost | place: Sweden: Stordalen | collected... | reverse complement strand
GTCGAGAAGGGGAATGTGAAGCGCGTGGGCCTGCTTGCGACACAGGGCATTCGCGGTGGGCGTAATCGGGTCGTGTTGGAGCGAATCAAGCAAACTGGAGATATCTTCTGGGCGCAGTCAGACCGCGACTGGATGTTGGACGGCGCAATGGTCCACGTTTCGATGGTCGGATTCGACGACGGTACCGATGAGAGCCGAGAGTTGGATGGCGCTTCCGTGAAGGAGATTCACGCAAACCTCACAGCGGGCGTAGACAGCACAGCGGCCAGTGAACTCCCCGAGAACGCTGACCTTTGTTTCATCGGGAACCAAAAAGGCGGCTCGTTTGACATCGCGCCCGACGTAGCGAGGAGGATGCTGGATGCTCCCATAAACCCGAATGGGAGACCTAATTCTAAAGTAGTGCATCCATGGGCAAACGCATACGATGTGACTCATCGCGGCCGTGGGCTCTACATCATCGATTTCGGCGTCGATACCGCTGAGGCTGACGCGGCCTTTTTTGAGCTTCCGTTCGGCTATGTAAGGGAGCACGTTTTCCCTAAACGGATGGAGCTGCTTGAAGAGGGCGAAACCGACCGGTGGTGGTTGCACCAGCGCCCGAGGCCCGCATTCCGAAATGCTCTTGGTCGGCAGACGAGATATGCCGCGACGGCCAGGCATTCTAAGCACAGATTCTTTGTCTGGTTGCCGGCCTCCATCGTCCCTGACTCAGCGTTGGCGGTCGTCGCAAGATCAGATGATTACTTTATTGGCCTTCTCAGCTCTCTCCCTCACGAGGTATGGTCGCGCGCGCAAGGTACCCAAGTGCGCGATGCGGAAAGCGGATTTCGCTACACGCCTAACTCTTGCTTCGACACGTTTCCGTTCCCATGGCCCCCGAACGTTGAGCCGTCGGAGGCCGCGGACCCACGCGTCAAGGCTATCGCCGACGCCGCCCGCGAGCTGGTCCGTCTGCGCGACAATTGGCTCAATCCGCCCGACATTGCGCCCGAGGAACTTAAGAAACGTACTCTGACAAATCTTTACAACAAGAATCCCGAATGGTTGGTCAACGCCCATCGCGCCCTAGATGAGGCTGTTTTTTCGGCTTACGGTTGGCCGTCGGACCTGTCGAAGGAAGAAATTCTGGCACGGCTTCTTAAACTGAATCATGAACGAGCCGAAGCCGCTTAGACCTTTGCAGGGGCTGAAGCCCTCCCTCCTTGTTGAGCCTCTTGCGGCATGACTGAAGTCATGCCCTGATACAAAGCCATCACGTTCGGCATTTGTGGTCCCTGGGGCTCAAAATCGAGACCCGGGGCAACCTTCGCACTTCTAGTACGATTGACTCGACGAGCAATTCAACCGTAAACGCTTGCACTCCTGTGCGTGGAAGACCTCCCGTGCGGACTCGCAATCACAACCGCCGGGACTCGCAGCTCCCGCGTTGCTTAGACCTATAGGAAGGATTGGCCTCTTGATGAAGAAAGGATTTTGCGGAATTGCGGCAGTTGGGTTTTTGCTTTCTGGAATGGCGTGGGCGCAATCGGCCCAGCAAATCGCCGCCACCAAGTCCCTGCCGGCTCCGGCGCAGCAGGTCATCGCGCGTCTCGGGCAATTGAATCGCATTTCCGATGGAGAATGGCGACTGCACCCCGGCGATCTGCCGCATGGCGAGAGCCTCAACCTCGATGATTCCGCGTGGCCCACTGTCAGGCCGGGCAGCGAGTACTCCGAAGATGCGGTCTGGTTTCGCCAGTGGATTGAGATCCCGAAGAGTCTGCATGGCTACGATCTGACCGGCGCGAACATCTGGTTCCAGTTTCAGGCCAGGACCACGGGCCGCGAAGCCGTGACCGAGATTGTGTATTTCAACGGACGGCGCGTAGCCCTGGGCGAGAGCCTGGAGCGACTCGAACTGGTGGATGATGCCAAGCCCGGCGAGCGGATTCTGATTGCGGTGAAGCTGCTCGGCACCTCTCTCAACAAGCGCTACCAGAGCACACTTCTGGCCGTTGACTTTGCATCGGGCCGGCCCAATCCGCAGGAACTCCACGACGAGTTTCTTTCCGCGGCCATCCTCATTCCCAGCATCTCCCATCAATCCGCTGCCGACCAAGCCACGCTCGAGAAAGCCATCGGGCAGGTCGACATCGCGGCCCTCGATGCCGGCGATCAGCAGAAATTCGACGATTCGCTAGGTGCATCTCAGGCAACCTTGCAGGCCTTGCGGCCCTTGCTGCAGCAGGTCACCATGCATCTCACCGGCGACTCGCACATCGATGCCGCCTGGCTGTGGCCCCGGAGTGAGACCGTCGATGTCGTCAAGCGCACCTTCTCATCCGCGCTGCAACTGATGCAGGAATATCCCGGCTACACTTACACGCAATCGGCGGCAATTTACAACGATTGGCTCGCCGACAAGTATCCGGAGATCGACGCAGACATCGGAAAGCGCATCCAGGAAGGCCGCTGGGAGGTTGTGGGAGGCATGTGGGTTGAGCCTGACCTGAATCTGCCCGACGGCGAATCGACAGCGCGCTCCATTCTCATCGGCAAGCGCTGGTACCAGCAGCACTACGGCGTGGATGTGCACGTCGGCTGGAATCCGGATACCTTTGGTTACAACTGGCAACTGCCGCAGATTTACAAGAAGTCGGGCATCGATTTCTTCGTAACGCAGAAGATGTCGTGGAATGACACCGACCAATTGCCCTTCAAGCTCTTCTGGTGGCAATCGCCCGACGGCAGCAAGGTGCTTACCTATTTTCCTCACGGCTACGGCAACAACAACCTGAACCCTGTGCGGCTTTCCGCGGATCTGGTGCAGGCGCGCACCATGGCGCCGGGATTGACGGAACTGATGGACCTTTATGGCGTGGGCGATCACGGCGGAGGGCCGACGCGCGACGTTCTCGACGAGGGCGTGCGCTGGATGCAGCCGGACAAAGTTGCGCCGAAGATGGAATTCGGCACGGCGTATCCCTACCTGTCCGCGGTCGAAAAACAGATTGCTCCGGATTCGAAAACCTGGAACTACCGCGCCATCGCCGAGAGTTATCAATATCCGCCCGCGCCTCCCGCCGGCGAAGTTTCCATTCCCACGTGGAACGACGAGCTCTATCTGGAGTTTCACCGCGGCGTGTATACGACGCAGGCCAATCTGAAGCGCAACTTGCGCGAAGGGCCGGAGTGGGCTCTGCACGCGGAGAATTACGCTTCGCTGGCGTGGCTGGATGGCGATTCGTATCCTGCCGATGAGCTGACGGACGCCTGGAAGAAGATCACGTTTAACGGCTTCCACGATCTCGCGGCGGGCTCGGGCATCGCCGTCATCTACCGCGACGCGCAGAAGGATTTCGACCAGGTGCGCTGGGAGACGAATGAAGTCTCCGCCAAGGCGCTGCACACGCTTGCGGAGCGCATCGATACCAACGCGCCCGGTGGAGTTCCGGTGCTGGTCTTCAATCCGCTGGCTTGGCAGCGCTCCGGCCAGGTTGAAGTTGACGCGCAACTGCCGGGGCCGGTCGCCGGCGTCGCCGTTCTCGATGCACGCGGAGCGGTTCTGCCCTCGCAGGTTCTTTCAGCCGACGCGCAGACGCACACCTTCCATCTTCTCGTCGGAGTCCGCGATCTGCCGCCCATGGGCTATGAAGTCCTGCGCGTAGTTCCCGGCACACGCACTTTTGCGACCGATCTCAAGGTGAGCGGAACCACGCTGGAGAACGCGAACCTGCGCGTTGTCGTCGACGCCAAAACAGGCTGCATCACGAGCCTCTTCGACAAGAAGGCGGCCTTCGAAGCGCTGGCGCCCCGAGCCTGCGGCAATCAACTTCAGGCCTTCAAGGATTTGCCGAAGCAATATGATGCATGGAACATCGATCCCGGAACCCTCGATCAGCCGCCGGCGCTTCTAACCCAGATCGACGCGGTCGAAGTGATCGAAAAGGGCCCGATGCGCGGCGTCATTCGCGTAACGCGTCACTGGCAGAATTCAAAATTCGTGCAGCAGATTATTCTCAGCGCGGGCAGCGACGAAGCCGAGGTTGTAAACGACATCGACTGGCACGAAACGCACGTGTTGCTCAAAGCTGCGTTTCCGTTGGCGGCTTCAGCGCCGTTTGCAACCTATGAAATTCCTTACGGAAGCATCGAGCGACCGACCACGCGCAACAACAGTTGGGAAAAGGCCCGCTTCGAGGTGCCAGCGCTGCGCTGGGCCGATCTGGGCGACGGGCAGCACGGCCTGAGCCTCATCAACGACTCCAAGTTTGGATACGACGCCGTGGGCAACCTGCTGCGCCTGACGCTGCTGCGCTCGCCCACCTCGCCCGATCCCGACGCCGATCGCGGCCCTCAGCACTTTCGTTATGCGCTCTATCCCCATGCCGGAGACTGGAAGCAGGCCATGACCGTCCGCCACGGATACGAGTTCAACGAAGCGCCTTATGCAATCCAGGTCGCCGCGCACGCAGGCGCGATGCCGCCCGTGTTTTCCTTCGTGACCGTTTCCGCGGACAACGTGGTTCTATCGGCCATGAAGAAAGCTGAAGACAGCGACGCGCTGGTCTTCCACATGTACGAGTGGGCCGGCAAAGAGGGAACGGTGGAGCTGAGGGTTCCGCATGGAGCAACGGGCGCGACGGAGACGAACCTGATGGAACAGCCCGAAGGAAAGGCGCTCGCCATCGATAACGATCGCATCCATGTTGCCGTTCATCCCTTCGAGATTCTGGCCGTGCGCGTCGATTACCCGCACCAGAAGCAGTAAGCTTTGGTGCGCCTGGGTTGCTTTTGCATGAGAGTGTCCGCTGAGATGGCGCGGCGGACATTTTCATAGCAACGCATGGGCGAAGAAAAATGCAGAGCACACGGAACGTGCATGCGCCTCGGACCACGGAGCAATTCGATTGAATCGCAGAGAATTCTGTTATAGCCTCGTTGCTCTTTCGAACGCCGCCAGCGCGGCGCAGTTGTGGGCGGCCGAAGGAGACCCGTCGCGCAATGCGCCCGCGGTGTGGGACAGTTCAAAACACATTCGCTTCGTGCTGAACGATCTACTGGACCATCCGCTCTATTGGTGGCCGCGTACACTGCTCACCTACCCCATCGAGTTTCAGCAGCCCATCGATCTGGACCGGCTGGTTTTGACACGCGTGGATACCGGCGAGCGTGTCCCGATGCAGTTTTCGGCGATGGTGCGCGGCGCGTCCGGCGTCAAGTCGGCCACGCTCAATTTCTGCTCCGATCTGCCCAGCGGCGGCCGTTACGAATTCGTCTTGTCGGCGGCGAACGCTGCGGCTGTCCACCAGCCGCAGGTGAAGGAAGTCCGCGAAGGCAACACCATCGTGCTTGATTCGGGCTCAATGCGCGTACGCATTCCTTTGAGCCAGGAGGTCCATGGCGATGCGCCGGGTCCGATTCTTCAGGTTTCGCGTGGCGGCGCGTGGGTCGGTTCATCGGTCCTGAGCCTTAACGGCGACAAAATCGTGCGCATCGCCGCAAGCCGCGTTGAGCACGGGCCGCTGTTCATCGCCTATGAAATTGCCTACGACTCGGCGGGCGGTTCGCGTTACGTGGCGCGCATCCAATGCACAGCCGGCTACGATTTCATTCGCTTCCAGGAAAACATGGAAGGCATGAAACCCGGAGTGCATGGCGCGTTCACTGCCACGTGGTCGGGATTTCCCGTGACCCATCGCCAGGCGCCCAATCATCCATTCCCCTTGCCCAGCTTCATTCGCCCTTACGACGAATACGATTGGGAGCGCATCGACGGACCGTTTCCCTTCTACCCTGTCAATTTGCCCGACGGCCAGATTCTTTTCAATCTCGGAATCTATCAGACGTGGACGGCCTTCCACAGCGACACCTCGGCGAATTTCTGGAGCGACAAATCGGGCGACGCGCTCGGCGTGTTTATCGACAAGGCGGCGGAGTGGCAGGATCACGAGTACGCCAACCACACCGAGTCGGAAACCACTCAGGTGCGTTTTTACTACCAGAATGGCCGCTTCACGTGGAAGTGGCCCATCACGCGCGGCAGCCGGTCGATGTGCCTTGCCTTCTACGATCACGAAAAAGACAAGCAGGCCATGCACCAGCTGGAACAGGCTGCGCAACCGGTCGAGAAAGACGGATTCTCTTATCATGGCGGGCGCGCGTATACCTCGCACACCATGTTTCTGCAGAACCGCTATGGCACGCTCGATCTGAATTGCATCAAGGATTGGGTGCTTGAATATCCCGAGAGCGGCCGCCGGCCGCCGGTGATCTTCGAAACTGGATCGGTGAAGACCGCCGACGAGCTGGAGCAGCGCGTGATGACGCTCGAGTATGTGGGCACGCTTCCACTGCTGGGCACGCGCGAGAACGGCGGCATGGGGCCCATCCCCGGCAGAAGCATCGTGAACTTCAGCCCCGTTCCCAGCCGGCAGATTCAGGGGTGGTGGATCGACGCGTTCAACCGCCTCGCCGCGTCCATGACCGAGCGGCAGCGCAAGCGGCTCACCGCCATGTATCTTTTTATTGCCTACGTGCATGCCGGCGAAGATTTCATGCCGCTGATTCCCATGTTGAGCGGCCATCCCAACTTTCTCGCCGACGTGAAAGGCAATCCGGCGGCCATGGCGTTTCTGTTTCCCGACCATCCCATGGCGCGCACCTGGGCGGACCTGTGGCAGAAGGCCGTGGAACTGAACACGCGCTACAACACGCGCCCGCAGGTAAAAACATGGGACGCTGCCGGCGGCCGCTGGACCGAAGACCTGGGCACCTACGTCTGGGCTTTTCTGCGGCCGTCGCTGCGCACGGATTTTTTGCTGCGCAAATTCGACGGCGTGGAGCGCTTCCTTTCGCCGCAGCTTGCGGAGATGGCCGATTGGCTGGTGCATGCGCTCTCCGCGCCATTCGAAGGCGAAACCGCGCAGGCATACACGGATCTGCAGTCGCTTGCCTACGGGCACGAGTGGGGCGCGGTGGCGCCGGGCAAAGGGCCGCAACGCGTTCATCCTCCACAAGGCGCACACTCCGAACGGCGCATGCCTCCGCGTTCGCTGTGGTACCTGGGCACATGCTTGCAACGCTACGCGCCTCTTGCCGCCGAGCACGCCATGTGGGCGGCGCGCCCCACCAACCAGGACATGGAGACGCAGCTCAACGAGCCCAACGCGTGGGACGCGATGTACCACACCGTCGACAACCTGGGCACTAAACCGCAGTTGCGCACGCGCAAATTCACGGGATACGGCATCGTGCTGCGCTCCGCCGTCGACACGCCCAACGAGCTCTCCATCCATCTGCAGCAAATTGATCAGGGCCCGAACTACCGCTGGGGAATTGCCGGCGAAGGCGGCTGCGGCGTGATGTATTTCTTCGCCGCCGGCAAGGCGTACAGCTTCAACGGTTCGGAAGACGTGGGCGACCGCGACGATCAGGACACCGACTTCTGCACCAATTTCGGCGTTTTCAAAAACGGCGAGTTCCGCTCCATCGGCATGAACGTGCTCTCGCAGCCGCTTTACGATCTGGGCACGGGCCAGTTTGCCGAGATTTTGTCGCGCGACGACGAAACCGCGTACTCATGGCCTGAGTACGTGAGCCGCAGTGTGCTTTTGGCCGGTCACGAGTACTTCATCGTCTACGACCGGTTGATGAACGAGTCGCTGATTCATCGCTTCTCGTGGTTCGTGCGCCGCGGCAGTGAGCTGCCCACCATCAAGCTGCTGCGCGGCGCTGTGCCAGGCAACAAGGAAACGCAACGCACCGATATTCAAACTGAAGCCACCACGGGAGTGTGGTTCGATGGCGTGGGCGACTCCATGGCGCTGGTCAGTCATCGAAAGGAGATTGAAGCCACGGCCACGCCGTTCGGCTACCGCGTGCATGTGGACGACATCGACGATCTCGTATTCAATCATCCTGAGGGCGTACATTTTGCCGAAGGCGATGCGGTCTTCGATGGGACTGCGGGATTGATTCGCAAAACCAAGGGCGCAGTCGAATTCGCACTGTTCCACGGCACGCGCATCGGCGTTGCGGGATTCACTTGCAGCACCGATGATACGGATCTCGGCATTGGCGGCAAGATCGTAGCCGGCCAGCAACCGCAAGGTGAATACTTTGCGCCGAAGCCCTGTTCGATGCGAATTTCCGCGCCGGCTCTCGGCAGTAAGAACGTCTTCTATGTCGACGGCGCCGCACAGAACGCACGGCACGAACAGGACGCCTTCGTCATCGATCTCGCCGCGGGACATCATCATTGGGAGCTGACCGATCAATTGCCGGTGCCGATTGCGCCGGCCGTTCTGCGCACCGAGAATCACGCCGGAGGGGCGCGCGTGATTCTGGCCGAGGTTGCATCGGCCTCGCAGTACCGGTTGGAGTTGAGCAAGGACTACGGAGCGACGTGGACAGCATTGCCGGTACAGGCGCAGCCGGCGATCGAGTTGAACGGCCTGGCCAACGGACAAAAGGTGCATGTCCGCGGCGCGGCCGTGAATGCGCTGCACGCGAGCCAGCCCGGCCCGGAGTATCCCATCTATGTAACCGACCAGGCTCCCGCGCCGCCCGACGGCTTGCATGTCGATTTGTCCGATGGCGCGGCGACCGTAAGTTGGGGTGAGGTGCTGGGCGTCACCGAGTACCGGCTGTTTGGCAGAGTCGACGGCGACAGCGAATTTCAGCTGCTCTATTTCGGACTGGAACGAAGCTATCGTGACAAGCGGCCGGAAATTCGCAGTTGCAATTCCGCTCCCGGAGAAAACCGCGCCGCTTTTCCGCCAATTATCGTGCAATATTACGTGACGGCTTCGAACGAGAACGGGGAAGGCGCGCGATCGCGGATGGCCGACACCAATCCTGCCTCGTGGCGCAACTGGGATCCGAGACCGGGCGAGCCCTTCCGCCGCGTGTTGAGTTTTCCACCCGATTCGCCGCCATCGGCGAGCGAGTGGCCGCGTTACTATCCGGCATGATTCAAACCATCGGCCTTCCACAAAGAGGTATCGTGATGTTTCGTCCTGGTTCACCGTCAACGCGTCGCGCCTGGCATCGGTGGGTTCTGGTTTTTCTTCTGGCCGCGATCTCGACTGCGCATTTTTCCGCGGCGCAATGCGCAACGGTGTCCGATTTCGCGCACTGTTCGCCATGGGTTGCCACCTGGGGCACGGCAATGGAGAAGGCATTCAACGGAAGCGCACCCGATGTTACGGGGCAAACGCTGCGCCTCATCATGCATAACAGCGTGGGCGGCTCCGAGGCGCGCATCTGGCTCTCAAACCGGTTTGGCGTGGCGCCGATTCGCATCGGCTCCGCGCACATTGCCGTGAGCGTCGATCCGGGCACGAACGCAAATCCCGCACCGAATCTCGATCAGAGCGGCATCAAGCCAGGGACCGATCGCGCGCTGACCTTCAACGGCAGCACTGCAGTGACTATCCCTCCCGGAGCGACGATCGCGAGCGATTCCGCAACGCTCGATGTGCCCGCGCTGGCAAACCTGGCCGTGAGCCTCTACTTCCCTGACCCGACGCTTGCCACGACCCTGCATCCGGGCGCGCAGCAAAGTTCGTATCTCGCAACCGGCGACGCCACCGGCGCGGCCGACCTGACTGGAAGTTCGTGGACGCGGAATTCCTGGTGCTTCTTGACCGGCGTCGACGTCTACGCGCCGGGCGTTTCGGCGGTCGCCGCACTCGGCGACTCGATTACCGATGGCAACCACTCTACGTTGAATGCAAACCGGCGCTGGCCCGACGATCTTGCCGTGCGCCTCGCGCAAAATCCGGTGACGCGCAAGGCCGGCGTGCTCGGCGTGGTCAACGTGGGCACCAGCGGCAGCCGTCTGCTCCTCGATGGCGACGGCCCCAACGCAATGGCGCGCCTTAACTGGGATGTGCTCGACCGCAGCGGCGTGCGTTACCTGATTCTTTTTGAGGGCATCAACGATATTGAGGCGCAGACGCGCAGTCATCAACCCTACGACGCGCTTGTGAAGCAACTGGAATGGGGACTCGCGCAGATCGCTACCCAGGCGCACGATCGCGGCATCAAGGTTTTTGTCGCAACGCAGATGACGGATTGCCGCAACTTCCAGTGCACCTGGCCGGAGGGCGAGAAGGCGCGGTCGGCGCTGAATGAGTGGATCCGAACGGCGAAGATTTTTGATGGGATCATCGATTTCGACCTCATCACGCGCGATCCGCAGCACCCGACGCAGTTGCTGCAGCAATATAATTCAGGAGATTTCGTGCACCCCAACGACACGGGATACCAGGCGATGGCCGACGCGATCGATCTGAGCTTGTTTACTGCGCTTCCTTGAACTCTTCGTACCACGCCATCTGGATCGCTTCCAGGCGCTGTTCGTTAGACGTCTTCGGATCGTCGGCAAAACCGGCCAACTTTGTGACGTAGCGATGCAAATCGGTGAATCGCACTGTGAGCGGATCGAGCGAGGGAAACTTCTCCGCCAGTTCAATGCCGATCTCTTCGGCGTCGGTCCAGTAGATTTCGCGCGGCATCAGTCGCTCCTTACGGTGTATTTTCCCACCCTAGCCGCAAAAACAAAGGCGCGTCGAGGGTGGGGCACACAAAGTTCTTGTTTACTTTGGCTCGGCCAGCGCCAAAGGCTTGCCCTCGGAGACATAGTTGCGGTTCCAACTGGGGATTTCGACGACGTATTCTCCGGGGCGGGTGATCACGGCCTGGCAGCCCAGCCGCGAATTCAATTGCTGATCGGCGGCCATATCGAGGCGGTCGAGCTCGTCGTCCTCCGCTTCGCTCAAACCCTCCGCGCCCTCCTTGATCCACACGTGGCAGGTGGTGCAGGCGCACGATCCGCCGCAGGCGTGGTCGAGAAAGATGCCAAAGTTCTCCGCAACATCGAGGAACGACATGGGCTTGCCGTGGTGATCGTACGGCATGGAGCCGAACTCAAACTCGACCGTGCGGCCTTCGGGAAGAAACGTGACGCGGACGAGCTTGCCGGGCGGGGTTGGGTTGGTCTCTGTCACTGATTCTTGTCCTTGCATCGATCCCCGTTGGCGGAGCTAGCGGCTCTAGAGCTGTTAGCGCAGTTCGGCCCAACGACTAACACCGCTAACGCCGCTAGCTCCGCTGCTACTTGAACTCCGCTGGCGCCATGGCGTGCGGCGCGGTGACGGCTTCATCCACCTCTTTGCCGGCCTCGTTCATGGTTTTGCCGCGAATGGCGCTGGAAACCGCCGCATCCATCATCAATTCCGCAAAGTGGCGCGTGGCCTTATCGAGCGCAACCATGGCCTGGCTGATCGCGTTCAAGTCGCTGCCCTCCTTGACCAAAATGAGCCGGTCGCGCGCCACGGCGATGGCCGCCTGCTCTTCCGCGCTCAACTCATTCCACGCAGGATTTTGCGGAGCGCGTCCGACGGCGGCAAGAATCGTATCAGCTTCGTTGCGCGCTTCGATGAGAAGGCGTTTTAAAAAATCCTCCTCCGCATGGTCGAAAGAATCGAGAATCATGTTCTCAACCTGCTCGTCCGTTAGCCCATAGGTCGGCTTCACTTCGATCTGCGAAGCCTTCCCGCTGCGCTGCTCGCGCGCGGAGACTTGCAGAATGCCGTCGGCGTCGATGAGGAAACGCACCTCAATGCGCGGCAGCCCCGCCGCCATGGGCGGAATGCCTTTCAGGTCGAAACGCGCCAGGGAGCGGCAATCGGCAGCCAGCTCGCGCTCGCCCTGTAATACGTGAATAGCCACGTTGGTCTGGCCGTCGACCCCAGTGGTGAAGTGCTCGGTTGCCGAGGCGGGGATGGTGGAGTTGCGCTGGATGATGCGCGCCACCGTTCCGCCCAGCGCCTCAATACCGAGCGAAAGCGGCGTCACGTCGAGCAGCAGCATGTCGTCGGTGGTTTTTGATGCGCCGGCCAGAATGCCGGCCTGCACCGCCGCGCCCAGCGCGACGACTTCATCGGGGTTCAGTTCGTTGTGCGGTTTTTTCCCGCGCGCGCGGAGCCGAAAAAGATCGCCGACCAGTGCGCGCACCGCGGGGATCCGTGTCGACCCGCCCACCAGCACTACTTCATCGATTTGTTCCGGAGTGATGCTTGCGTCGGCCATGGCCTGCTTGCAGGGCGCGGCGGTGCGCGCAAGCACCGGTTCAATGAGCAGTTCGAAATCGGCGCGTGGAATTTCGCGCTGGTAGCGGTCGCCGTTGGGCAGTTCAATATCGAACTGCGCGGCCTGCTCGGTCGAGAGCTTGATCTTGGCGTCGATGGCGGCCTTGCGCAAAGCCTGCACCGCGCCGGGATGCGCGCGCAGATCGACACCGTGCTCGGCGTGAATCTCGTCGAGCGCGATGGCCAACAGGAGATTGTCGATATCATCGCCGCCCAGGTGCGTGTCGCCGTTGGTCGATTGCACTTCGAAGATGCCATCGCACAGCTTGAGGATGGAGATGTCGAAGGTGCCGCCGCCGAAATCGTAGACGGCGATGGTGCCTGCTTTGGCGCGGTCGAGCCCGTAAGCCAGCGCCGCCGCGGTGGGTTCGTTTACCAGTCGCAGCACGTCCAGGCCCGCCATGCGGCCCGCGTCTTTGGTGGCCTGCCGCTGCGCATCGTTGAAGTAGGCGGGCACGGTGATGACCGCTTGCTTGACCGGCGCGCCGAAGAAGCGCTCGGCGTTGCGCTTGAGCTGGCGCAGAACGTATGCCGAAATCTCGGGCGGCGTAAAACGAAGCTCGCCCAACTGGATGCGCGGGACTTCACCGGCTTCAATATCGGCGGCAAGACGGAAGGGGAAAAACTTCAGCTCCGTGCGGACCTCTTCGAGGTCACGGCCCATCAAACGCTTGACGGAATAGATGACGCGCTCGGGCGTTTCAATGAGCGCCTTGCGCGCGCTGTTGCCGACCGTGACCGTGGGCCGGCCACCCGCGGCGGACATGGGATCGAGGGCGACTGGATCAAGTGCAACGACGGAGGGCACAAGATTGGAGCCATCGACGCCGGGAATAACTACGGGCCTGTCGCCCTCCATGTAGGCGACGAGGGAATTGGTGGTTCCCAGGTCGATGCCGACGACAACCGCTCTCTCCGTTTCCGTCATCTCTGCTGCTTAATCTCCCAGGATTTCAGTAACGTCGCGGACCAGGTTGCTGAGATAGCGCCGGCGGTCGAGCAGCGCCACCATCGCATGTAGCGCGGGCCGGCGCGCGGCCGCATCGCCGGCATCCCAAATCGCCCATTGTGCGCGCAGGTCAAGGTCCACCGCTTCCACCAATCCCTGGAGTTTTCCCTTAGATTGCTGCAAGCTTTCTTTCAGCTCCGGGTCTTCCTGGCCCAACTCCTTCGACCTGCGCATCTCTTCAAGCTGCATGTTCAGGTCGAAGACCTCTTCCAAAAGATCGGTGGGAGCACGCGAGGACTTTTCCTGGTTTTGGATTTTTTCCTGGTTTCGGATTTTTTCTTGGCTTTGGAGGAGTGTTGTCGTAGCGCCCTCGAGCTTGAGCAGGTATTCGGTGCGGCGCAGCGGATCCTTGAGCGTGCGATAGGCGTCGTTGAGCAGCGCGGTGTCAGCGAGGCTCCACTCTTTTTCGTTTTCACTAGCGCGGGCAAAGCGGTCGGGATGCAGCCTGCGGCTGAGGCGATGAAACTCCTGCTCCAGCGCTGACAGATCGATATTCAGCCGCGGCGCCAGTCCAAACACAGAGAAATAATCGCCGCTGGAAGGGGGTTGAATCTTGCTGCAATCCGGACAAAAGAGCGTGGATTCGTTGTGGGCGACGGAGCAGGCCCAGCAAGCAACCGGGACCGCGGAATCGAGAACTTTCAGCATCGAAAAGGCCTTGCGCTTTGCGCTCTACACAGAGAACGATGTACCGCAACCGCAGGAGCGCGTGGAGTTCGGATTGATGAAGTTGAATCCCTGGCGCATCAGCGTCTCTTCGTAATCCAGCGTCATTCCGTTCAGATAAACGAAGCTCTTGGGATCGACGAACACGCGCACACCGTCAAACGTAAAGATGCGGTCGCGCTCGCGGGGATGGGCGTCGAAGCCAATTGAATAAGAAAGGCCCGAACAGCCGCCGCCTTTCACGCCGAGACGCAGTCCGCCTTCCTCCGCGGAGATGCCTTCCTTGGCCAGGATCACCCGGATGCGCTTGACGGCGTTGGGAGTGACGTGGACGCCTTGAGCCTGCGAAGCGGCCGGTTGCGGCTCGGCCGCGGCCGGGTCCTGGGCGGGCTTCGATTCGAGTGTGACGATGTTGGCCATGGTGGTTCCTTCCATTCAATCCTGTTTGTAGACTTCCTTAATTGGGTCCCATTGCTCCGTTTGAAGCATTTGACCGTCAATTACTAATCCTAAGAAAGCCACGAATTTTGGGTCATGGCTAACATTGAATGCAGATGTACGTAATTGAAGCTTCCGCACATCCGGAGCTCCGACAGCGCGTTTGTCCCGTGCCGAGAATTCCAGAAAGTAATCGATTCCGTCCACCGAAAGCGTAGTGGGTGACGTGAATCCGACCTCCTTCGAGAGGCTTCGGGTGCACACCCAAAGCGCCTCAGGTGTTTGCACCTCGTGCCCTACCCAACTTAATTCCTTCGCACTCATCGACCCTCCTCAGGGGCTAAAGCCCGCTGCATTTTGCGGCTTGTTGCGGCACGGCTAAAGTCGTGCCCTTTCAGAGCAACCCTACTTCGCAGGCGGAGCAATCTCCGCGACATTGTTTTTCTTCTTCCAGTCGCCGATCGCGGCGCGAATAGCATCTTCTGCCAGCACCGAACAGTGAATCTTCACCGGCGGCAACGAAAGTTCCTTCACAATGTCTGTATTTTTGATGCTCAAAGCATCGTCCACGGTGCGGCCCTTGATCCACTCCGTGGCCAGCGAGGAGCTGGCGATGGCCGAGCCGCAGCCAAAAGTCTTGAATTTGGCCTCTTCGATCACATTCGTCTCAGGGTTCACGCGGATTTGCAGGCGCATTACGTCGCCGCACTCCGGCGCGCCCACCAGGCCCGTGCCCACTTCGGCCGAAGCCTTGTCGAGCGTGCCCACGTTCCGCGGGTTGTTGTAGTGGTCTACTACTTTGTCGCTATATGCCATTGCTGTTTCCCTTGTGCTTCGTTCTTAGTTCGAAGTGGTTAGTGGTCAGTGATTAGCGGCAGGCTGTCGACCGGCGGTCTCTCAATCACTAGTCACTAATCACTGACCACTCGCTTCTAATGCGCCTGCCACTCAACCTTGCTGATATCGATGCCGTCCTTCACCATCTCGTAGAGCGGCGACAGCTCGCGCAAATGCCGCACCACCTGGATCACCTTGGCGGCCACGTAGTCCACTTCGGCCTCGGTGTTGAAGCGGCCCAGCCCGAAACGAATCGAACTGTGCGCCACATCGTCGCCCAGTCCCAGTGCCTTTAATACATACGAAGGCTCCAGCGTGGCCGAAGTGCAAGCCGATCCGCTGGAAACCGCTACGTCGTTGATGCCCATCAGCAGCGACTCGCCTTCGACGTAGACAAAACTCATGTTCAGGTTGCCGGGCAAGCGGTGCTCCATGGAGCCGTTTACATGAACGTAGTCCAACTCGGACTCAAGCTTTGCCTTCAGCCGGTCGCGCAGGGCCTCGAGCCGGCGGCCCTCTTGGAGCATTTCTTCCTGCGCAATTTCGCACGCCTTGCCCAGGCCCACGATGCCGGGAACATTCAATGTGCCGCTGCGCATGCCGCGCTCGTGGCCGCCGCCGTCGATTTGCGCGGCGATCTGCACGCGGGGGTTGCGGCGGCGCACGTAAAGCGCGCCCACGCCCTTGGGTCCGTAAATCTTGTGTGCGGAGATCGACGCCACACCCACGCAATCGTCGATCACGTTGAACGGAACCTTACCCACGGCTTGCACCGCGTCGGTGTGGAAGAGCACGCCCCGCTCATGGCAGATCTTGCCGATCTCGCGGATGGGCTGCAGCACGCCGATTTCATTGTTCGCCGCCATGATCGTGACGAGGATGGTCTTGTCGTCGATGGCGCGCTTCAGGTCTTCGAGATCGATCGTGCCGTCGGCCTTTACTGGCAGATAGGTAACGCGACAGCCGTACTTTTCCAACCGCTTGCAAGTATCGAGCACCGCCTTGTGCTCCGTGACCTGGGTGATGATGTGATCGCCGCGCTCGCGGTACATCTCCGCGATGCCCTTGAGAGCCAGGTTGTCGCTCTCTGTCGCGCCGGAGGTAAAGATGATCTCTTTGGCGGTTGCGCCGATCAGCTTTGCCACCTGCTCGCGCGCCGCATCCACGGCCTGCTCCGCCTCCCATCCAAAGGAGTGGTTGCGGCTGGCCGCGTTGCCAAATTTTGAAGTCAAGTAAGGCATCATCGCTTCCAGCACCCTGGGATCCAGGGGCGTGGTGGCGTGGTTATCCATGTAGATAGGCAGGTGTACACCCGCCGGCGCCTCCACTTGACTTGCTGCCGTGCTCATCCTGATCTCCATCGTGCCTTTTCTCTGCCTTCGCCGGCATTTGCCGGGACCAACGCTCTACAGCGCCAACGTGACCAAGCCCTGCCCTTCGCGCGCTTTGGCCGCGGCCTGTTCCTGCTCTGCCAGGTCGTGAATGCTGATGCTCTTCAGCACTCCAATGATGGTCTCGTTCACGCGCGCCAGCGGTTCCTTGATGGTGCAGTTCGGGGTGAGGTCGCACGGCTTGGTCCCCTTGGTGCAGGAGGTGAGAAACAGGGGTCCGTCGATGGCGTGGATCACTTCAAAGGCTGAAATCTGGCGGGGGTCCCGGGCCAGCGCGTAGCCGCCATTCATGCCGGCATGGGAACGCAGCAGGCCCGTCTTGGTGAGCCGCTGCAGGATCTTGGCCAGCAGTTGCGCCGGAATTCCATACGCATCCGCCACGTCCTTGGCGCTCAACGCAGGGGTTTCCGGGTGCTCGGCAAGGTACTTGAGCGCCATCAGCCCGTAATCCGCTTTTTTGGTGAGCTTTAGCATGAAATATGCGACTGGAAAGGTCCGTATTCAGTATACGTCCGCTTTCGTTTGCCTTTCAAGGGCGCGGTTGGCGTGTCCCGCCGGGGGAAAATCCGCCAATCCGGCTGCAACTTTCATCAAAAATGGGTTTGCAATCGCCCAAAAGACAGCTACAATCTGGCGGATAGAGCATCTATCGCAATTCCAGATTGGCGTACCCCCAAGCCGGCATCCCTCAAGCCTGGGCTCCAGCAAGCGGCCCCAGGAGGCGGATTTTTCCGCTGGGGTGGAAATTGGCCCTCCCCGCCATGGTGAGGACGGCGGGCGGCACGGGGCCGGAAAGGGCGCATCCAATCTGGATCG
>Ga0182014_10003996_pt1 | contig 17311 bp, 7 predicted proteins | sample 612S2DmetaG_FD_120489 | JGI IMG/M metagenome (GOLD analysis project Ga0182014, IMG submission 120489) | Permafrost microbial communities from Stordalen Mire, Sweden - 612S2D metaG | ecosystem: Environmental > Terrestrial > Soil > Wetlands > Permafrost | place: Sweden: Stordalen | collected... | reverse complement strand
TTGACGGCGCTGAGCGATGACCCGATGCTGTCGTGCATCTCCCTTGCGATTCTCTTTCGCTCGTCTTCCTGGGCGCGAAGGAGCTGCGAGGCCAGCAGTCTCAGCTCTTCCCGCGATTCGTTCAACTCCATAAAGGTTTCTGCAAGCTCCTGGGTCCGCTGCTGAACGCACAATTCGAGATTGTCACGGGCGATCCTGAGTTCTTCCTGAATACGTTTCAATTCGCCTATATCTCTCCAGGTGGCCACCGCGCCTGTCACATTCCCCAAACTATCTCTAATGGGACCGGCGTTAACCAGTACGGGAATGTCGTCTTCACAGCACCCCTTAAGAACGTGCTCCTGGTTTGACGCGATCCTTCCCCGCAGAGCGGCGTCCCTAATCGATCTCAGCAAACCAGAGCTGTCAGGCCACAGCTCTGCGACCGACAAATCCAGATCGGTAAGCAACTGGTTGCGCTCTTGTTTTCCACCGTCGCGGCAAACCATATCGACAGCGTACCTGCTGAGCGCCTGCACCTGGAGATCCGGGGAGTTGACAAGGACTATGCCTACCGGAATGTGTTCGAGCAGCGCTTCCAGGATCGCCTGCCGCCCTTCGGCCTCGTGCGCCCTTCTCTCGGCGTCGGCCTGCGCTTCGGCGTGCTGAATGGTTCTTTCCCTGACAAGTTCCTCGAGACTGCTCTTATGCCGCTTTAGCTCTTCCTCGATACGCTTGCTCATTATCGAGTAGCGGATCGAACGTTCCAGAATGGGAACCGTAAATTCGCCCTTCGCCAGGTAATCGGAGGCACCAGCCTCCATGGCCTGCAGGTCGACCGCATAGTTCCCGTGCGCCGTCAGGAAGATGATAGGCGCCGTGCAGCCTCCCTCAACGGCTGTCCTCAAAAGATCAAGACCGTTATGGGACCCCATGGAATAATCAAGAAGATATACGTCGTGCTCTTCCCTGCAAATTGCCTCCAACCCCGCCTCATATGTCTGGACCCAGGCAAGCTCGAATCTGGTATTCTCCGCTTCGGCAAGCATATCGGAAACCAAGAGGAAATCCTCCTGGTCATCATCGATCAGCAGTACGCGAACGTGATCCGCCATGCAGGCTCCTGCGTCATAAGTTTTCGGCCGAAAGCCGAATCCCGTCTAAATATGGTGTGGGTTATACAGGTATCGGGGGTGGAAACCGCCGCCGTCTGCAAAGACCGACCGTTGGCGCGCCATATGAAAATTATCCCGCACGTCCTCTTTTCATTTTTCCCCCAAGCATGCCTTTTATATCTGAATCGATTTTGGATTACAACCCTTGCCACGTCCCTGCTTAAACTCGTAGAACTCATGAAAATGGTGTACAGGTCCATGTCCTCCGCCCAGGGGCAGCCCACCGGCAATGGCCCTCCCTACGTATGTTTTTGCCCGTCCTACAGCATCCTCCACTGATGATCCCTTCGCTATAAATGCCGCTATGGCCGAGGCGAAGGTACAGCCCGTACCATGAGTATGGGGTGTACTATGCCGCAGTCCGACGTATTCACGAAAATTTCGGCCGTCGTAGAGCAGGTCAACCGGGTTTCCTTGCAGGTGGCCTCCTTTTATGACTACATATCTAGGCCCGAACTGTTTTAGTTTCACAGCAGCAAGCCTCATATCGTCAGCGCATTCGACCCGCATGCCTGTGAGGGTTTCCGCCTCATCCAGATTCGGTGTGATTATCAATGCCATCGGGAAGAGCCGGCAAACCAGGGCCTCGACCGCATCCGCATTCAGGAGCCTCTCTCCGCTCTTTGCAACCATTACAGGATCAACAACTACATTTTGGAGATCCAATTCCTTGAGATCGGAAGAGACCCTCGATATGATCGCAGCGCTGGAGAGCATCCCCGTTTTCACGGAGTCAACCCCGATGTCCAATACAACGGAGCGAATCTGCGATGAGACGAAATCAGGGTCTATTTCGATAATTCCGTATACTCCCAGCGTGTTTTGAGAGGTCAGGGCCGCCACGGCGCTCATGGCGTAAACACCCAGCGCCGAGAATGTCTTTATGTCGGCCTGAATGCCGGCGCCGCCGCTCGAATCAGATCCCGCGATAGTGAGCGCTCTGGGTATTTTCATCTAAAATGGTCCCACCCTTTCTCCGATGGGGCAATCCGCTTTCCATCGGCAAGCTGGACCCATACCTCACCGATTTCGGCTGTGATTCTCCCTATTTGGGCGCATGAGGTTCCGGTTTCATCGAGCAACATTTTTCTCAGACCGGGAACAGCCTCAGGGCTGGAAGTGAACATTAGTTCGTAGTCTTCGCCACCCGACAGGACCCATTCCAACGAATCCGCACCAGCCGCATGGGCCGCTTCGCAAATCGCAGGGCTAACCGGAAGGCTTGCAGCCTCGATTTCAGCTCCCTTGCCGCTGGATTTGCAAATATGGCAAAGATCGCTAATAACTCCGTCACTTACGTCTATCATGGAGGTGACCTGACCGGAACGAGCGAGAAGTTGTCCCTCGACAAGACGGGGCTGAGGGCTCAGATGTCTTTCCAAAAGCTTCTGCCTGCTCAAACCGCTCACAGCGAGGTCCTGGCGGCGGATCAGTTCCAGACCGGCCCTGGACTCTCCGGGCGACCCGGTTAACAGTATAGCGTCCCCTGCGCGGGCCGTGCTCCTCAGTGTGAGCTGCTCAGGCGCCACTAAGCCCAGGAGTGTGAAATCCACTACGATGAGGGATTCCATGCGGCTCAAGTTACCACCCACAATAGACGCGCCCGCCAGCGCCGCCTGCTCTCGCAGGCCGCGATACAACTCCTCGACATATCCAACTTCCGTACTCCCCGGAATGGCAAGCGAGACGAGCGCCCATCGCGGATCGCCCCCCATCGCGGCTATATCGCTCACATTTATCGCCGCCGCCTTGCGCCCCAACTGATACGGGGTAATGGCCTGACGGGTGAAATGGACACCCTCAACCTGAATATCGCAGGTGGCGAGCAGGTATTCCGGCCCGGAGGCATCGAGCACGGCCACATCGTCCCCAATTCCTCTGACCACCCCGGCCGCCGGCTCCGCAAGCATGCCCGATATACGACCGATCAACCCGAACTCTCCGATTTCCCCGACCAGCACCTTATTTCTCCCGCATTGGGGTTATTTTTAAGCTCCGCACGCTCTACGCCTGTTCGATACTCTTCATTACCTCAGTACAAGCCTAATGACAGGAACTTTCCCCTGAGTTCCAGACCTGATAACTATAATGCATAATAAGGGACTGCTCTATTCTTTTTTAAACAGGTCCAATTATCGAATTCATGGGGATCACGGTTATTGACTCCCAGGTGTTTTCATGGCTATACTTGCGCCAAAATAATCTTTAGGCCCATTTACCGACAATCGCCACCCACACAGCAGATTGCCTCTGTGGGTAATTTTTTGATGAGGAGAACCAAATGAGAAAGGCTGGGCTAATCGCTTCCGCACTGTTAGTTTTTGTATTTTTAGCCGCGTACGGCTTTTACCTGTCCTGCGCCGCCGACAAGCCATCCCAGAATGCCACCGCCTCCACTAAACAAAATGAACCAAAAAATGCCGCACTAGTGAACGGGAAGGCCATCACTATGTCGGATTATCAAGCGGGAATCGATCAGCTTCAGCGGCAGGTCTCCATGACCGGCCGTCAGCCTGACGAAAAAGAAATGCAGACATTAAAGCAAAGAATTCTTGATAACCTGATCGACCGTGAACTCCTGAAACAGGAAGCCGAGAAGAGAGGAATCAAGGCCGATGACGCCGAGGTGAATGCCCAACTGGATGCTGTAAAGAAAGGCACTACACCTGAAAATTTCGCTAATTCGCTTAAGCAGATGAATATGACCGAACCGGCGTTGAAGGCTTACTTCGCCTCTCAGCTCGCCATGAAGAAACTGCTGGACAAGGATTTGGCGTCGAAGATCGTCGTTACGCCTGAAGAAGTGAAGGCTTTTTATGATGGCAACCCTGACGTATTTAAGACTCCCGAAATGATCCGCGCCAGCCACATCCTCGTAAAAGTGGATAAAACAGCCTCTGCCGAAGAAAAGGCCAAAGCGCTGGAAAAGATCAAGGGCGTTCAGAAACGGCTCAATGGGGGCGAGGACTTCGCCAAGGTGGCAAAGGAGGTCTCCGATTGTCCTAGCAAGGATAATGGCGGCGACCTGAACTTTTTCCAAAAAGGCCAGATGGTGCCGCCATTCGAAAACGCTGCTTTTTCCATGAAAACGGGGCAGACCAGCGATATAGTGGAAACTGAGTTCGGCTATCACATAATTAAGCTGACCGATAAGAAAGAAGCGGGAACGATGTCCTTTGATGAAGTCAAGCCCCGCATCGAACAACACCTGAGGTCTGAAAAAATGTCCCAGGAATTCCCTAAATATGTGGAAACGTTTAAATCCAAAGCCAAGATAGAGATCTTTGTAAAATAGCGCATTTCAAATATCGCCTTATCGCGAAATAACCAGGATCCCCCCTTCCCAGGGGGGATCTCCATTAGTGCACAAGCAAATGAATCCCCCCGGCAGGTGGGCTTAACTCACACATACTAATCCAGCCCGGGCCTATCGGCCCCATCTTCCTTCTTCCATTTCATCCGACTATTGATTAAGTTATGCGCCGAAGGTTTTCTCTGAAGTATTTTGCGCAAGGATGCGCACTTATCGTGCTGGTTCAACGCGGTTCTTCCTGTCCCTTTGGGACACCCAAACCATCAAAAGGCTTAACCTGGTGAGACCGGGCCAACGACCACGCCTTACCGCCATCATTTTCTACGTTCCGCGACGGTAGGAGAGCACCATTCGCACGATGAACTTTTCACAGGACCATACTGAAAACTTGATGCCGTATTCTCTGTGCTCCCTGCGCCCGGTTCGATGCATGAATGGTTTTTGTGAACCATTTCGGTTTTTGATTCTTTATTGAAAACGGCGGACGAGTTAATGACAATCAGGTTTACCAACGCGGACCGTCAGCAGATGAAAACCCTGGGCATCACTACGGCCAGGGTATTTGAGCAGATTGACATATTCAGGCGCTCCGATTTTTTCGTCCGTTTGAAAAGACCGTGCACCCTCGGCGACGGCATTCGAAAAATCGACGATGCCGATTTGGGGGAATATATCCATCTGCACTCCTCGGCAGCCAGGCAGGGCCGATTCATGAAATTTGTTCCTGCCTCAGGGGCGGCCACCCGGATGTTCCAGTCTCTGCTCCAGATTTTCTACCTTCCCCAGTATCTCGAAAAGGATGAGCTGCAAAAGAGAATGGACCAGGGGGTTTCGATAGCGTGCGACTTCAAGCGTTTTGTCGATGAGATCTACAGGTTCCCTTTCGTGCACAACTTGAGGGAGGTCATGGCCAGCGACGGATATATCCTGGATGACGTAGTCCGCGAGGGCTATTTCAGAGTTCTGCTGGAATATCTCTTAACCGCAAGAGGGCTCAGCTACGGGAATCTTCCCAAAGCCATGCTCCTGTTTCACTCCTACCCCGAAGGACACAGGACCGCCTTCGAGGAGCAGATTGCCGAGTCGACAACATACCTGGGGGCCGACAGCGGCAAGTGCAGCCTGCACTTCACCGTGCCGGAGGAACACGAGACAGACTTCCATGCGCTAAGGGAGGACGTTTGCCCCCGCTACGCGGACCGTCACTGCGCCATTTTTGATGTTTCCTTTTCATGCCAGAAATCATCGACAAATACTATAGCCGTGGATATGCAGGGATTTCCCTTCCGCGACAGGCTCGGCCGGCTTCATTTCAGGCCGGCCGGACACGGCGCTCTGATCGAGAATCTAAATGAACTCAATGCCGACCTTATCTACGTGAAAAACGTGGACAACGTCGTTCCCGACAGACTCAAAGAGACGGTTTGCTTCTGGAAGCAGGTGATGGGCGGCCATCTGGTCTCAATTCAGAAAACAATTCATTCGCTCCTGCGCCGGATGCAGGGTCCGGATACGAGCAATGCGGTCCGGGAGGCTGAAGCTTTCGCCGCGCGCGAACTTCTTTTGAGCTTTCCCGCAGGGTTTAAAATTTGGCCTGAAGAAAAGAAGCGCTCCTTTTTGTTCGATATGTTGAACAGGCCCATTCGAGTCTGCGGGGTGGTCCCAAACGCCGGTGAACCTGGAGGAGCGCCCTTCTGGGTCGAAGATGAAAATGGAGACCTGTCCGTTCAGATAATCGAAAAGGCTCAGGTGGATTTAAATTCCTCGGAACAAAGCGCCATATGGAATTTATCCACCCATTTCAACCCGGTCGATATCGTATGCTGCGCGCGGGATTTTGAAGGAAAGCCTCACGATCTGAGAAAATTCGTCGATCCCAAGACGGTCATAATCACCAGGAAATCGCTAGACGGAACAGACATACAGGCCCTTGAGCTTCCCGGACTCTGGAACGGCGGCATGGCCCATTGGATAACCGTATTCGTCGAAGTCCCTGCAGCCACTTTCAACCCTGTCAAATCACTCTTCGATCTGCTGCGGCCCGAGCATCAGCCGGAACTCCCACACCGCAGCAGCCTGAGCGCCGAGGATTAGAAGGAGACTCCACCCCGCCGGGGCTTAAGCCGAAAGACTTGGGCCCTCTCGCTTTGCGGGTGTGATCACAATACCGGAAGCCAACTTTTGCGCGTTCAGCCTGCGAATGGGTTCCCTGGCCAGGCTGCGGATTCTGTCCTGCACCAGAGCGGCAACGTTATCCCATGCATAGTGCTTCCTTACATGTTCCAATGCGCTTTGCGCCTTCTGTTTCGCTGTGGCGGGATTTTCATATACCGTGCGAAGCATGTCCCGGATCGACTGCAGGTCGGGTTCGAGCACGTACCCTGCGCCTCCGGCCAGCCGCATTCCATCGACGTTTACTTCCCTTCGCCCGGCCGAAATCTGATAGGAAAACTCCTGCAAGCAGAAATCGTCCGTTGCGCCCCCCGATGTGACAATGATCGGGATGCCGCAGGCCATGGCTTCGAGCACGGGAAGGCCGAATCCTTCGCCCCGGTAAGGATGCGCCAGGCAGTTACAGGCGGTGAATAGTCCAGGGATGTCCTGTTCCTCGATCATCTCGGTAAGATATACCAGTTCAGGCGCAGCGGGATCATCCTGTATCCGCCGGATAATGTCCCCTATGCCCTGCCCCTTATAGAAGGAATCCTGGCCCATGTCCTTAACTATCAAGGCCACATCGTCTTCTCGCCGGAAGGCGCCTCGGTAGGCTTCGAGAAGCAGGTCGATACCTTTTCGCCAGATGGCGCCGCCAACGAAGAGGAACTTGAACTTTTTGCGAGTAGGCAAAGAATAGGGGACGGCCCCGGGATGAAAAAGATCGGTGTTCACCCCGTTGGGGATCACCCGGACCCGCTCCACAGGCACCCCGCTCGCCACGTAGGTCTTGAGAACATGCTTGCTTGGGACCCATATTTCATCGACCAGATCGCTCATAGGCCCAATCCAGTCTTCCGGCAGCCGTCCGAACTCCCATGGCTGAATCATTACCCAATGGCCCGAAGGAGGAGGAGCGAAGTTAGGCGGCCATTGGTGACGGACGTGGACATCCGGCATACAAGGGAGACGATTGTTGACGCAGGAGGCGATCTTGTGGAACTGCGGGGCCGCCTCGGGCCCGAACTGGTCCTTCTCATAAGGTATCACGGCGACATTGTGACCGGCGTCGATCAGTTTGAGACAAATTTCCCGATTAATCAGGGCGAGGGAATGGTAAACAAACTGGGAGCCTTCCCAGATTACGTTCAAGCGTTTTTCCGGGCCGGCGCTGCGCTTGGCGGAGATCGAATTATTTCCAGTAGATGAGGCCACCTCACAGTAATGATCGAGCAATTCAGCCAGATATCCATTAAAGCCTTTGCCGGGGGAAATATTTTGCTGAATCTGCTGCAGCAGGGACGGATTTTCCACCAGCCGCCGCAAGGCGCCTGCCAGGGCTGCAGGATTACGGGGCTCAAAGAGAAAACCGTTCACACCCTCCTGAATGAAATCGGGGATCCCTCCGATACGGCTTCCAATGACCGGAATCCGCGCGGCAAGGGCCTCAGCGACAACCAGGGGCGCACAGTCCTCCCAAACTGATGGAACAACAACCACGTCTACACGACCAAGGATCTCAGGAAGCTTGGACAATTCGTAATGCCCATGAAACCGGACCAGATTCTTCCCGTCGATTTTTTCCAATTCCTTGACGTAAGCGGCAGGGCCGCTGCCAAAAACGTGAATCTCAATCTGACCGGCTTCAAACGCCTCGCCTGCAGCTACCAGGACATGAATACCCTTTTGGCCAAGCAAGCTGCCGATGAAGCCGACTCTAAGCGGGCGAGTTGATGAATTTTCCGGCGCCCGACAGGCGCCGACCTGCCGCCAGATGTGGTCGACCGTTTCCGGCTGCTGCTGCAGCACACGGATGCGCGAAGGTGAGTGGCCGTTCTCGATAAAAAGTTGACGCACACGATTGGACACGGCCAAGTGCAGGCCTATATGCCGGTCGAACATCCGTCGGCCGCGCTCGACCCGCAGAGCGTAATCAACGGCCTTGTCCGGCCTGCCGATACAGGCTGCACACTTGTCGCCATCATCGGAAGGGCCCGAACAAAGCTTGAGGTCTTTTTGGAACAGGTACATCCTCGGACACAGGGGCCAATAGTTGTGGGAGGTGTAGACGCTGGGTATCCCGGCCCGAGATTCCACCTCCGGGGCCCCCATCGAGAAATTCAGCAGGCTGTGGTAATGGACGATATCAGGTTGTAAGTGAGCAATCAATTTGGAGACAATGCTCCTCATATTCGGGTCGTCTATTTCACGCTGCGGATTTTCCAGATCGTAGAAAATGGCCGGACGATTATAAACCCCAAATAAACGAATTCCGTTCTCATTGCCCTCCTCTACGTGATAGGCTCCCTTTTCCGGCAGTATCCGGGAACCGGTGAAGATCACGGAGAGCTCATACCCCTGCGCGGCCAGCGCCCTGGCTATCTGCCTCGGCAGGATGGTGCCGCCGCCTTCTTCGCGCCAGCCGTACATGAAGAAAAGGATATGGCGCGGGACTTTCGCGGCCGGCGCGTGGATGGTGGGGCGGCGCCCATTGCCGCCGGCCGGTTCCATGGCCGCTGGATGTGTTGCCGGCACAGGTTTAGGCTCCTCTATGGCCGGGATTACCCCCAGTCCTCCGTCTATCGCGACAGCCGAAGGATCTTCACGCAGTACGCCTACCGCCCACCTTATTTGAGCCGGCCGGTAGAGGGCCGCGTGGTTTAAGACGATCTGCGCTTTTATCTTCTGGTCGGCGGCCCGGTCTTTGGAATACTGCCCCTGAGAATGCTTTCTGTACCACAGTACGGCTCCCGGCGTCCTTTTGCCGTAAAAGCCTCTTTCTCCGCAACTGATCCAGAAATCCCAGTCTTCGTATCCAACGTCCGTCGAAAAACCGCCGACGATCTCCCATACTCTTTTCGGAAACATGGCGGCGCTGGAGCAGATGTAGTTGAACTTCGTCAAGGTGGTGAAATCGTACTCGGGATGGGGCTCGAACGTCGTTGCCTCTCCAAAGTTCTGCTGATCCGGATAGGCAATGGACACTCCGGGAGTAAACTCCAGAGTCTTGGCGCATTGGAGGAGAAAATCGGGAGACAGCTTATCGTCGGCGTCCAAACAGAGTATGTATTTGCCGATTGCCTGGGAGATCCCATTGTTGCGGGCTACGGCGGGTTTACCCGAGTTGGGCTGCCTGATGATTCTTATCGCTTTCGAGGGGGACTCGTCAATTAGAGACTCGGCGATACTCTGACTATCATCGGTGCTGCCGTCATTAACGATTATGATTTCATAGCTTTGAAGGGACTGGGACAGAATGCTTTCCACACATTCCCGCAGGTATCGGCTGTAGTTGTAGCAGGTTATGACGACTGAAATAAGCGGATTGCACTCGCTATGGCCGCTCAAGGCAACTTGGCCGGGATAGCGCATCTCCATGGCTTTCCAGCCCCGTTGGGCAAGGGCCGCAGCAATTTCCTCGCCTTGGCGTCCCAGTTGGCCCTCCGCAGCCAGTTCTTCGAGAGCGAATCTTCGAAATACGAAAGAAGGCGATTTCGGCCGGGAGTGGTTGACCGAACCATGCTTTTCATCGTGGCGCCAGGGTGTGATTTTCACGCAGCCGATAGATTCGATCTGCGCCAGAAGCTTGACAGCTTCGGCGTACGCTTCGGGGGCAACGGCCCCCGGCGGTTCGCCGGGCCAGACTATCCATTCGGGAGATCCTTCCTTTGATAAAGCTTCCTGAACCCACGCTGTCCCAAGATCGACCAAAGAATAAGGAAGGGCCGCCCGCAAATTGGACACAAACCCGTTCAACTCTCCCGCCCCCAGAGAATCGCCAAAGACGCCGATGGCGCGCGTATCTTTCAAGGCATACCGCTTGAATACCACTGACCAATCATTGACGAATACGTCGCCCTTGGCGACTGTCTTGCTCTGGTCATGGTGCCGGTAGTACGAAAGCACCCGGTCGATAGAATGAAAACGGGCCGATTTCATCATGCGGGCCCAGAGATCATGGTCCATTGCAAAGTGAAGGGACGGATCGACGTAGGTCCCGTCGCAAAGCCTCACGGATTCAAGAAGACTGCGCACGAAAAAAATCGCGGGCTGATTTGGAATAGAGTAAGGGATCCAATACTTCATGAGGTGGTAAAACGATCGCTCGTGATTTGCCTGTTCTTTGAAGGGCTTTCCGGATGGGTCGGCAAGGATGCATTTACCCATGACCACTGATTTTTGCCCGGACGCCAACTCATGCGCAACGCGGTGGAACGCTTCAGGCGCAAGCCAGTCATCCGAGTTGAGCCAGCAGATGATATCCCCTGAGGCCATTGCAAATCCCTTATTCAGGGCGTCACTCTGGCCGTTGTCTTTCTCGGATATCCACTTGAGGTGCGGGAAACGCTTGAGGACTTCAACGGTTCCGTCCGTCGATCCCCCGTCGATCACGATGTGCTCGAAGTCAGGATATTGCTGGTCCAAAACGCTTCTTATGTTTTGTTCGATGTAGCCGGCCTGGTTGAACGACGGGGTAATGACGGAAATCCGGGATCGCCCGGAAGTCTGATTCCTAAAATTCAATTTGGCTTCAGACTTCATCTCTCGAGCAGGCTCCCCCAGGGTTTCCCGCTGCTGAGCGTTGCAGCCTCTGATCTTATCCAGCCTCAAAAGGAGCGCACTTACATTATTGATCATTTCCATATCATCAGTCTGAACGCTCAGGATCTGTTCGACCAGTTCGCGGCTTTTCCGGTATTCACAAGTCTCGTAATATAGGACAGCGAGATTGTTGAGCGTCCGGGGGTGATTCGGAGAAGATTCGAGCAGTGAATGGAACATTTCCTCGGCGTCTTTGACCCTGCCTTGGAGGAAATGAGTAATAGAAACAGCATTAAGAAGTTCCGCTTTCCCCATTTGAGACGCAGTGGCAACGATATGCTCAAAGGATCTTTTACTTATCCCTTTCTTCGAATCATAAGCCAGCTTCATTTCTTGCAGGCTAAGGTTCAGCTCTTCGAGGACACCGGGAAAAGAGGGATCAATTTTGCGCCTCCAGGAATCAAAAACTTCTCTTTGTATTGAGATGGGGTCAACTCCCGGCAGCAACACTGTTTCGCCTGATTTGCGATGAATTTCTTGCTCTCTTCGAATTACAGCCTCAGCCTCCTCAATGTACTTTGCCCGAAAAACTTCAGACCGTTGGGAAGGCTGGAACCGGAATGCTCCGAGAATGCAATTCACCCCGAGAAGTTGAGCGTGGCGGAAGAAACGAAGCCAAAGTTCCAAATCACCGGCAAGACTGAGATTCGTATCGATGCAACCCGCTTTCTGCCAAAGCGATCTTTTCCAAAACGTGGACTCCTGCTCGATCCATTCATAGTCTCCCGACAGGTATCGCTTGTGCGACCAGGCGGGAATTTCACCTATATGCCGTAGGTCGCCAGACTCTTTGAGAGTTGTAGGCCGACTGGTGATCCACTCGACATGCGGCAGTTGTGAGAAAATATATGCTATTCTGTAGAGAGAGTCGGGCAGAAGTTTATCGTCAGAATTGATCCAGCCCATTATATCGCCGGAAGATCTCTGAAAGCCTGCATTTACGGCGCTGTAGTGGCCACCATCCGGACCGCTGCTCCAGTAGCTCAGGTGTTTTTCGTATTTCTTGATGATGGTTACAGACTGGTCGGTGCTGCCTCCGTCCATAATGATGTATTCCAGGTTTGGATAACCTTGGTCCAGCACCGATTCAATACACTCTTCCAGATAAATCCCTTGATTAAAGGAGGGAGTGACAATCGAGATTTTTGGCAGCCTGGCACCAGGGGGATGCTCGGGCACAGCACAACTCCCAGGTCGGGGCGACATGAAGGGAAGGAACAATATGGCGTCGGATTGATTCATTCGGCCACCGCAAACATCTGCGTTCGCCAGGCCTGAAACGTTGCCAGAGATAAAGCTTTCATCGACCTGATCGTCCCAGATGCGAGGGGCTTTCTCTGCTTCCCATTTTGAGCGGTAGAACTGAACCCTCGGATCGGAGAATGGGAATCGGGGCTGGGGGCTGCTCGCGTAGTCAAGCGAGACCAATGCGCCTCGATAGTCGCCCCTTCGCGCCTGGTTGAGCGCAACCCAGAAGAGCGCGATCCCGTAATCGCAATTACCGCCCACACAAGCCATCACGAGGTTTTCCTGGAACGAGGCGAAAGATGGGTCATCGAGCCTGGATATGAGGATTTCCGCTTCGAGCATTGCCGCCCTCTGGGCGGGGTCATTGAAATCACCTCGCAGCGAGAGCAGGAAATCCGACTGCACAGGGTGAGAATCTTTCTCTGCTAAGGAACCACCCTTTTTTTCGGCCAGGTATTCCGATATCTTATGAACGGTATTCAAATCGCGAAGGCTCACATCAAAAGGGATATCCATGCGCATAGCATTTGCGGCGAATGTGTAAGCCTCGACAAGGTCGAGCGAGTCGAGCAGACCTGAATCGACCAACTCCGTTTCGCCATCGACGTCTATATCCAGTCCTCTCTGCCTGAGCCTATCCGAGAGAAAACCGGCCAGAGCCAATGATAATCCTTCGACTTCCAACCCACGTTCAGCTTCCATATGCACGTTATTGAGCAGCAGGGAGCAAAAGGATTCAGTTTCAGATCTTGGTTCGAAGAACGTCTTTATTGGCTGAAAGCCGATGCTTGTTCCGGTCAACTTCGCGATCTCTTCAATGTAGAGGCCTGCCCCACGGTCGTTCATGTGCAGTCCGTCTTCCTGCAAATACTCGCATGACGGAAGGCCGTTTTTCCCAAGGATTGCCTTCACGGGATTTATGACCAGGATGCCGCTGTCCGCACACAATTTTGCAATCTGCCGGTTGAAAACGCGGGTGATATCGAGCTTATTCTTTTCTGTTACGTTGTGAAAATCTACTTCATGGAGCGGTTGAGGAAAGACCAGCCACCCGAATTTTCCGGAGCCGTTCAGTTCACGGAAGATCGCTCCATACCTTTGCATCATCAACTGGAAGACCGCGTTCAAACGGCCCAGTGAAGCGGCGCACCAGAGTTGGAAAATGTCATGGGGGCCTATGCTGAGAAATTTCCATCCTTTCTCGGCGGCAAAAATGCTTCTTACTTTTTCCCCTATGGGAATAGACTGATAGAAATGCTCTATCTGGAGAGCGCCGACCCAGTAAGCGGTGACTTCTTCTCCCTCAACATCTGTTTGAAGGCCTAATCTATTAAAACAGTCTACGTTGCTATTTCCAGTGATGATCATAATAAAGTGAATCCCTTCGACTCATAGATCGCCTTGTTCCGAGACCTGCTTATCTTCCCGCTGCTCGTTTTCACCAGCGACATGTGTTCGAGAATTTCCACGCGTTTGGGAACAATGCCGACTTCATCCATGATCGCCTTCTGGATGGCAATCTTCAGCGGGGTCGGCGCATTGCCGTCCTGGCGTTCGGCAAGGACAAAAAGGTCCTGGGTGCCCATCTCTTCGTTCCAGATTCCGAAGGCGACGACTCGTCCGGGGTAGATGCCCCCCACTGCGGATGCTGCAAACTCCACGTCCTGGGGAAAGATGTTTTTGCCGCAGACGATGATGAGGTCTTTTTTTCTTCCCGTGATGAAAAGCTCCCCGTGCTCATCAACGAACCCCAGATCACCAGTGAGATAGAACCCGTCGCGCAGCGGCCGCGTGCCGTCGAGAAAGTTGTTGAACAAGCTCGGAGAGTGGACGCCGATCTCCCCCGCCCCGGTATCTTCCGAATCAAAGACCGCGACTTCCACTCCCGGCAGCGGCTTTCCGCAGGAGAGAAGCGCGCCTGCCGCATCGAGCCGCTTGGAGTTGCCGTGCCAAGGCAAGGTCTGGGTGACCGCGAAAGTGTTTTCTGCGAGGGCGTAGCAGACGGTCATGGTTTCGGGGCGAACGGAACGGTACTTTCCGGTGAAAAGTTCATGGCTGCTCAGACGTGCGGGCTCGGAGCAGTTGATCCACATCCGGATGCTGCTGAGATCGTGCGCCCTGCCCTTGTTCACGAGCAGATGGTAGGCGAAATTCGGAAGGAAACAAAGGGTCGGCTTTTTTTCCTCGATGACCGCCAGCATAATATCGGGCTGGGTGATCCAGTCGAAGGGGTCCATCTGATAGAAGGGGGCGCCGCACATGAGGGGCATGAGGTAGCAGGCGATGAGCCCCATATCATGGTAAAGAGGCAGCCAACTCACGACTGCATCGGAGGGCCCAATCAGCAGGGCGGCGGCGTAGCTTTGCATATGGGCGATAATCCCTCGGTGGCTGAGCACCACGCCTTTCTGCAATCCGGTGGAACCCGACGAGAACTGGACGAGGGCGTCTTGGGAAGGAAAACCCCGGTCCGCTCCGGGCAGTTCGGGGAGCATCTGCGGGGAGAAGACCTTCGCCTGCGTGACCTCAGAGTACCTCGCCTGTTCCTGGACGTCGATGAACAGGGCGCCGAATCCGGTTATCTCACGGATGTGATCGATTCTTCGGCGGTATTCCGATTCGCTGACCTTCGCAGTGGGCGGGCTGATCTGGGCCGGAAGATGGCCCGCTTTCATCGCTCCGATATAGGCTGCGAGCAGATGGATATCAAGCTTCTTGATGAAGAGGACAAGCGTGGGTTCGGACAGGTTCCGGGCGAAAAGCGATGCATATCGGCAGACATAGTCCCAGAACTGCTCCCGGGAATAAGAAAGCCATTCTCCGCCCGCGCGAACGGAACAGCAAAGAGCGCCGGGGTCCTGCTCACGGAAATATTCGATGCATTCGGGCACGGTGTTCTTTTCAGGACAACCGGTTTGCATAGCCATCCATTCATGCGGCTGATAGATAAAGAAACAGAGAGACCGAATTCCCCGATTCAAACTTTATACCAACTCCTGAATGGCTTTGAAGCGTGCAGGCCGAAGGTATATCCCCTGCAATTAAAGTCAAATAGTTGACGATTCTCGCCCCTGCCGCGCCGCATTCATCCGGGAGCAGGGAGCGGCCCACCAGTCGCATTCCTTGGCATGTATGTTGCTTTTCAGTTCACCCAAGCCAGTTTCATTGCGCCCCGGGCGGGCGCGCCACTCCTGCCCGCCTGAAAAAAGTAACGGCAAGGCTTCTTATTTTTTGAACTATATTGAACGTTTCTCAGTGAGACGAGTTAGTGAGCGGCATGCAGATGCGGGCATTGATCACGGGCATATCGGGCTTTGTGGGTAGCCATCTGGCAAGATATCTTTTGACGCTGGGCGCGGATGTTTGCGGCATTGCCCGCCGTCCGGAAAGCGAATGGAGCTTTCCGGGCAGTGAACGGCTTGAGGTCTGCACTGGAAACATATTGGATGAGGATTTTCTTCGGAATTGCATCGAAACGATAAGGCCAACGCATGTATTCCATCTCGCCGGAACCCTGGGCGGTGCTGTGGGCAGCAGCTTGGGCCAGTACGAGAGCAATGCCTGGGGAACGGTAAGGTTGCTGGATGCCCTGCGGGCGCTCAGGCCGGCCCCCTGGGTCCTGGTCGCGGGTTCGAGCGCGGTCTACGGCCCTGCCGGAAACCTTCCCATTGGCGAGGAGCAGGCTTTCCAGCCGCTGACTCATTACGCCGCCAGCAAGGCAGCGCAGGAACTGGTCGCAATACAGCATCACCTTGCATACGGGATGAACATCGTTCGGACAAGAACATTCAATCTGGTCGGCCCGGGGTTGTCCCGCGCATTGGCGCCCTCTGAACTGGCCTACCAGGTCGCCCATGCGGAGGCAGGGGGGCCCTCCGTGATCCAGGTTGGCAACCTGGCCCCGCGACGTGACTATTCGGATGTCCGGGATGTGGTCCGCGCCTACGTGGCGCTGGCAGCCGCCAGCAGGCCCGGAGAGGTCTTCAATGTCTGCAGTGGACATTCCCGCTCCGTTCAGGAGTGCGCGGAGATACTGACTGGAATGGCAAGGGCGCCGGTGAGGCTCGAAGTCAACTCTGCGCGCATGAGAAGGGTTGAGATCGAAGACCAGGTGGGCAACGGCGAACGATTGGTAAATAGAACCGGCTGGCAGCCGCTAATCCCCATCGAAAAGAGCCTCGGGGACCTTCTGGACTGCTGGCGACACAAATTGAATGTAGCGGGGGAAGCATGTCCTGGAAGGATGTGAGGGTGCTCGTAACTGGAGCGGGAGGCTTTATCGGCAGCCACCTCGTTGAGGAACTGGCGGGTCAGGGCGCTCGCGTGCGTGCATTTGTCAGGTATAACTCAAGGGGGGACTTCGGGTTCCTGAAATTCCTGCGCGCCGAATTGAGGCAAACCCTGGAAATTGTTCAGGGCGACCTGCGCGATCCATCCGCCCTGCTGCGCGCGATGGACGGGTGCACCTACGTTTTCCATCTCGGGGCAATGATTTCGATCCCTTATTCCTACATTCACCCCCGGGAGGTAATAGAGACAAATATTCTCGGGACCCTCAACGTCCTGGAGAATTCCAGGCTGACCCGCCCCGACAGGGTCATACACGTATCGACAAGCGAAGTTTACGGGACCGCCAGAACTGTTCCCATTTCCGAGAATCACCCGCTGCAGGGGCAGTCGCCTTATTCGGCAAGCAAAATAGGTGCTGACAAGGTAGCGGAAAGCTACTACCGGGCATTCGACGTTCCGGTGATCACCGTGCGGCCCTTCAACACCTACGGACCCAGGCAGTCGGCGCGAGCGGTCATTCCAACCATCATCACGCAGGCGCTGACAAAAG
>Ga0182014_10003995_pt1 | contig 17314 bp, 11 predicted proteins | sample 612S2DmetaG_FD_120489 | JGI IMG/M metagenome (GOLD analysis project Ga0182014, IMG submission 120489) | Permafrost microbial communities from Stordalen Mire, Sweden - 612S2D metaG | ecosystem: Environmental > Terrestrial > Soil > Wetlands > Permafrost | place: Sweden: Stordalen | collected... | reverse complement strand
GGATGTCGTACCTTCGCCAGAGGCCGCGGACTCTGCGGGGTGGCCGGTGTTCGTCGTTGACCTGGTGCCAGGCGTCGGCGGGTTTCTTTTTTCCAAGTGCGTTCATATGGATGCGTTTTCGTTCAGTCCGTGGAAATTATTGACGAAATTATTACGAAATGTCAACGGTAAAAAGACAGAACGCTTGATTTCTTTCCGAGACTCGTTGAGCCTCGATTGTAAGTGCTTGATAATGAACATATTACAAGCACAATAAATTTGTGTTGGCAGGATAGCTCAGTTGGTAGAGCAGAGGACTGAAAATCCTTGTGTCCCCGGTTCAATTCCGGGTCCTGCCACCACTTTTAACCCCCTTGTCAGCGCGCCTGCGGCTGGGTCGTAAATGGCTCCGGGAGAGGCCCCAAGGGGGTAACAGCGCAATTTCGGTTGCGTTTTCAGCAAGAAAAGGAGAGCGACGTTCATTAGGAGGACTTAGGTTGGCCTCGTAATGAATCAGGAGAATTCAGACCGGGTTTGGCGGGAGATGTCCGTGCCAAAGTGGAATCACATTTTTCTGGCGCTCGCGCTGGCGGAGTTTTTCATGGGGATCAGCGTAGTACGGCCAACGACCCTGTTTGTTCCGGGTCTGACGCTGGGAGCGATATTTTTTGGGCTGTTTCTAATGGCCCAAAAGTTAGACAGGGAATCGGCTCTGCTGGATGAGCAGAACCGTGCGGTGGTCCTGGACCAACACGAACCGGTCTGGCAACCAGGGTCGCCTAAGAACTCTCAATATGAGGTGGCTACACATCCAGTCCCCGCCATTGCTCAAATCTACTGAGCTTATACTGGAGCAAAGACAACGATGCAGGGCGCGCCCCAAACGCGCCCTGCGGCTTTTTTACCCTCGATCGAAAGCCAAAAACAGCCCGCCAAAGCATAGTGGCGCCCTGGTCTGGCTGTCCGATGGATTCTTTCCGCAAACGCCTTGACGGGGCCGCCGAAGAAGGCCGCCGCCAGGCGATGGGACAATAAAGCCGCGCGGCCGGCGCCGGCGTTCTATGGGATGAGGCTATTTGCGCTTCTTGGCCGCCTTGCCTTTGACTTCGCTGGCCAGGCGATAGGTCAGGGTGTTGTTCCGGCGCTTGGAGCCTGAATACTTTCGCGCCCATTCCCGGTTGGCGATGGCGTGCTTCAAACAATGCCAGGCCGTCACCTTGGGTTCGCCACAGATGACGCAGCGCCCCTCTTTGGCCCGGCGAAGCTGCCATTTCTGCTGGCGGGAAATCTCCAGGTCTGTGAACTCGTCGATGATTTTCTTGCGCGTGTAGGCGCCCGGTTTTTTCTTCGGTCCTTTTTTCATATAATTTCCGTCAACTGCGATTCCTGTCTGGCGGGCCCGTCCATGGGCCGCAACGGCCATTTTCTCGCTGTGCGTTTGATTGCCCGCCAATCGTTCTTAAGCATAAATATGATATACGCCCGCAATTGAAAAGAAAAAAATGGCCTTGTCGCAAAGAATTTTGGGCGCTCCGGCGGTCCGGCCCGGAGGTCATTGCCGGCCAGGGCGGCTTGAATCCCGGATTTCCACCCCTTTAGTTCCCGTCCACGCGCAAGGGCAGTCTCACCCGGATGTCATCCGAGGCCGCCCCGACCAGAATCTCATAGTCGCCCGGCTCGACGGCGTATTGCTTCCTGACCGTGTCCCAATAACGAAGCTCCTTGACGGGCACCGGGATGTCCACGCGCGCGGTCTGTTTGACCGCGACCGGAACGCGCTGAAAACCGCAGAGCGCTTCCAGCGGCTGCGGGAGGGCCGATTTGACGTGCCGGAAATAAACCTGCACGACTTCATCGCCGTCCCGGCTCCCGGTGTTGCCCAAGTCCAGCCGCACATGGAAGGTTTCATTCGATTTGACTATGGATTTGTCCAGTTGGGCCGCGGAGTAGGCGAAGCGGGTGTAGGTCAAGCCGTGCCCGAAGGCGAAGAGGGGCTTGCCCTGGAAAAACCGGTAGGTGCGGTTGGCCATGGAATAATCCAGGAACGAGGGCAGATCGGTCGTCGCGCGATAAAACGTGACGGGCAGCCTTCCGGCCGGGTTGACATCGCCGAACAAAACCTCCGCCACCGCGCGTCCGCCTTCCTGGCCCGGATACCACGCCTGGACGATGGCTGAAAGATGCTCGGCTTCCCAGGGCATCGCCATCGCGCTCCCGCTGCAATTGACAAACACCAGCGGCGTTCCGGTGGCCTGGATCGCCTTGAGGAATTCCGTTTGCACCGGAGGCAATTCAATGCGCGTCCGGTCCCCGTGGTTAAAGCCCTCGAAGGGCACGTTCATGAACTCCCGCTCCAAGTCCGCGCAAATGCCGCCCACGTAAATGACAACGTCCACCGTTTTCGCCAACTGCACCGCCTTGGCGCGGGCCGCGTCATAAATCGCGCCGTTGTCGTCCCCCAGTTGCACCGCCAGGGGGCAGGCGGGCATGAAGACAAAATTGACGTTTGTCCCCAAGAGATTCGAGATGCCCGCTGCAAACGTGACCGGATGCGACGGTTCACCTTCGTAATTGCCCAGGAGCGTGTTGGTGTAACTGGCGTTGACGCCCATCACCGCGATTTTCCGAATCTTGGCGCGCTCCAGCGGCAGCAAGCCGTCATTCTTCAACAGCACCACCGACTCCCGCGCCATGCGCAAGGCCAGGGCGTCATGGGCCGGGGTGTCGTATTCCGTGGCCGCGATTTTCGCGTAAGGCACCAAAGCGGGCGGATCGAAAAGCCCCAGTCGGAACCGCGCTTCCAGCAAGCGGCCCACCGCGGTGTCCAGTTCGCTTTCCTGGAGCAGACCGTCCTCCACCGCCGTCGCCAGTTGCCGATACTGCATCCCGCAACAAAGATCGCATCCGGCCCTCACCGCCGTGGCGGAGGCGGCCTCAATTGTCGGCGAAAAGCCGTGGCCGTAGAAGAAATCCGCGATTGCGTCGCAATCCGACACGACGTGGCCCTTGAAACCCCACTGGCCGCGCAGCAAGTTGCTCAAGAGCAGGGGGCTGGCGCAGCAGGGAATGCCATAAATCCGGTTGTAAGCGCCCATCACCGCGCCCACGCGCCCTTCCGTCACCGCCGCCTCGAATTGCGGCAGATAGATTTCGTAAAAATCCCGCTCGGGAGGCTCGGAGTTGAACGTATGCCGCTCGATCTCCGGCCCGCTATGCACCGCGAAATGTTTCGCGCACGCCATGGCCTTGACATACTTCGGATCATCCCCCTGCAATCCCCGGATGTAGGCCACCGCCATTCTCCCCGTCAAAAACGGGTCTTCCCCGTAAGTCTCCTGGCCGCGTCCCCAGCGGGGGTCGCGAAAGATGTTGATGTTCGGCGACCAGAATGACAGACCCGTGTAGTTGACGCTGTCGCCGTTGTGGGCCTCGGTGTATTCGCGGTTCTTGGCCCGCGCCTCCGTCGCGATGGCATCGGCCACCGTGTGCAACAATACCGGGTCAAAACTGGCCGCCATGCCGATGGCTTGGGGGAAAACCGTGGCGGTGCCGGCGCGCCCGACCCCGTGCAGGCACTCGTTCCAATAATCGTAAGCGGGCAGGCCAATTCGTGGAATGGCGGGCGCCACGTTGCAAACCTGGCGCGCCTTTTCCCCCGGCGACATTCGTCCCACAAGGTCGCGCACGCGCAACTCCAGCGGCTGGGCCGGGTCCTTCCACGGCTGCAGCGCTTCCGCGCCGGGTTCCGCCGCGGCCGCCTGAATGACATAAAACAAAACCATCAGCAGCGTGGCGAAAACAAGGTGGCGCGGGACGGAAGCCCTCCTGGGCCGGCCATGTCCGGATTGTTCATTGCGCGAACTCACTGCGCCCAAACTAGTTTCTTCCCCCTCCCGCCGTCAATGCGGGAAATGGCCTGCTCCTCCTTGTCTCCTTGGCGATGAGGCGCCGCGAGAACAGCGGGCGGCGCTTTACGCTGCTCCTTGCACGCATTTTCCCGCGCTGATGGGGACGGAACTGCCGATTCTGCGTGGCGCAGGTTTCCAAACCTGCTGTATCGCCGACTTCCAAGTCGGCGTGGCTGCCTTGCGGCCAGCGGGTTTGGAGAAGTGAACAAATTGTCGGAAAGACGCTGGCGCGTGGGCCCGCGAGACGGCAGACTTGGAAGTCTGCGCTACCCTCGTCAGACACCACGCCCGTTGTGGATTTCAAAAGCTGGCGGTCTATTCGAAAAAAATGCGTGTAAGGAGCAGGCTTTACGAGTGCGCTTGCCACAGCAGGCGGATGGTGCCGGCGAGGGTCAGGAGCAGCACCATTTTCTCGAACTCGCGTTGGTTGATGTGGCCCAGGAGACGGGGGCCAAGCAACGCGCCGGGGACCATCGGCAGAACCAGGAGGGCGTCCATGAGCAGCGAATCGGGCGTGATCAGCCCCAGCTTCACGCTGAAGGGGACTTTGAAGGCGTTGACGAGCATGAAAAACCACGCGCTGGTTCCAATGAAAACCAATTTCGGCAGGCCGATGGCCAGAAGATAAAGCACCATCACGGGGCCGGCCGCGTTGGCGACCATCGTTGTGAATCCCGCCAGGATGCCCATCAGGGCCGTGAACCACATCGAGTGTGGCACACGGGCGGCGAGATCGTCATGGCGCCGCCCATGCTGCCAGCGCAGGACCACCATGAGCAGCAGGATGACCCCGATCATGCGCTGCATCTGCGCGCTGTTGACGCGGTCGAGCGCGAAGCAGCCGGCGAGCACTCCGGCAATCACCCAGGGGAAAAGCCGCCACAGGTGCGGCCAACTGGCGTGTTTGCGGAAAAACATCACCCCGAAGACGTCCCCGCACAGGAGCAGCGGCAGGAGCGCGCCGGTCGATTCCCGCGGCGGCAGCAGGTTGGCGAAGATCACCACGGGCAGGATACCCAATCCCGCGATCCCGGTCTTGGACAGCCCCGAACAAAACGCCGCCACAGCCAGCCAAACCCATTGCCAATGCGATAAATGCACGGAGAAACCTTGGCACAAAACTGGAAAGGCTAAAGCTGAATTATCTGTTGCCAGCGCCGGACGGAGTATAATCTCCGGCCATGCGAATTTTATCCGGCATCCAGCCCTCGGGCGCGCTGCACCTGGGCAATTTTTTCGGGATGATGAAGCCCGCCATTGAATTGCAGGAGCAGGGAGAGGCGCTCTATTTCATCGCCAATTACCATTCGATGACCTCGCTGAGAGACCCCGCCGAGCGCCGGCACAACACCTTGGACGTGGCGCTGGATTTCCTGGCGTGCGGCCTCGATCCGGCCAAGGCCCTCCTGTTCCGGCAATCCGACGTGCCGGAAGTCACCGAGTTGGCGTGGCTTTTGACGACGGTGACACCGATGGGCCTGCTGGAGCGATGCACCAGCTACAAGGACAAAATCGCCCGGGGCCTCCCCGCCGATCACGGTTTATTCGCCTACCCGGTGCTGATGGCGGCGGACATCTTGATTTACGATTCCAACATCGTCCCCGTCGGCCGCGACCAGAAGCAGCACGTCGAAGTCACCCGCGATATCGCCATCAAGTTCAACGAGGCTTACGGCCAGACGTTTGTCCTGCCCGAACCGCGCATCCGGGAAGAAACCGCGCTGGTCCCGGGCGCCGACGGCCAAAAGATGAGCAAGAGCTACGGAAACACCATCGAGATTTTCGGCGACGAAAAAATCCTGCGCAAGAAAATCATGTCCCTCAAGATGGACAGCCGGACGCCCCAGGAGCCAAAGCCGGACGCTGAGAAAAATCTGGCGATTCAATTGCTGCGTCTTGTGGCCCCGCCGGCTGTGGCCAGGGATTATGAAGATCGGCTCCGCGCCGGCGGCTTGGGCTACGGCGATCTGAAAAAGGCGCTCTTCGAGCATTACTGGAATTATTTTGCCGCCCCCCGCGCCCGGCGCGCCGAATTGGCGTCCAACCTGGATGCGGTCAACAAAGTGCTCGACGGCAGCGCGGAAAAGGCGCGAACGCTGGCCCGCAAAGTCCTCGCCCGCGCCCGTCTGGCTTGCGGATTGGATTGAGCGGAGCTTCGGAATCGGGTGCGTTCCCGGCCTGTTCATCCCGCGAAAATGAAAAAAGAGACAATGCTTTTGAGTCCCCCCACTCCAGTAGAGCAAAGGTTACTCGCAGCCGAGTCTCCACGCACAATAAATCAAATTTGAGAGGCGTTGCCAAGACCTGTTTTTGATAAAATGCCCCACGGGGCGTGAGATGGAATTCTTCGGGGATCGCCCTCATCCTAACCTTCTCCCCCAGGGAGAAGGAACAGGAGGCGCACGGTTCTGGTGTTGCGAATGAGCATCCGGCAAATCCAGTCGCGTGCCTTTGCGGTGGGACGGTGAATGAGTCTCCCTCTCCTGGAGGAGAGGGACGGGGTGAGGTCGAGCCCCCAAAGAATTCTGTCTCACACCCGCCGCTGGAAAGGGAAGCACGTTTTTCTTTCAAGTCGCAGAAGCCCGCGCTAGACTGCCCGGCATGGCTCGCAAAGATGCTTCGCAGTCTTCGTCGCGCGGTTTGAACGACGTCGCCGGGATCGCGCTGGCCACGGCCGCGCTGCTCCTCATGGTGGCGTTGCTCTCTTATGATCATGGCGATTCGGCCGTGAACATCGTTCCGGCCAACAATCAGCCGCACAATTTGGGCGGGCCGCTGGGGGCGTGGGTGGCGTTGAGGCTGTTCTGGGTTTTTGGGATTGGAGCCTTCATGATCCCGGTGCTGCTGTTGATGTATGGTCTGGGGTACATTTTCCAATTCCTGGCCTATTTGCAGCGCCGCTGGTTGTGGGGCGCGGTTTTGCTGCTCTGTTGCATGGGATTGGCCAGCACGTTCGAAACGGATTTCCGCTTTCTCCAGCATTTGCAGCGGGGCCTCAACGCTCCCAGTGTCGGCGGCCTCATCGGCCAGTTCCTCGAACAGCACGTCTTGCATTACGTCGGCAAAGTCGGCGCCACCATTGTGCTCGGGGCGGTCTATCTCATCAGCCTCATTTACCTGACCAATTTCAAACTCGGCGAATGGTGCCGCAACCTTCTGGCAGGCCGCCCGGGCGGCGGCGAAGCCTCCTCTTCGGCCAGGGAGAACGACCTCGAACGGCGCGCGCGCGATTTGGAGAAGCAGGCCCGCAAATTGCAGGAACAGGTCGAGAAATCCACCAAAACCGGCGGCGCCAAGGTCCTCGAACCCGGCGCTTTGGGCGCTGATATGCGGCCCGTGCCCGAACCCACCGTGCGCGACCTGAGCGTCCCCCAGGGCAAACCGGGCGAGCACCCCAAAAAACAGGCCGCCGCCCCGCCCAAGGAGCCGATCCCGCCGGAGGAGGGAGTTGTCATCCCCGCCAGGGAAGTCGCCGCCGCCACGACCGCCGACATCCTCGGACAGCCACCCGAAGCCAAGGCGGATACGTCCGCTCCGCCTGTCAAGATGGAAGAAGCGGGCGCAACCGCAAAGGCAGGCCCCGGCGAACCGGAGCCGTCCGAAGCCCTGGCCGCCGCCGCGCCCGCTCCCAAACCCAGGCCCGCGCCGCGCAAACCCAAATCCATCGCCGCCGCGGCCCCGCCCAAAATCGGCAATTACATCCTGCCGCCGCTGGATTTTCTGCAATTCCCCGATACGACCACCAAGCCGACGGAATCCAAGGAGGAGCTGATGGCCAATGCGCGCCTCATTCAGCAAACCCTCGCGCAGTTCGACATCGAAGTTTCCCTGGGCGACATCACCAAGGGGCCGACCATCACCCGTTACGAGCTGCATCCGGCCCCCGGCGTCAAGCTGGAAAAGATCGCCGGCCTCAACAGCAACATCGCCGCCGCCCTCAAAGCCGAGCGCATCAACGTCCTGACACCCGTTCCGGGCCGCAGTTCGGTGGGCGTGGAGGTCCCCAACGCCATCAAGACCAAAGTCATCATGCGCGACGTCTTCGAGTCGGACGAATGGCGCAACACCAAGGCCCGCATTCCGCTGGCTTTGGGCAAGGACGTTTATGGCCAGCCGATTGTGGCCGACCTCTCCGAGATGCCGCACCTGCTCATCGCCGGCAGCACCGGCTCCGGCAAATCGGTCTGCATCAACGCCATCATCACCTCCCTGCTCTACAAGTTTCCGCCGGACCAATTGCGCTTCGTCATGATCGACCCCAAAGTCGTCGAGCTTCAGCAATACAACACCCTGCCCCACCTGGTGGTCCCGGTGGTGACGGACCCCAAGAAGGTCATTCTCGCCTTGCGCTGGGTTGTCAACGAAATGGAGAAACGCTACCAGATTTTCGCCCGCGTCGGCGTCCGCAACATCCGTTCCTTCAACGACCGCCCCAAACACAAGCCCATCCCCCAGCCCGAACCCGAATTACCCCTCCTCGCCCGCAGGGAAAAAGTCGAAGCCGGTTCCGAGGGCTTCGCCGTGGAGCTGGACGACGAAATCGCCGTCCCGCGCGAGGAGGAGATCGTCATACCCGACTATTTGAGTTACATCGTTGTTATTATTGACGAATTGGCCGACCTCATGCTCGTCGCGCCCGCCGACGTGGAGATGGCCATCGCCCGCATCACCCAGATGGCGCGGGCGGCGGGCATCCATTGCATCGTGGCGACCCAGCGGCCCAGCGTGGACGTCATCACGGGCGTCATCAAGGCGAACATCCCCGCCCGGATCGCCTTCCAGGTGGCGGCGAAGGTGGATTCGCGCACGATTCTTGACGCCATGGGAGCGGACAAGCTCCTGGGCAAGGGCGACATGCTTTATCTGCCGCCCGGCTCGGCGCAATTGAAGCGGGTGCAAGGGGCGCTCATCACTGACGCGGAGTTGCAAAGCATCGTGGACTTCATCGCCCGCCAGGGCAAGCCGAGCTACGAACTGGAAATCCATCAGCAATTGCAGAAGGCGGGCGCCGTTCTGGAGCCGGAGGAAGGCGGCAGCGGCGAGGACGAGAACCTCATCCAGCAGTGCATTGAAGTCATCCGCAGCGAGCAGAAAGCCAGCGTCTCCCTCCTCCAGCGCCGCCTGCGCCTGGGCTACACCCGCGCCGCCCGCATCATGGATGAATTGGAACTGCGCTCCATAGTCGGCCCCAGCAAAGGCGCCGAGCCTCGCGACATTTTGATTGACCTCGATGGCGGCGGCGCCGACGGCCGCCCCCCCACCGAGCCGGAGCCGCCCCCGGCCTGAGACGCGCTTGCCACAGCGGGAGAATGGGGTGCTCTGTCATCCGTAAGCATTTTCAAAGTCAATGTCATTGCCCGCAGTCCCAAGCGCGAGGAAATGGCCACCAAGCCCTTGGAGGCGCTCGTGGATGCCGGCTCCGAACTGACCTGGCTGCCGGCGGACGTTTTGAGAGGCGCCGGCATTTCCCCGCGCCGTAAGCGGATATTCGCCACGGCCACTCAGCAAAAAATCGAGCGGGAGGTCGGCTACGCCATCCTCAGCCCCGAAGGCTACGAAACCAACGATGAAGTCGTCTTTGCCGAGTCTGGCGACATGACCCTGCTTGGCGTCAGGACTTTGGAAGGTTTTGGAGTGGTGGTGGACAACATCGGCCATCGGTTCGTGGCCACGGCTACCATCGTCGCCGGCGCGGGGATGTCCGTGGAGGGGCCCGGTCCTACCTCATCGTCAGGATTTTGCGCTGGTTGTCGTATTCGACGGTGACACTGGTGGGACTGATGTCCAGAACGCGCAGGCCGGCTTTTTGCTGCTTCACGTACATTAGGTTGCCGTTGATGATGGCGGACGGATGGCTGGCGGAGTAAAAGATGCCTTCCAGTTTCAGGGTCTTTTCATCAGAGTCCGCCGCCGCAACGAGGGCGGATGCGGGCGGGGAGGGGTTGGCTGCCGCCAAGGCATTGGTCACCGCCACAGCCTTGGGCGCTGCCACGGCGTTGGTAGGCGCAACGGATGCTTGCGCTGGCGGTGTGACGGGCGCCTGGGGAGCGGCGGCGGCAACCACCATGACCGGCGCGGGAGCGGGCTTGGGCGGGCTTGACGGGACGGCGGGAGGCGTGACAGCCGGCTTGTGCGCGACGGCGGCCACGGTCGGCGCGGGTGCAATGGACGCGGCAGCCTTGGGCGCGACGGTTTCCGCCGCCTGCGATTGATCTTCCTCTAACGAGGCGTTTTTGAGGCGCTGGACTTCGACCCCGCACAGGAGCGCCACCGCGGCCGCAACACCCAGTCCGGTCAGCAACCATTGCCGCAGGCCCCAGGGTGGCAGGACCTGGCCGCTGGGTTGAACCGGCTCGGGAGCATTGGGCTTCGGAACGGATTTGACGGGCGCCGCGGTCGCTTCGGGTTCGGTGGTGGTGGCCATGCCCAGAGCACGGCGCCACTCGGGCACGCGGTGGGTCAAACCCAGTTCCTCCAAGTACGACATGTCAAGCAAGGGTATTGGCAGGTCGTCCGGGTCGGCGTTGCTCTCATGATCGAGCGCGTTGGCGACGTGGACGGCGGTGAGGGCGTTGAAAGTTCTTTCGGCGCAACGATAGGGATGGTGGTGCAGAGAAGCGGCGTCAATCACGCCCGGGAGCATCCCCCACAGGCTGAAAAGATAGGCGGCGATTTGCCCGTGGTTGGCTCCGAAAATGTCGCTTTCGACTTCGCATAACTGCAGTTGGTTCTTGCGGGCGATGGCGTGGGCGCCGCTGTACTGGCTGTCGAAGTTGGCCGCGAGGATGATCTTGCCCAGGTCGTGCAACAGTCCGGCGGTGAATGCCGCGGCCGCCATGGCGTTGTCGCCGGTTTCCAGGTCGGCCAACTGCTTGGCCAGGTGCGCCACGTTGGTGCTGTGCCGCCAGACGTTGTCAATGGAGAAGTAAACCGGCTTGATCTTGTCGTATTGGCTCCGGAGCTTGACGCTCATCACCAGGGATTTGACCGTTTCAAAACCCAGAAGGCCGACGGCCTCGGCGGGGTCGGATATGGTGCGTGGAAAGCTGAAGTAGGCCGAGTTGAGCATCTGCAACAGTTGGGTGGTCATCGCCATGTCTTTGGCCACAATGCCGCCCACCTCCGCCGTCGTGGCGGTGGGATTGCTGAGGGCGCTGACGACTTCCAGGTAAAGGGACGGGATGGTGGGAAAGGAGCGGATGCGTCCGATCAGTTCCCGCATGCTGTTGTTGATGATCCCCTGATCGGCGGCCAGGCAGCGTTCGACGGTGGCTTTAAGGGTGGCGGTGTCGAAAGGCTTGGGCAGGAACTGGTTACCCCCGGCCACATGGCACATGGCCCGTTGCTTTTGGACTTCTGTCGCGGCCAGGAAACGGATGGCTCTGGGATGGGCAATGCGGATGAGATCAAGCACTTCGGCCCCGTTCAGTTCCGGCAAGTCCAGGTCGGCGACTATGACGTCACAGACCTGTTTCTGCATTTGAAAGAGGGCGCCGGGGCCGGTGGCGACCCCGACAACGTTCCAAGCCGCGCCCAGAAGCTGGCGAATTTCATCCGCCGCTTTCGGGTCGGCATCGGCTACCAAAATGCGTCTCTCTGGCATACTAATAGTGCCTATCATCTGTTTATCGGCATCTGGCTTAATAGACTTGAATCCAAATTTCACTTCTCATGCGGCGTTGGGCGGGGCATACTACCAAGTTGCGCGGCGCGGCGAGCCGCAAGCGAAGAGATTTGACCACGGATTTCACCTCCGCATTCGCGCCGTTTCGAGGCGACAAGGATGGGAAATCCGTGGTGAATAATCTTCAGGAACCGCGTGGCGCCGACGGACTTGAGTGCGTAGCCCGGAATGAAACGAACCATTTATGTAGTGGACGACCAGCCGGAGGTGCTTGAAACCACCGTCATGATTTTGCGCGCCCTCATGCCGGATGCAGAGGTGACGGGCTTCACCCAGCCGCGGGGGGCGCTGGCGGCCGTCCAGACCAGCCCGCCGGACCTGATCCTGACCGACCAGCTCATGCCGGACATGCGGGGCGGCGAACTGCTCGAAGAGGTGCGCCGGATCGCGCCGTCCACGCTGCGGGTCGTGATGTCCGGCTACGTCTCACTGGACAAGCTGACGACGACGACATCGGCCCATCAGTACATGGCGAAACCGTTTGACGGGATGAAACTCAAGGCGATGCTGGCGCGGATATTTGCGGCGCAGGAACGGTTTGCGGACGCCGGCTTGAGAAGGGTCGTGACCGAGATGCGCACCCTGCCGTCGCTGCCCCAGGTGCATCAAACGTTGCTGGCGGAATTGGAGGACAATCGGAATGCCGCTGCGGCCATTGGCCAGATGGTGGCCCAGGACGCGGGGCTTTCGGCCAAGGTGCTGCAATTGGCCAACTCGCCGCTGCTTGGACGGGCTTCCTACCTGATAACCAGCCCGGCGGAGGCGGTGTTGTGCCTGGGAACAAACATGATCGCGGCCGTGATCCTTGGGCAGACTCTCTTCAAGCACTTCGACGCGAAGACCCATCCGGCGCTGGACCTGCCGCGCCTCTGGAACCATTGCTGGGAAACCGCGGCGCTGGCGCAGGCTTTTTGCCGCGAGCAGGGCCTGCCCCGCGCTGTCCGCGAAGAGGCGTTTCTGGCCGGCTTGCTGCACGAAACGGGCCGCTTGATTCTTATTGACAACTTTCCCGACAAGTTCCAGGAGGTCTGCGACGCGGCCGTCCGGGCCAATGTGCCGCTGGGGCCGCGCTTGCGTGAGGCCTTCCAGGCTTCACCGGCCCAGGCCGGCGGCTACCTGCTGGATTTGTGGGGGATGCCCGAAAACGTGGCCGCCGCCGTGTCGCTTTTGGACGCGCCCGAAGATGAGGGCGCGACGCAGTTCTCCCTCGCCGCGGCTCTTTATATTGGCGATCACGTCGCCACGCTCAAGTATCCGCCGGACCCGTGTCCGCCGATGGAATGGAAGGCCGCCTATGTGCGCTCCCTGGGCTGCGCCGAGGACCTCAAGTTCTGGCTGCGCGACGAGTCGAACATGGAGTGAAGGAGAGGCGCCGAAAGGCGGGCGCTCCGGCTAATCCCGTGAAGTGCCCATGATCGCACAATTCATCGCAAGCTGCTTGCTATGTGTCCTTATCCTCGCCATCGGTAGTCTGGATCGCGCTAAAAGGCTGGGGGATCGACTTTTCAGGTTCGTTTTTGGCATTCTTTAAATAGGCTGAGTGAGGTGATCGCCATCACTTGTTCAGCATTTGTTCGGAGGGCGCTCGTTCTGGCGATCACCTGGGCTTACGTTCGTTTAGGCACGAAGCCGCGCTCATTTTTCACCGCACGCCTTACCTCTAACCGCTCTTAGAACTTGCCAGCCAACACTTTGAGGTCACTGCGCGTCCGCGGCGGCGCGGCAGCGCTTGGCCACCCAGGCCAGGTCTTTCAAAAACTGCTCGCGCTTGCGGGCCGGCCAATCCGCCAGCACTTCGGTCTGCAAGGCCAGGGCGATGTGCCGCGCCATCTCGAATTGCTCGCGCCCCGCCGGCAACAGGCGCAGCCGGTTCGCCCGCCGGTCGCGCTCGTGCCGCACCCGCGCCACCCAGCCCAGGCTCTCCATCCGTTCGAGCAGCGCCGCGATCGTGTTCGGGTCGCTGACTATCAGCCGCGCCAGATCACTTTGCGTCAAGCCGTCCGGCTCGTGTTCCGCCAGGGTCCGCAAGGTCGTGAATTGGTCCGGCGTAATCCCCGTGGGGGTCAGGCGCCGGCGGAAGGTCTGGTTGAGGCTGAACCAGGCCTGCCGCAGCAGAATCGGCAGGCGGCGGCGGCCCGGCGCGTCGATGCGGCGGCGGCGGGCGGCGGGTTTCGGAGGCGATGGGGCGCGGGGCATGGGGATCAAAAATCGTACGTGTAGGTATTATTCCATTTGCATTTCCGGCTAATGTGTAGAATAATAATCTCCATCTTGGAAGACAATTGTCGCCCGTTCGTGTCGGGCGCCGGTTGCCTCCAGGGACGTTGTCTGGAATGTTGGTCACTTGCGTTGATTTGATATGAAACTGATTACCGCGGTCGCGTTGGGCCTTCTCGGTTTTTGCCTTTCGATCCGCAATCTCGCCGCGGCTCCCACGGGCTGGTTTGGCTGGCGCGGCCCAAACCAGAATGGCGTCTCGGCGGAGACGAATCTTCCCGCCACGCTCGACGCGGCGCACCCGCTGTGGACGGCGGAATTCCCCGGCCTCTCCACGGCGGTGGCCAGCCAGGGGCGCGTTTACATCATGGGCTACCTGGGCCAGGGGCCTGAATTGTCCGAAGGCGTGGCCTGCTTCGACTCCGAAACAGGACGGAAGCTCTGGCAGAAGCTCTACCTGGATTTTCTGAGTGACACCATTTACCTGCGTTATTCCACCTCCAGTCCCGCGATTGATCCCGAAACGGGCAATGTTTATATCCAGGACACTCAAGGCATCTTTGCCGGATTCACCGCGGACGGGCGGCCGCTTTGGGAACATTCCTTGATGGAGGAATACGGACGCCTGACTTTTCCCAATGGCCGCACCGCTTCCCCCGTGGTGGATCGGGATTTGGTCATCACCCGCGGCATCACCGCCAATTGGGGCGCCCAAGGCCCCGCCGCCGACCGCTTCTACGCCTTCGACAAAAAGACCGGCGAAGCCGTCTGGGCCTCCACTCCCGGCGGACGGCCCAAGGACAATTCCTACTCGCATCCCGTCCTGGCCTGGCTGGATGGGAAGAGGGTCTTTTATTCGGCCACGGGCGACGGCGCGGTCGTGTGCGTCAACGCGCGCACAGGGGAGCCGATTTTTCAAATCCCCATTTTCAAGGCCGGCATCAATTCATCGGTCTTGCTGCACAACAACGATGAGATCATCGCCATTTACGGCACGCCTTACGAACCGGGCCAGATGGTCGGCCTGAAAATCCCCCATCTCGCCCCCACCAACGCCGCCGGCCCGGTGATTGTGCCGCGCTCCGAGGTTGAGCTTTGGGACAACGAAATCCGCACCTCCGCCAGTTCCCCAATCCTTGTCGGCGACCGCGTCTATGTCACCAGCGAGATCGGCTACCTGGTGGCGGTGGACGCGCTGGACGGCAAATTGCTCTGGCGCTTGAAACTGGGCATCGAGCAGCGCAATTCCTGTCCGCTTTTTGCCGACGGTAAAATCTACGCGCCCATCCTCAACGATCCCGGCGCCGCCGCCGCCGCGGGCGAAGAAACCGCCGAAGGCGGCCACGGCGGGCTTTATGTCATTGCGCCGGGCGACAACGAGGGCCGCATCCTCTCGCACACCGTCCTGGACGGGCGCTGCTACGGAACGCCCACCGCTTACAACGGCCGCATCTACATGCAGACCACCAAAAAGCTCTACTGCTTCGGTCCCGCCGCTCCCGCTTCCGCCTCATTCGATACCGCTGACGCGGCCCCGGATGGCAAATGGCCCGATCCCGGCCCGGCCAGGAGTTTGCAGGCAGTCCCATCCGAATTGTCCCTGCAACCAGGCGGCGCGGCGTCATTCCATGTCCGCGCCCTGGATGCTGGCGGCCTGACTGTCAAGACCATTGATGATCCCAAGTCGATCCACTGGGCGTCGTTCATTCCGCCGACGGCGAAAGTCAAGGCGACGATGAACGCCTCGTTCAACGCCGAGGGTCAATTGGTGGCAGCCCCGGACACATCGCCTTCCGCCGGCGCCTTCGAGGCCAGGGTGGACGACCTTAGAGGCTACATCCGCGGCCGCGTTTTGCCGGGATTGCCCATCTTGGAGGATTTCGAGGGGGCCACCCTCGCGGAAATCACCACCAACACCTTCGAGCCGCCGACGAAATTCGCCTACCCGCCGCTGCCCTGGATCGGGGCGCGTTTCAAATTCGAGGTGCGGGATGTGGGCGGGAACAAGTGCCTGGTCAAGACGATTGACAACCCCTTCTTCCAGCGCGCCACCGTCTTCATGGGCACGCCGGATTTGAAGAACTACACCGTTACGGCCGATGTGATGAGCGAAGGCAACAAGCGGAAAATGTCCACCGTGGGCGTCATCAACCAGCGCTACCGCGTTGTCCTCAAGGGCAATGAGCAAATGCTGGAAACCACCTCCAATGAAGAATTGCTCCGCTCCCAGACCCCCTTCCACTGGGAGGCCAATGTCTGGTACGTCTTGAAGGCCCGCGTCGAGGTCGCCTCCGACGGCTCGGGCGTCATCCGGGCCAAGGCCTGGAAAAAAGGCGACGCGGAGCCGTCCGCCTGGACGAGCGAATTGCCCGTGGCGCGTGCCAACGCCAGCGGCTGTCCCGGCTTGTTCGCGTTCTCCCCCCAGAATATGCGCGTTTATATTGACAATGTCGCCGTCACGGCGAACTGAAAGCACTCTCCCATGACCATGAAACCCATCTTCACCTTCACAACCGCGCTGCTCCTGTGCCGTCTGGCCGCCCAGGCCGCCGACTGGTCCCGCTGGGGCGGACCGGACCCCGGACGCGACATGTATTCGACGGAGACCGGCCTGCCGGACCGTTTCACCCCTTCGACAAACGGTCACATTGATTTCAAGCCGGGCGGCAATGAAGTCGATTTGAGCGGTGCGCCCAACGTCAAATGGGCCGCCAAAGTCGGCTCGCAAAGCTACGGCAACGTCGTTGTCGCCGGCGGCAAGGTCTTCATCGGCACGAACAACGAGAACCCGCGCGATCCACAGCACCAGGGCGACCGCAGCATCCTCATGTGTTTCGATGAAAAGACCGGGGCCTTTCTCTGGCAATTGGTCGTTCCCAAACTTGCTTCGGGCAAGGTCAATGATTGGGAAAACCTCGGCCTGCTCTCTTCTCCGTGCGTCGAAGGCAACCGCGTTTACCTTGTCACCAGCCGTTGCGAAGTGATATGCCTGACCACCGAGGGCATGGCCGGCGGCAATCAAGGCCCCTTCACGAACGAGGCGCAATATGTCGCCGGCCCCGGCAATCCCCCCGCGAAAATCGGCCCGCATGACGCCGACATCATCTGGAAGTACGATATGATGGACGAACTGGGCGTGTTTCCGCACAATGCCTCCAATTGCTCCCTCCTCATCGTCGGGGACTTGATTTACGCCTGCACCTCCAATGGACAGGACTGGACGCACGTCAACATCCCCTCCCCCAATTCCCCCAGCCTCATCGCCATCAACAAGATCACCGGCCAACTCGCCGGCGAGGACAACGCCGGCATCGGCCCGCGCATCTTTCACGGCCAATGGAGTTCCCCCTCCATGGGCGTCGTCAACGGTCGCACTTTGATTTTCTTCGGCGGGGGCGACGGCGTCTGTTACGCCTTCGACGCCAAGCCCCAAAAGGGCGACGGCTCGCCCATCGTCCCGGTGGTCCCCGGTCCGCCCATCAACCGCGTCGAGGACAAGGACACCTACTACCTCAAAAAGGTCTGG
>Ga0182014_10003994_pt1 | contig 17316 bp, 21 predicted proteins | sample 612S2DmetaG_FD_120489 | JGI IMG/M metagenome (GOLD analysis project Ga0182014, IMG submission 120489) | Permafrost microbial communities from Stordalen Mire, Sweden - 612S2D metaG | ecosystem: Environmental > Terrestrial > Soil > Wetlands > Permafrost | place: Sweden: Stordalen | collected... | reverse complement strand
CTCCAGGACCAGCTCTACTTCCGCGACGTTCCCTTCCTCGAAACCCTCATCGGCGATCTGCGCGTCTGCTACATGAAGGGCCGCGCCAACTACCTCTGCCGCCACAAGCTGGTTGCCCTCCAGAACCAGCCCATCCTCTCCGGCCTTGAAGAGATTGACCAATACCACCAGATCGCCGAGTGGGAGAAGACGACCGAGACCGGTGACCGGGCCGAATTGTCCGGCATGCCCGAGTCCAGCCCTCTATGGGCCAAGCTAGACGCCCGCTCCGAAGCCTGCCTGGGTTCGACCTGCCCGGATTACCATCGCTGCTTCATCACCGAGATGCGGCGCAAGGCTCTCGAGTCCGACATTATCATCGTCAACCACCATCTCTTCTTCGCCGACCTCTCCGTCAAGCAACAGGCCACCGGCGCGCCCGATGCCGGCATCCTTCCCGAGGCTGCCGCAGTCGTCTTCGACGAGGCCCATGAACTGGAAGAGGTCGCGTCGAACTACTTCGGACTCTCGGTCTCGAACATCCGCTTTGAAGAGCTCGCGCGCGACACCGACGTACTGCTGCGCGGCAAAGAGGGCGCCCAGAACCTCCCCGCCGCCACTCAGCAACTTCGCGAACGCGCCCGCATGTTCTTTGCCGGCCTCCCCATGGCCGGCGACGGCCGCCAACCCTTCGCCGCCCGCGAAGAGTTTCTCGAGACCTCCGGCGACCTCTACATGGCCGTGCGTACAACGCTCAAGCTGATGGAAGCCGAGATGGAAGGGCTCAAGGACATCGACGAAGCGCCGGGGCTGAAGAAGCGCGTTGCCCGCCTGCGCAGCGAGCTCGAATTCCTGCTCGAATCCAACTCCAGCAACATGGTCTATTGGATGGAGCGGCGCATCTTAGGCGGGGCCTCCACGGACAGGTCCTCGTCCGTGCAGGGACTCGGCGGAGCTTTGAAAGGGCACGACTTTAGTCGTGCCGCAAACAACCACAAAGGCGGCGGGGCTTTAGCCCCTGAGGGAGATTTTGCTTCAGATCGCGCGAGCAGGTTCCGTTCACAGGCACGCACAACCTTCATCCAGGCCACCCCCATCGATGTCTCCGAGCTCCTCCACGAACTCGTCTTCGACCAGATTCCAACCGTGGTGCTCACCTCGGCCACCCTTACCGTGCAGGGTGGATTCGAGCACATGCGCCGCCGTCTCGGGCTCACTGAAGCCCGCGAACTCGTCGTTCCCTCCCACTTCCAGTACGGCAAACAGGCCCTTCTCTATCTGCCGCCCAACATGCCCGACCCGCGCGATCCCGAGTTCCAGGAGGCCGCTGCCCGCTGCATCCAGCGCGTACTCGAGCTCTCCCGCGGCCGCGCCTTCTGCCTCTTCACCAGTTACAGTCAGATGCGCGCCCTCTACGAGCGCCTGCTTCCGGTGCTCGACTTCCCCATCCTGCTCCATGGAACCGCGCCCCGCAAAGCTCTCCTCGATGAGTTCCGCTCTACCCCGAATGCCGTCCTCTTCGGCACGGCAAGTTTCTGGCAGGGTGTCGACGTGCAGGGCGAGGCGCTCAGTTGCGTCATTATCGATCGCCTGCCCTTCGCCGTGCCCAGCGATCCGGTCGTCCAGGCCCGCATGAAGGCCATTGAAGAAGCCGGCGGCAAACCGTTCTTCGACTACCAGGTCCCCGCCGCCGTGCTAACGCTCAAGCAGGGCTTCGGCCGCCTCATCCGCTCGCTTGAAGACCGCGGCGTGCTCGTCCTCCTCGACCCGCGCATTACCCGCCAGCGCTACGGCCAGACCTTCCTCCAGAGCCTCCCGCCCTACCGCATCACCGCCACCATCACCGACGTCGAAGAGTTCTTCAGCAAATAACCTACTTGCCATCGTCAGGAGCGAAGCGCCGTTCAGCGGGACGGGGTCCCCGGCAACAGGTCATTGTCGCTCGGGTGGAGCGAAGCCGATGGACCTGCGTTTGTCCCTGTCTCTACGGCGGTCGCAGGGGTGTACATTATTGCAATCCCTTGACAAGGTAGAGATCGGAAAGCAGACGAGTGTACGGCCGCCTCTTCGCTGGTTGTCTTCGAGGAATTGCCCGGTCAGAAGACTGGCCCGGCAGGCGCCGCTGCTCAACCGGCGTCCAAAAGAATCGGCGATTTCGATCGCAGGCGAGTACGGCAGATCAGCCTCAGGCTCGGCGAAGTAGAGTTCGGGCATGAGCAGGTATTCGTAGTCCCCAACCTGAAGGATGAAGGCCACGATTCTCGTCCGCCTGTAATTGCCCGCAGGCGGCAGGACTTGCGAGTTAAGGCTGGATCGGCTCTGCGATATCGTTTCTCTGCGGCACGCCGCCCGGACACGTTCCCGAGGAACTTGTGTCCTCCGTATCGGTTACGGTCAAGACGCAAATTCGCTGCTTTTGCTTAATCAGCTCGTTGGTCGCAGGGTCGGTGAGACCCGTAGAGACCATGCGGACAATCTGATATTTTTGTCCTTGCCTGATGCCGGAAGATATTCCCTTGTTGATCAGGATGCTCCCATTCACCATCCCGGCCACCAGAATGTCTCCGGCGGCCGGCGGCGGCGCCTGGGCCAGCGCGTTGGCCAGTTTGTCGGCAAGCTCTTGCGAAGTCGAAGCCGTAGCCTTGGTCCACATATCGTTCCATGTTGCCGGCAGACCTTCGCCGGTTGTTTTCAACGCCGGCCATTTCCGGGTCTCCGACGCAACTTCGTCCTGCTTGTACGAGACGGAAGGCTGCGCGAGTATCGCACCCGTCTCCACATCGATCAGCCGTGCATTCGCATCGGCCTGCACCGTGGCGATGTCTTTTGTGGATGCAGTCGAATTTTCCAGGTGGTGGGTTTGAATACCGTTGGTATAGTTCACCAGGACAATTTGCGCCGCGCCCAGCAGTTTGCCGATGTGCGCTGCCGTCTCCGTTGAAGACCGGTCGCTATTCTGAAAGTTCTGTGTCTTGAGAAGCAAATCGATATCGGTCTGCGCCACCAGGGTGATGCCGGGCATACCGGCCAGCTTTCCAATCAGACTAGCCGTCAGGCGATTTTCTCCAATTGCATAGCCGGGAATCGACCGTTCGAGAGGGCCATTCCCGGCTATGACCGCGATGCGCCTGGCCTGCTGGGCGTAGAGAGATTGACAGAGAAACAGAGCGAGCGCGCACGACGATCTCGTGGGCCACATGCGTCCTCCAGCGACCAACAAAGCCCGCACCCAGGGTCAGTGCCTTCTTCTTTTTGTATTTGGTACGGGACATCTTGAAACAGAGCACAATTATAACCCTGATTCGCGGTCCCACCCCGAAACACTCGACCGCTAAAAACCATGAAGCTGAAGCCCGACAACTCCCGCTTTTGCGGAGAATTGCCCGCCGCCGGCGCACAATTGTTCCAGACTCTCCCTTTGCCCCGGAGCCGTTTGAAAGCAGTCCGCACCGGTCGGGGATCGCGGCTCAGCAGCGAAAAACAGCGCCAGCTCCATATCCACTGCCTCTAACTCCTTTGTTGTGAAGATTCTGCGGCGAAGTCCAATTAGATGAGGAATTTGCGCCGACGTTGGTGCTCTAACCTCATGGAAACAAGTAATTTGCTTGCAGAATCCGGGGGATAGGGGTGCCCCTGGCCCATCGCAGCGATCACACCGCGCTGCTGCCACCCAAAGGCCATGAGCGGTAAGCTAGTTTCATAGCAGCAGGCAATTTTCTTTGAGAGTCCGAGGTGCGGAAGTGAGTTACCAAGCAAAGAGTCTCGATAGTTCAAGCCATGAGGGCGTGGCAACACAGGATGCGCGGGAAGCTGTCTCCGCGCCAAGTTCCGCCGCCGATCCGTGCCTCTTCGACACGCCGGAAGCCGAAGCCATCAAGCAGGAGATCTGCGCCGTGGGCCGCAAGCTCTGGCTGCGCCAGTATGTCGACGGCAACGGCGGCAACATCTCCTATCGCATCGGACCCAACGAGGTGATCTGCACGCCGACTCTGGTGAGCAAGTATGATCTGACCCCGGAAGTTCTTTGCCTGGTCGATCTGGAGGGAAACCAGATTGCCGGCACGGCGCCGCGCACCAGCGAGATCTTTCTCCATCTTGAAATCTACAAAGCGGTGCCCGAAGCCAAGGCTTGTGTCCACTGCCATCCGCCGCATGCCACCGCCTATGCCATCACCGGACGCGTGCCTCCAAATCTCGTCATTCCCGAGTTCGAAGTCTTCGTGGGCAAGGTTGCCATCTCCCCTTACAAGACTCCGGGGACGGCTGAGTTTGCCCAGACGGTCATCCCCTTCGTAAAGAATCACAACACGGTTCTCCTCGCAAATCACGGCATTGTCTGCTGGGGCGATACCGTGACTCACGCCGAGTGGTACGCCGAGGTGCTCGATACCTACTGCTGGACTTTGATGCTGGCCGCGCAACTGGGCGCTCCCATCTCCCACATCTCCGAACAGCAAGGCGAAGACCTGCTCGCCATCAAGAAGAGGCTGGGCCTGCCCGACGTCCGCTTCGATGCTTCCAGAATGCAACAACGCCAGCCTGCCAATATCGAGATTCCCGGCGCAATTCCGCTCGCTCCAGCGCCCTGCGATGGCAATACCGGCAAGTCCGTCCCTGTACCTGGCAACGTGGATATCGAGCTGCTCGTCAAATCGGTTACCGATGCGGTCCTGAAAGCGCTCGGCGCCGGACAAGCTTGATCGGGAGGACCCTTGCGGATCGACAGCCACGACGTCCTCATCGTCATCGACGTGCAAAACGACTTCTGTCCTGGCGGAGCGCTTGCCGTAGCCGATGGAGATGCCGTCATTAACGCCATCCATCGCGTTGCGCCCTGCTTCGAGCACATCGTCCTTACCCAGGACTGGCACCCTCCCGGCCACACCTCGTTCGCAACCGCCCATTCCGGCAAAAAGCCCTTCGACCAGATCGAACTGAGCTACGGCCCGCAGACCCTCTGGCCCCAGCATTGCGTGCAAGGGAGCAAAGGCGCCGACTTTCATCCCGCGCTCCATCTGCCCCAGGCCGAGCTCATCCTGCGCAAGGGTTTCGACCCCCGCATCGATTCCTATTCCGCCTTCTTTGAGAATGACCGCGTGACACCCACTGGCCTCTCCGGCTATCTGGAGGAACGCGATCTCACCCGCGTCTTCCTCGCCGGGCTCGCCTACGACTTTTGCGTCGGATACTCCGCGCTTGATGCCCGCCGCCTGGGCCTGCCCGCATTCGTCCTCCGCGATGCCTGCCGCGCCATCGACCTGAACGGTTCAGCCGCAAAGATCGAAGCCGAATTTGCGCGAGACGGTGTCGCGGTGATCGAATGCGCTGCGCTTCTCGGGTGTGCCTCGTCGATCGGCTGAGTTATGTGCTGCGGAACTGCAGTTGGAACCCCTGTTCAATTGTACGGCAATGCGCTATTCTTGAAGCACCGAATAAGGTGCTCGCATGGGAGGCGTTCATGCTCAACATCGCAACCGATATCCAGTCGCTCACGGCATTTCGCCGGGCCTCGGGCGAGTTCATCAAGACACTCAAGAAGACCCAGCGCCCCCTTGTGCTCACAGTGAATGGGAAGGCGGCGGCCGTGGTGCAAGACGCCAAGGCCTATCAGCGCCTCCTCGACATTGCCGCCCGCGCCGATGCGGAGGAAGGCATCCGTCAAGGACTGGAAGACGTGAAAGATGGACGGACTAGACCGGCCAGGCAGTTCTTCAGCGAGTTCGAAGCCGGCCATGGCCTATCTCGTTAACATAACTGTTCGCGCCGAGCGGGACCTGGCTGGTCTTTACGAAGAGATCGACGCCCAAAACTCCAGCGTGGCCTTCAAATGGTACACAGGGCTCAAGGAAGCGATTCTCAGCCTTGAAAAAATGCCGTACCGCTGTCCCGTGGCACCGGAGAAGAAACCGCTTCGACACCTCCTTTACGGCCGCAAGCCCCATGTATATCGAGTGATCTTCCGCATTCTGGAGAAGCAAAGCCAAGTTGATGTGCTTCACATCCGCCACGGCGCCAGGCGCAAGTTGACCGCTGCCGATCTCCGCTGAGAAATGCCTCTACGTGCCCGCTCCGCGTAAAATCGCAGCAGGTTCCGCGGAGTTGGACCGGATCCATGTCCCGCAACTTCTACATCCTGGCCGCCTCGCTGCTGCTCTTCGCGCTGGTTTCAGCGGGAGTCTCGCTGGTGCCTTCGAGCTTTCAGCCCGGGCTTCCCGCCAATGCCTCGCTGTGGCGCACTGTAGCCGTGTTTCTGCTGCTCTTCGGCCTGGTATCGGCGCTTATCGGCGTTATGAGCCATCTCTTCGAGCAGGTCGACAGGCGAAGCGAAGAAGCCCGCCAGGCGGCGCGGCGCAGACGCAAGGACGCCCACAATGAATAAAGCCACGCCTTCCCCGTTAAAATGGAGCGTGGGACGAATTCCCCAACAGGATCGAGCAAACGCCAATGTATGAAGTCACCGTGGAGGCAGGTTTCTCCTCCGGACACTACCTTCGCAATTACAAGGGAAAGTGCGAAAACCCGCACGGACACAACTACAAGGTCCGCGTCACGCTGGCCGGCGCCGAATTGGATGAGGCCGGCCTGCTTCTGGACTTCAAGCTGCTCAAGCAGGTGCTGCGCCCGGTCATCGACCGCATCGACCACCGGATGCTCAACGATCTGGAGCCGTTTACGGTACTCAACCCCTCGGCCGAAAATATCGCCAAATATTTCTACGACCAGACCAGCGAGCAGCTCGCCGGAATGACCGGCGGCCGCGTGCGCATCAAAGACTGCACCATCTGGGAGACCGACACCACCACGGCTACTTATTTCGAGTAGCCCGGGGCTTGCTTTTCCCGGCTGCCTCGCGCGGCCTCCACGACTTGGGCAACTCGTCGCCGGGCATGGGAGGATTGCCTGCGCCGGCTTTGTTCAGAATCTCCATTGCGCGGACGACATTGGCATTTCGCGTATACCGCTGAAAGAACTCCATCGTGCGCGTGACGGCAAGCTTTTCAGCCACAGCGACATTGATTAGCTGATTAAGCGCCACTCCCTCTGACTTAGCCAATGCTCTAGCCTCCTCCATGAGCGTAGGCTGGAGCCGCAATGCAAAATTGCTCGTCTTCACTGGTGTCTAATCCTTTCCAGAGCTTCGCCTGGCCGCAAAACCGCAATCCCAAACCGCCTTGAAGCCATCAGAAAATCTCGCGTGTTAAGGGTGACGATCAAGTCGGCTTTGCCATGGTACGCAGCCTCCAATACAAACTCGTCGTCCGGGTCTACCAATTGTGGCCGCAATCGGTGAGAGATATGCACAGGCTCACCCATGCGGCAAAACGCTTTGACAATATCGACATTCGCTTGCGCATCGACGTTGCCAGCCAAATGTTCAGGACGGGTGAGAACCGCTTCGTATTCCAGCACAAGAGGCACAGACACGAGCGGCCTGAACTCCCCATCCAAAACCATCCTCAGAAGCTCTCGCGATGCACCCCTGGCGCTTCGAACTCCCGCCACAAGCACGGAGGTGTCCAGGACCGCTCTCACCGGAGTATCATATCACATGCAATATCAAAAAACGCCGCCGCAGCCGGTCAGTTCATCTGTCCCGACTTGGACTGCAGGTACTTGTCGAACGGAATCTCGAAGAAGAAAAGCTCGCCGCCGTCGGCGTTGCGCAGCGCGTGCAGGTGCAGTTTGGCGCCGCGCAGCGGGTGGCTCAGCTCCGATACATCGTAGAAAAGGAATCCCGCCCGCGTCGAGTGCGGCTCCACCACCAGCGCCCCGTACTCGAAGTTATCAAAGTCCTGCTCGATTTCCTTGATGCTGGCCTTGGGCTTCAGCTTGATTTTGGGCAGCCCGCCCGGCAGCGGGATACTCTTCCCCTCGCGCTCATTGCGCGTCATCAGCCGTTCCACATCCTCCGGCTCCGCGGCCTGGATTCTGTCCCCCGCTGCGGTCTGAAAAAGAATGCGGGCATCGCGCAGCGAGACTGGCTTGTCGCCCTGATTCGTCACAATCAGCCGCACCGGCATCACCCCGTGGCTGAGATAATCGACGCGGAAGATCGACTCTTTTTCCCTGGTGTCGTAAGGTTCGGCGGCGATGGCCACCTTCTCGTCGGCGTGTACCTCGACATCGGCGAAGGTCGTGGCCGGCTGCACAGAAGGCGGTGTGTGGTCGCTGGCCAGCGCCGGCAGGGCCAGCCCAAGCAGCAACAGCGGAATTGCCCGCAAGTCCCTCATCGTGCTCGACTGTATCATTCTAGATTGGACTGAGGAAAGGCGCGTTCCGTCACTCATGGTTCTGATCTTCTACAACCTCGCCCTGCTCGTCGCCCTGGTGTGTGGCGCTCCGTGGTGGTTGTTGAAGATGGCCACGACGCACAAATACCGCGAGGGCCTGGCCGAGCGGCTGGGCCGGGTACGCGCATTCCCCGATCGCCGCGGCCGGCCCGTCCTCTGGCTTCATGCCGTCTCCGTGGGCGAGGTGCTGGCCGTCAGCCGCCTTGTCGCCGAGCTGGACTGGGCCTTCCCGGAGTTCTATCTGCTCATCTCCACCACCACCCGCACCGGCCAGGACCTTGCCCGCCAACGCTTCGGGGCCGAACGCGTCTTCTACTGCCCGCTCGATCTTCCCTGGGCTGTGCGAGCGTACCTCAACACCCTTCAGCCGCGCATGCTCATCCTGGCGGAGACAGAATTCTGGCCCAACCTGCTCAGCGGCTGCTTCCGCCGGTCCATCCCGGTGGCCGTAGTCAACGCCCGCATCTCCGACCGCTCCTGGCCCCGCTACAGGCTCCTGAGAGGGCTGTGGCAACCCTTTCTCAGCCGGATCGCCTGCGTGCTCGCGCAGAGCGAGACCGACGCCGATCGGCTGAAGGCAATTGGCTGTTCGCCCGACCGCGTTTCAGTCGCCGGTAACCTGAAGTTCGATGTCCGCGCGGCGAAAGAAGCAGATGCGACCCGGCTACTTAAAGCTCTGGCTCCGGATCTGCGCCTCGTCGTGGCCGGCAGCACGCTTGAAGGGGAAGAATCGGCTCTGCTTGAGGCTTGGCCTCGCCTGCTTGAAGCCAACCCACGGCTTGCCCTGGTCCTCGCCCCACGCCATCCAGAGCGCTTCGCCGCAGTCGTTTCGCTTCTCAATCAATCCGGAATTCCCTGGATCAAGCGCTCGAACTGGCGCTCGCAGCTGGAAGGCCCTATTGATCCGATTCGTCCTGGCCAAATTGTTCTCCTCGACACCATCGGCGAGCTAGCTTCTGTCTATTCGCTCGCCGCGGTGGCTTTTATCGGCGGCAGCCTGATTCCCGCCGGAGGCCACAACCCCCTCGAGCCTGCTCAGTTTGGGGTCCCCATTGTCATGGGGCCACATTATGCTAACTTTCGCGCCATTACCGAGAACTTAATCGAGCAGAATGCAATCCAAATTGCGAATAAGGAAGATTTCACAAGGGCTCTCGTCGATTTGCTTAGTGAGCGCGATCGGGCATCTGAAATGGGTCGCCGCGCCAAGGAGGTATTCGACAGCCAGACCGGAGCGACAGACCGCTGCGTGGAAGCGCTGCGCGAACTGCTTTTACCCACCGCCGCCCAGGAGCGTCCGGCATGAGTCAGCCCTCTTCCACGCGCCGCCTGCTGCTGCCTCTCGTCCCGCTCTACCGGCTGGCCCTCGGGCTGCGCGAATTGCGGCTCGGCAGCAGACTCGAACCCGTCCACCGCCTGCGCTTTCCCGTCGTCAGCATCGGCAGCCTCTCCGCCGGCGGCTCGGGTAAGACTCCGCTCGCCATCGCGCTCGCCCAGGCCCTCAAACGCCGCGGCTGGAGTGTGGATGTGCTTTCTCGGGGTTACGGCCGCCAAGATAAGGGAGCACTGCGCGTGGACCTCGACGGTACCGCCGAAGAGTTTGGCGACGAACCGCTGCTCATCGCGCGCGAAGCAGGCGTGCCGGTCTACGTGGCCGCGCAACGCTACCAAGCTGGACTGCTCGCCGAGAACTCATTGACCGCATCAATAAATCCCGTAGTACATCTTCTCGACGATGGCTTCCAGCACCGGCAACTTCATCGCCACGTGAACATTCTGCTCCTCGATGGCCGTGACTTGAAGGACCACCTCCTGCCCGCTGGAAATCTGCGCGAACCATTGAGTGCTATGCAGCGCGCAACCATCCTTGCAATTCCAGCAGACGATCCGGAACTCGAAGCGAAGCTGAAAGCCAAAGGCTGGCATGGCCCCATATGGCTCCTGCATCGCCGTATGGAGGTTCCGCCCATTGACGGCCCCATTGTCGCCTTCTGCGGCATCGCGCGAAGCGAGCAGTTCTTCGCGGGGCTTCAGTCGGCAGGCCTGGATCTTGCCTCCCGCATCGCATTCCCCGACCACCACCGTTACAACGTCCGCGATCTCGACCGCATTCAGGCCGCAGCCCGCGCTGCCGGCGCCAAAGCCATCGTGACCACTGAGAAGGACAAAGTGCGCCTGGGCAAGTTCACCTCAGTCTTCCCCGAGTCGATCCGACTGGAAACCGCCAGCCTGCGCATCGAGATCGAAGACGAGAACGCCGCCCTCAGCTTCATCGAGAATCGACTCGAAGATACAGATGCGCACCCTACGCTGCCAGGGTCCGCTTCGCCGAGATAAGTTCGCAAGCCTCGCCAAGCCCTCTCTGTCCTTCCCCCCGCCGACGCTGCTACACTCGCCCTTCAGGGTTTCTGTTGAGGTTCCCACCGGTGTTGCCGACCCACGGGGAATGAAACTGTGCCCCATCCATCGGACGTCTTTGTTTTTGTCCGATGGGTGGGAGTCCGAAGAGCTCCATGACGACGCTTGGTTTTTTTGAAATAAAAACCTTGTTTCCTATCAGGTATTACCGGCAATCACTTGGAGGCTGCCTGTGCAAGACTTTCAACCCTTCGTTCCTGCCAGCGAGAACCGTCCCGAATTCACGCTCCGAGCCATTCTTCTCGGCTCTTTCTTCGGACTTATCTTTGGAGCCGTGACCGTCTATGTCGGCTTGCGTGCCGGCCTCACCGTCGCCGCCTCCATTCCCATCGCAGTCCTCTCCATCAGCATTCTCCGCGCCTTCGGCCGCGCCTCCATCCTTGAGAACAACATTGTCCAAACCACCGGCAACGCCGGCCAGTCCATCGCCTCCGGTGTCATCTTTACCCTGCCCGCGCTGGTCTTTCTCGGCTTCGATCTCGAATACTCCCGTATCTTCATGCTCGCCCTGATCGGCGGCTGGCTCGGCGTTCTGTTCATGATTCCTCTCCGTCGCCAGCTCATCGTGCAGGAACATGGCGCCTTGCCTTACCCCGAAGGCACCGCCTGCGCCGACGTGCTCATCGCCGGCGAGCGCGGTGGCTCTCTCGCCAGCCGCGTTTTCCTCGGCCTGGGCCTCGGCGGCGTCTACACCCTCTTCCAGAATGGAAACCTCTTCAAAGCCTGGCCGCACGCTCCCGAATACCAGCCCGACTTCGGCCCCCAGCACGTCCTCAAAGGTTCCTCCATCTACGCCGATGCCACGTCCGAATACCTCGGAGTCGGCTACATCATCGGACCCAAAGTCGCCGGCGTCATCTTTGCCGGCGGCGTCTTCTCGTGGCTCGTTGTCATGCCGCTGATCTACTTCTTCGGCAAGGAACTTGGGGCTCCCGTCTATCCCGGCCAGGTCCCCATCGCGCAGATGGGACCCAGCGACCTCTGGGCCACCTACATCAAGCCCATGGGCGCCGGCGCAGTCGCCGCCGCCGGCCTCATCACGCTGATCAAGACCCTGCCCACCATCTTCAGCGCACTCGGCGCGGGCTTCCGCAACATGCGTCCCGGCGCGGGAGCCGTAAAGGCCAAACCCATCCGAACGGAAGACGATCTCTCCATGGGTGTCGTCCTCATCGGCTCGGCCCTCATCGTCGCCCTCATGTTCCTCTTTCTCGAATTCAAACCCGTCCCCGGCGCATTCGTCGGATGGGCCGCCAACCTCGCCGCCTCTCTTCTCGTCGTCGTCTTCGGATTCCTCTTCGTCACCGTCAGCTCGCGCATAGTCGGCCTCGTCGGCTCCTCGGCCAGCCCCGTCTCCGGCATGACCATCGCAACGCTGATGGCCACCTCCGCCATCTTCCTCGTCAACGGCTGGACCAGCCCGGCCTTTGGCGCCCTTGCCATCACAATCGGCGGAGTGGTCTGCATCGCCGCATCCAACTCCGGCGACACTTCACAGGACCTGAAAACCGGCTACATCATCGGCGCCACGCCGCGCCTCCAGCAGATCGCTCTCATCATCGGCGTCGTCGTCTCCACCATCGTCATCGGTTTCACGCTCAACCTGATGAACACCGGCCTCCAGGAGTTTCACGCCGCGTCGCAGCCTTGGGACATCCATGCTTCCCATCCCGGCGTAGCCGTTCAATCCGACATCCAGCACCTGCCGGCCCAGATTCGCGTTGTCGCCGCCGATAATTCGGCAGCCCTCCACCCCAGCTCCGGCTACACCGTCCTCAACGCCATCGGCTCAACCGAGTTGCAGGACGGCAAATATCTCTACTCCCCCGCGACCGGCCGCATCGAGGTTCATTGGATTCAGGGAATCGGCAGCGCCAGCGCCCCTGCGCCCCAAGCCAGGCTGATGGCCACCGTCATCAACGGCATCCTGAGCCGCAAACTCCCCTGGGGCCTGGTGATGCTCGGCGTTTCCCTCGTCATTGCCGTTGAGCTGCTCGGCATCCGCTCGCTCACATTCGCCGTGGGCGCCTATCTGCCCATCGGCACCACTTTGCCCATCTTCGTTGGCGGCGTGGTCCGCTGGCTCGTCGATCAGGCCGTAAAAAAAGCCGGCGGCGACACCGCCGAAGCCGAAAGCGAGATCTCCCCCGGCTCCCTGTTCGCCTCCGGACTTATCGCCGCCGGCGGCATCGTCGGCCTGCTCGGCGTTGCCCTCAAGGCCGTCGAAGCCACCTACTTCGACAACCGCGACCTGCTCAACCTGCCCCACACATTCCTCAATAACAACTATGTCAGCGTGCTGGCCTTTGGTTTGCTGGCGTTTTCGCTGTATTACTTCGCCCGCAAGCCGCTGAAGAAATAACTCGGCGGTTAGACCCCAATACTTGCATCCTGCCACATGCCTCGGAGGCTTCCAGAAGGAAGAATGGGGTAGACCACGAAGAGTATAATCCCGACAATCTCTTCCTTACGAGGCACAGATGGCTGAAGATGCGAATCCATTGAATCCTACCGTCGCGTCCGAGTCTGCCAAGCAGTCGGAAAACGGCGACCCTGAACTGAAGGCAATCAACGTCGTTCTTGAAGCGCTGAGCCAGCTTGCCCAGGAACAGCGGCTGAGGGCGTTGGATTATGTCCTCCGACGTTTCAACGCAACTACGCTTCAGACGCCCCATCCAACGGTCCCACAAGCGGCGGCCACTTCACCCGCATTTCGACCATTGCAAGACCCGATCCAACCCTTGGGCCCTGCATTTAATCCAATCCAGGATATTCGTAGCCTAAAGGAGCTAAAAGCTCCGAAGAGCGCTATCGAAATGGCAGTCCTCGTTGCCTACTACGTCTCTGAAGTTGCCCCGGAAGGCGAACGAAAGAGTGAGATCACCAAGCCCGACCTTGAGCGTTACTTCAAAGCTGCGGGATTCAAGCTGCCATCGGAAGCCAGTTTCACACTTGTGAATGCAAAGAACGCAGGGTATCTAGACAGTGCGGGTGCCGGCCAGTACAAGCTGAACCCAGTTGGCTATAACCTAGTGGCGCATCGGCTGGGCAACCGTGATACTGAAAAGAAAGAGCGGCCACGGGGTCGAAGGACAGCACCGAAACGCCGTACATCGCCGGCCAAGAAAGCATCCCGCACAAAGAAATGACCCCAGCCCACCCAGCAACGGAAGCTTGGGCGGAATGGTGGCGGAGGCTCGACGCGCTCGGCACCGCGATCAAGAAACTATCTGCCAGCGGGACCGCCAACGTAAAGGCTGCAGGAACTCGTGAACAAGCGAGAGATGTGGTTCAGTGTTACTTTCGCCAGGTGCGCCAGCATCTCATCGACCTAGGGATAGACTTCGGCCAAATCCAATTACTAGACGCGGAGATGCAAGGAATTATCGAGATTGCTGCAAAGGTAACCCGCACGGCGACCTACAAGAAAAGCATTAAGACACTCGAACAGTCGCGGGCGCGACTCGAAATTGCGATCGAAATCGCGTCGACGGCCGCAAGCGCACCTGCATCTAGGCAATTAGGTCCGACCGAGGCATCCATTTCGAGAATGTTGAATCTTCTGATCCCGACGACCGGCCTCTCATATCAACAGGTTATCCAAGATCTTGACGATTCAAAGCGAGTTTCCTACCGTGGCACCGCCTCGGAGCTTCGCGAAGTACTCCGCGAGTTGCTCGATCACCTAGCTCCGGATGCCGAGGTTATGAAGACAGGGATCAAACTAGAACAAGGCCAGACAAAGCCTACCATGAAGCAGAAAACCATATTCATTTTGAAGGTTCGAGGGGTCAATGAAACGCAGCGTAAGACCGCGAGCGATGCAATAGAGGCTGTCGAGGGTGCGGTAGGTTCCTTGGCGCGGTCGGTCTATAATCGCGGTTCTCTTTCAACACACATAGGGACAACCCACCAGGAGGTGCTGGTCTTCAAGGGCTATGCCGAAGCAGTCTTGGCGGAACTACTAGAAATCCATAAGTGCTAGTTTCGCCGTAAGGCCCCGCAGCCTTCAGGCAGTTGAGAAGCCTGCCGGTGAAAAACCCTACGCCACCACCTGCAACCGCACCCCTTCGTGCTCCTGCAAGCATGCAACGATATTGAACGGGGCGCTGCTGTCGGATTCCCCTTCGGCCCGTGGCGCTACACGATGAGCCACTAGCTGGCTCGAGCCAATTCCGTGATCAGGCGTGCCCGTCCGCGTTCCCTGACTTCCGCGGATAGCTCCTGCATGGATTCCTGGGTAATCGGTCGGCCTTCGCCTCGGGCAAGCGAAGCGCGGGCTTCATCCAGGGTCGAGCGAAACTCCAATCGCCGGCGCTCCCGCTCCTCCCAAAGGGCAAGAGCCTCCCGCACCGCGTCGTCCTCACTCGCCAGCCGCCCCGATTCCACAGCGCGGCGAATGAATGCCAGTTGATCGGATGTAAGCTCGACTGCCATGGCGCCGTCTCCTGCTCATAGGGTACGGCAAACAACAAGGGAAAGCCACTGATCGCGGCATCCCAGGCAGATAGGAATACTACTACCTAAGTTGATGCAAGATGCTTGATGTTTGATGCTGAACATGAGAGAATCCCCACATGCGCACCACCCTCGCCATCGATGACGATGTTCTCGCGGCAGCCAAGGAGATTGCAGCCAGCGAACGAAAGAGTGTTGGAGAAGTGATCTCCGCGCTGGCCAGGACAGCCATGCGCCCCCATCCCTCCAGTCGCAAAACCCGCAATGGCGTGCCCCTGCTCCCCATGCGTCCAGGCGCCCCGCGTGTGACTTCCGAACTGGTCCGCCAACTCCAGGAAGAGCTTCCGTGACCCGCTTCCTCCTGGATGTGAATGTACTCATTGCCCTGATCGACCCCGCTCACGTGCAACATGATCGGGCGCACGACTGGTTTGCCGCTCAGGGCCGAAAGGCGTGGGCCACCTGCCCTCTCACCGAGAATGGCGTGCTCCGCATCGTTGGCCATGCACGCTACCCTAGCTCGCCCGGAACCCCAGCGGCAGTCGCGGAAATGGTCGCGATCCTGCTGTCCCTGGGTGGCCACGAGTTCTGGCCCGATGACATCACTCTCTTTGATAACCAGCGCATCGACATCAGCCGCCTGCTCGACTCCGGACAGGTAACGGACACATACCTGCTTGCCCTGGCCCACGCCCACGGCGGAAAACTGGCAACCTTCGACCGCCGCCTTGTCACCGATGCCGTCGTCAGCGGGTCAAAGGCGCTTCATCTGATCGTTTGAAGTTGTCCGACGGATTTGTCGAGTTCAACTTGTAGCATCACGGCCGCGCCCCGCGCGGCACCAGCAAATTGAGCGTCTGCGGTACAACTTCCATCCTCGCCGGCAGCGAGCCAAGAACCTCCCCGTCCGCCTCCACATAAAGAGAAGCATGGCTTCCGTTGCGGGGTCGGCACTCGACCGAAGCGGTCTCCACCAACTCCACGTCGCGCAGGAATGTGTGGCGCCCGGCAACCACGGCGAGCAGAAACATCAGGTAGCGCACGCGGCTGCGGGTCTTGAAGGCCAGCAGGCTCAGACTGCCGTTAAGCACGCTGGCGCCCGGCGCGAGATACCGTAACACTCCTCCAAACGAGCGCACCCGCACCACCAGTACCTGCGAGACGTCGATCACACGGCCCGCGCCGTTTCCGGCCCCATTCCCACCGGCCGGAAATGCTGCCTCGAACAATGGAAACGAGTGCGTAGCCCAGAGGCGAAAGGCCTCAATCAGATAGAGCACGTAGCCCAGCCGCCGCTTGAGCCGCGCATCAAGGCGCGACATCAGCAGCGCATCGGCCCCTACCCCTGCCGCGACCGTGAAGTAACGCCAATCCGGGGTCCCGTCCGGTCTTTGATAGTGGATGCGCCCGACCGAAACCCGCATTGGCGTCGCATCCAACAGTGCTCGCACGGCGTTCGCGGGACTCCCAATCAATCCCAGACTGGCCGCCAGCGCATTGGCGGTGCCCAGCGGAATCACTCCCAGAACCGCATCGCTTCCCACCAGGCTTTGCAGGATCTCATGAACGGTGCCGTCGCCGCCACAGGCAAGAATGGTGTCAAAGCCCTGGCGTACAGCCTCACTCGCTTGAGTCGTGGCGCTTCCCGCTCCATCGGTAATAAATGCCTCGGCCGCGATGCCCGCTTCCGCGAGTACATCCAGGGCTTCCTGTACCGCTGCTTTGCGTCGTGAGGAGATTTGTCCTGAAGCAGGATTGTAGATCAGTGCAACACGTTGCATGGTTCGTCTCAAATGTATGCGTGCTCTCCGAAGCCGGAACAACCTGCCGGGCCTTCTCTTTGATTCTCGCAGGCCAAGGGCGGTAGCCGATACGACGATAGTCACATCTGCCGGATATGAGCACACACTTTTGAAGCCACGGTGAATGCAATCCCGTTATTATCCATTTTGGAGGTCAGACACCCATGAATTCCACCGGCAACACCATCCTCATCACTGGCGGCGGCTCCGGCATCGGCCGCGGACTCGCGGAAGCCTTCCACGCGCTTGGCAACCAGGTCGTCGTCGCCGGCCGCCGCAAGCAAGCCCTCGATGAAACCACCGTCGCCAACCCCGGCATGAAGTCTCTTCAGCTCGACATCGAGAACCCGGCTGCCATTCGCGCCTTT
>Ga0182014_10003993_pt1 | contig 17316 bp, 26 predicted proteins | sample 612S2DmetaG_FD_120489 | JGI IMG/M metagenome (GOLD analysis project Ga0182014, IMG submission 120489) | Permafrost microbial communities from Stordalen Mire, Sweden - 612S2D metaG | ecosystem: Environmental > Terrestrial > Soil > Wetlands > Permafrost | place: Sweden: Stordalen | collected... | reverse complement strand
CGCGCTTGGCAGGCTGCTCCTGGCGGTCAGCTGGCGTGCCATCTGACGCGGCTTTACTGGCTGCCTGGCGGGCCTCGTCGATGAACTTCACCAGCAGTTCCACGCAGCCAATGAACGCGACAGCTGACCACGCCGAGATGACGGCAGACAGCCAGCCGTACGGCAGGCCGTAGAGGACGTTGGCGGCGATCGTGGCAGCCACGCCGAGCCCGAGCATGAGGCGGGCGCGGAACGGCACTGCCCGCCCGTTGCGGGCCGCGTGGAGCATCACGAGTGACGCTGCCGCGATCAGCCCGTCAACCGACAGCGGGAGGAGCCGCGCGGCGGTGCCGTCCTGGTGGTGGTGGCGGCCCAGCTCGTAAATGTGGCTGTAGCTGTTGACCGCGGCGATGGCGGCCACCGCCAGCACCGCGCCGGCCGTCAGGACCAGGATCACCATGTCGCCGTCGATGCGCCGTTTGACGGTCACGCTGGCGGTAGCTGTGGCGGTCTGCTCGACGAGCGGCTTGGGGGACGTGCTGGCGGTGGCCGCGCCATGCTGCTCGTCGAGCGGCCAGGGCATCGTCGGCCCGATCGCGATGGTCGGGGCTGTCACCGGCTGGTGTCCTTTCGGGTCGGCAGGGCGCGGGCGTGGTCGGTGAACGGGGCCAACTGCTCCGCGGTCGCGCCTGGTGGGAGGTGAATGTTGTAGACGTTCACGACCTGCGGAGGGGCCTTTTCCGGCAGTTCGTGCGGGAGGTGATTCCACCTGATCACTGTGTCGAACGTGATTTTGTGTTTGCGCACGGCCCACACGAAACCGGAAATTACCGCGCTGACCAGGACGAACACGATGACGAGGATGGCCCAGATCACTGAGGCGATGAAGTCGGCGATCCATGTCGCGACTACGACCAACACCAAGGCGGCGGCGTACTTGACGAGATCGGCGAAGCTGGGACCGGTGTCGTGGGTGTGCGCCCCGCTCAGCCTGCTCATTCAGGGGTCCTCTCTACGTGGCGTTTTGGCTGGTCACGGGCGGGGTCGCGGTTGATCTCGTCGACGACCGACCAGAAGAACCGGTGAATCATGGTCGCGGCGAGCCGTTTCGTCCGGCCCTGGCCCTTGCAGCGCTTGCACGGCCGGGGATGCCGGCCGCCCTGGATCCGGGTGCCGTGGCAGCGTGGGCAGCGGCGGATGGGGCGCAGCAGCGCCCATCCGATGTAGACGACCAGCGCGGCGAACCCGAGCAGTACGTGGCTGACCATGGGTTTCTCCTACTGGTGTGCGCGCGGGCAGTCACGGACGCCTTCGGGGTAACCCTCGGCGTAACCCTCCTGGTGGCCCCGGACGTGGCCGTTGGTGAAGCCCTCGCGGTACACGCGGCACGGGTACATCGGGCAGTCCGGGTCGTTGCAGGCCAGGTAGTCGTGACGTGGCCGCGCCGGACGGCCCTGGGCGGGTGTCTTCTTGCCGGCGGCACGCTTGTCCCGTTCACGCTGCTTCTGCCGCGCCCTGGTCGCTGCACGCCTCTGACGTGCGGCTTCTTTCTTCGCGGCTGCTTTCCGGCGCCGCTTGGCGGCCTTCTCCCGGCGCCGTTCAGCGCTGACCCGTGCCTTGAAGTCGCTCTTGGGCCGGCAGGTATGCGTGAGCGGGTTCCCGCGCGGCTTCCCGCACGCGCTGCACTCCCCCAGCGATGCCCTGACCTTAAGTTTCGTCTTCTGCGGGCGGCGCCGGGAGTCCAGGCGGGTGATGCAGGTGTGACGCAGGCCGCGCGGCTTCCCACAGCGCCCGCACTGGACGATCTGGACCTTCATGAGCCGTCCCGTCGTGTTGCGGCTGGAGAGGGGGACGCGGCCGGGCGGGTGCTAAACACCCGCCGGCCGGGGGTCCGTAGAGACCGGCCGCGACACCGCAACATCACAGGTGAGCGCGTTGCGGCCGATCCGCCGTGTTGCGGCGTTTTGTGTTCCCGCAGGTCAGCGCGTGTTGCGGAAGCGCAACACCGTCCGGGGAGAGCGCTACGCATTGACGGCCTCCCGGGCACCCGCAACGTCCTCGACCGCTGCCCGTTCGCAGCCTTTCCGCGGGCCCTTGCCGGTCTCCCGGACGTCCTTGACCGTGACGCCGAGGTCGCGGAGCTGACTGGCGACCGCCTCGGGCGTGATCGTGGCGTACACCCCGGGGATGCTGTCCCGGAGCCGGGCCGCGATCGTCTCGGACCACAACTTCGGGTCGGTGCCGAACACGGACAGGACGTCGGCCGCGAAGCTGCGGGCCGACTGCTCGTCGTCGGCCTCGCCGAGCGCGTGCCCGGACAGCACACCCTCTGCCCGGCGCAGCGCGCGGGCCCGCGCGCAGATCCGCGCCGTGGCCTTCAGATTGAGGTAGTACGTGCGGAGGGCTTCGGGGTCGGCGGTGCCGCGCAGCCAGCCGAGACCAGCGTCGATCTCGTGCCGGAACGCGACGGCGTTGAACCCGGCCTTGTAGGCCCCGGTGCCGAGAACCATGTCGTTGCTGACCTGATCGCCGACCTTCATGCAGAAACGGGCCTGGACGAGGCCGCCGATCGCGGTCGGCATGGAGTCCTTGTCCGGCCGCTGCGTGGCGAGGATGACGATGATCCCGTAGGCGCGGCCGAGGCGCATCACGTAGGCGAGGTCCGCTGCGGCCTGCGGGCCGAGCAGCGGGTCAAGGAAAAGGTTCTGTACCTCGTCGAACGTGACGACGATCGGCCGCAGGCGACGGTCGGCCATCGCCAGTTCACGGGTCAGCGCACCGTCGATCTTCTGCGTTCCGGGGATCCTCTTAAAGATCGCCTGCCGCCGCTCCAGCTCGTCACGGAGCAGCGAGATCGAGTCCGCGCCGTAAGCAAGAGCGTCCTGGTCGAGCCCGGAGACGTACCGGTGGGAGACCAGCGCGTAAGGCTCCAGGTCTCCTTTACCGGAGAACTCGTGGGTCCACAGGTCACAGATCGGGTCGAGCGCGGCAGCGGCCAGCAGGACACGGACAGCGGCGGTTTTCCCGTTGCCGGGCTGGGCGCCGATGAGCCAGTTCGCCTGAAACATCGGGCCGTTCTTGTTGACACCACGCGGGTTGGTCGCGAAAGGGACACCGGCGAAGATGTCGGCTTGCCCCGCCCGCAGCAGCGGGTAGGCGAACCGGCGCGCCTTGGACAGGTCGTGGCGGCCGATCCACAGATACAGGCGGCCGTCGTGGACCTCCGGGACCGGTTCGGGCCACGTCGCCGACAGGGGCCGGCGCAGGCCGGACGACAGCTCCTCCCGCCGCTTGATGATCATTTTGGCTGTGACACCGTGCGGGAGGTCGACCTCGACGCCCCAGCCTTCGCCGTCCCGGTGAACGTCAGATACCCAATCGAGGCCGCCGCCTTTGATGGCCTGGTTGATTTTCTCGATGCCGAGGGAGCCGAGACCGCGGGTGATGATCTCGGGGGTCGGGACCGTGTAGGCGGGCGGCAGGATCGCCGGGGAAACGAGCGGCTTACCTTCGGGCCTGCCGTGGTACACGAAGACGGGGAAACCGGCCAGGAGGAGCATCGCCCAGGCCACCCAGGCGAGGTAATGAATCGCCGCGACAAGCAGGACGATGAACGACACTGCGCAGGCGGCGACGATCTTGCCGCGGGCCGCGCGGGTCTTCTTGCCTTCGACGTGGACGCGCATCGCCTCGGGCGTGCCGGACCGGCCAGCGGCCACACCAGCGGATTCCATGATCCAGCCGTGCGTCCAGTGCCACCAGGTGAACAGGCGCTTGGTCAGCTTCCCTGCGCCCCGGAGCGCGTACCAGATGAACATCACCAGGTGTGCGGGTGACCGGAAGCCGTGGAACCGGGCCTGATACCAGGTCTTCCCGGCCCATTCGCGCAGCGTGATAGGTAGCTGCGCCCTGGTCAGGTGCTCCGGGACGATTTGCTGGCGCTTCGGGATGTCAGCGCGTGGGGCCGCAGGGATCTCGTCGGGGTCCGGTAGCGGCTCGGCCGTCTGGGACCGGGCGGTGTCGCTGTCGCTGCCCGGTTCCGGTTCGGCGCGGTCGCCGTCGCGGATCGGAATCACGGTCACGCGGTCCTCCAGCACAGAACCGCCCGGCCGGGCCGTAGTTCACGCCACGCCAGTTGCCCGAGGACGCCGATGGCAGCAGCCAGGAACGGGACGGCAAGCGCGCTGGCGGGCACGGTGACGGCCCCGGCGATCGTGACGTGAACGCACGACAGGACCGCCAGGATGGCCAGGATCACCAGGTACTTGTTCAGCATGGCGTGGACCTCCGGGCCGGACGCGCCGCGAAGATCGCGGGCTGGCTTTTTCCGTACATGCGCCTATGCTAGCTTACATATGCCATATGGCATAGGTTGCTTTTGGTTACGGAGGTAACACGTTGCTATCGGGTGAGATGCCAGACCTCTACGATTGGTCCCCGGGCCGTACTGAGTGGGAGGACTTGCTGGTGGATCCGTCGCAGCACGGCTACAGGCAAGTTGCCGCGACGCTGCGAAACGAAATCCTCAGCGGGAGACTCCAGCCCGGCGACAAGCTGGAATCCCAGCCTGATCTAGCCCGGCGTTTCGATCTCGACGTGACCGGCATCAGTCGCGCGGCAGCGCTGCTCGCACAATGGGGGCTCGTCCGGGTCGAGAAAGGCCGCCCGACCATCGTCCTCGCGCTGCGCCCGTACTCGGCCGTGATCACCGTTCCCCGCGCCGGACAGCGTCAGGCCGGGGAGGACCAGAACCTCGGCGACGCGGCCCGCCTGGCAGCCGGCACCAACCCGTCCATCAGGGACGTGACCATCGTGACCGGCACGGCAGAAGCCCAGTTGCGCGTCGCCGTGGACTGCCCGGACGTCGGCCGCGCAGCCGTCTTCGCCTTCCAGGTCGCGCAGGCCGCATTCAGGGACGGCTGGGACCTGGCAAGCGCCCGCATCGAGGCAGGCCCGGACACCGGGCGCGAGTAGCGGCGGTCAGCAGGTAGCGGTCGCCCGGTCATAGGCCAGCTGGTTGCTCGTGTACTGCTCGTAGAGCTCGTTCAGTGCGGTGTCGGCGGTATCGGTCTATTCAGCCGTGAAGACGAATTGCCCTGCCTCATCCTGGCTGAGAGGAATCGTCCCCACCACCGCGTCAGTGTTGAGCGGCCCGTAGATGTGCGGGAAAGGATCATTCCAGCCGGGTACCTGGTCGTAGCGGATCTCGGCGTGTACCAGGTCGGGGTCGATGACAAGGACAATCACGTCAGTATCGCCCTTATAGATCGCGTTCGCGACAGGAGCGACTTGATGCGCCTCCCCAGCGTGGATGAAACCTTGCTGCTCCAGTGTCCGGCCGCGAGTGGAGATGCGGTATTCGCCGCCAGACTGGGCGTTCTGCCAATCAGTGGCGTATCCAATGTGGTAAATCACGTCCTGGCTCCCAGTGTCTCGGTGGCGTACTGCCTGAACTGTTTGACCACGGTCTCGCTCGCATGGCGTTTACGCAAACGCTGTTCGAGGTCGGTGACGTAGCGGGTGACCCTGCCGGACTGGAGATCAGCGGCGAGCGTCAGGGCTTCCGTTCCCTTGCTGCATGCCTGTGCGGGATCAGCGTCAGCGTAGGTCGTGGCGACCAGGATGGTATTGAAGACGCGGGTTCTTATCATGCCGGGGTCAAGGCTGGCCGCATGCTGCGCGTAGCGTCGTGCCTGTTCGGAGTCCCCTAGGTCGCGGAGGCAGTGAGCGAACCTGATCGCCAGATACCCTTCGCCGAAGTAGCCGAGCCATTCAGGGGTGTCCGTTGTCTCTGCGCGGCTGAACGCCTCCTCGGCGCGGCTGAGGGACGCTGCGCATGCGTTGCCGTCACCCGTCAGAGCGTGACTGCCGGCTTCCAGTGTGCACGCCTCGGCGAGCAGCGCGGGGATGTCTGCCTTTCGTGCGACTTGCTGGCTGGCGCGTGCTAGTTCTGCCGCGCGGGCCGCGTTGCCGAGGTGGATCGCGTGGTGGCTGCTTGCGGCCAGGATCTCTCCCCCGAATCCCTGATCACCGGCAGCCGCGGCCAGCTCCAGGGCCTTCGCGAAATAGCGCTGGGCGCGACGATGATCGCCCATGTCGTAGGCGGTCCACGCCGCGAGGTGGGCCAGTTGCGCGGCAATGCTGAATAGCTCCTGGCCAGTGGTCTCTGTGTAGCTGCCGGTACGCAGCATCGGGATCACTGTGGAATCGAGGTACGTGGCCGCGAGCGAATGCGCGTGAGCTCCACCGAACTTGTTGTCAAGGCTGCGGAAGGTTCTCGTTATCTCCCGTGCGGCCTCGATATCGGCGGCTGCGACGCGGGTCTGGGGGGCGTTCCAGCCCGGCGAGATGGCGTCGTCGGCGAGGCTGATTAATGCTTCCCGCGCACCGAGTACGTCACCGACTGCCGCGGCGAGACCGCGTGTTACTGGCTTACGCCCGTTCAGGACCTTGGACAGGTGACTGGCATCCCAGTGTGATCTGCGGGCCAGTTCACGCGCGGACAAGCCCTGCTCTGTCATCAGGCGCCGTACTTCGTCGCCGAACTCAGTCATGCCGCGTGTGCCAATCGTTGGCGTGTGGACCTGTGGACCTGTGGACCTGCGGACCGTCTCGTAGATGCCCACGGTCCACTCCTTCCAGAGTAATCCTCCGCTGGGGTTAGCTCCTTGTATCCGCGTAGGTACTGGAAGGGAGTGGCCGGAATGCAATCCGGGCCCGGCGACACCGGGACAGAAGTCCCGCAGGAGGCGGCAGCACGGGGGGGCGCGCTATGAGGTTCCGCGAGGACAAGCCCGGCGACGCTGCGCGGGCCCGCGCAGCCGTAGCGCAATGGCGTGAGCAGAACCCGGCAGGCACCGACGAACAGCTCATTGAGGCGCTCGGCTCTGATTTCCACCCCGAGTACGGCCCGGTGCTCCTCGCGGCGCTGTTCGCGGTCGACCGGGACCACGCCGACAGCACCGCGCAGGACAGGCGATGAGCACATGGGACGCGTTCACCGGTTCGGTCACCGTGCCGCCCGGCGTGCTGACGGAGCTGACGGCGTTGCAGGCCGTGCTGCCCGGTTACAAGGTGAACATCACTAGCGAAGCCCCCGGCTACCGGTATGAGGCCACCCGCCGTGACGACGGCCCCGGCACCTGGTGCGTGGTCAGCAGCGACCCCGGCGACCTGTGGGAACTGGCCGGCCGCGCCCGGCCCGCCGCCCTGGACGGCGACATCCTTGACCGTGCCTTACTGATGGCCCGCCTCACCATCAGCACCTATCCCTATCCCCTCGAACGCATCCCCCGCGCTCCCCGTCGCATCCCCCGCGACTGACAATGCGGAGGCCGGGCTTCGCTCACCAAAGTTCCGCCCAGCCTCCGCTTCCTCCCCGTATCCCAGGAAGGCAGTACAAGTATGCCCATTCCGGCCGCACCCCTCCACGCGCCGGCACCATCCCCGAGAAATCCCATCCGCCGCGCCCTGACCGCGCTCACCTTAACCGCCGCCGTCGCAGCTGCCGCAGCGTGCGGATCCGGCACCGCCTCCACCCAGCCTGATGCTGCCGCCGGCACACACATCGCGGTTGCGGTGGTGCCGATCACCGACGCGGCCCCGTTCATGCTGGCCGTCCAGCGCGGCTACTTCGCCCGCGCCGGGCTGGACGTGACCTACACCCTGACGCCGCAGTCGACGGCTGCCGCCGCTGACCTGGTGCACGGGTCCGTGAACGTCATTGCTGCTGCCAATTACGTCAGTTTCTTCGAGGCTCAGGCGCACGGCGCGATGAACATCCGCGTCCTGGCCGCCAACAGCCAGTGCGCCACCAACACTCAGGAGGTCCTGGCGCTGCCCGGCTCGGGCATCACCAAACCGGCTGACCTGGCCGGCAAGACGATCGCCGTCAATGTGGCCCCCAACATTCAGACCCTCACCATCACTCGCCAGCTCCAGGCGGACGGCGTGCCCACGGCCGGGGTCCGGTTCGTGCCCATCCCGTTCGCGACCATGTTCACCGCCCTGAAAGCTCACCGCGTGGCCGCCATCAGCGAGGTCGAGCCGTACCTGACCCAAGCTGAGGTCGGCCACGGCACGGAGCCGATTTTGCAGCAGTGCGCCGGACCGACCGCCGGTATTCCTCTCGGGGGATACATCACCACCGACGCCTGGGCGACAGCCCATCCGGCCGCCGCACGCGCATTCCAGCGGGCCGTCGAGCAGGGCCAGGCCCTCGCCGCGACCGACCGGGCCGCCGTGCAGAAGGTCCTCCCGGCCTACATGAAGATCAGCAAGAACACCGCCTCGCTGGTCACCCTCAATACCTTCCCGGTCACCGCCGACCCGGAGGTGATACAGCGGGTCGCGAACCTTATGCAGGAGGGCGGCATGCTCACCAGGGCGCTCAACGTGGCCCCGCTGGTGATCAAGTGACCGGCCCCGGCGGCGGGATCTCCGCGGGGCCGTCCGGCACGCCAGGCGAGTTGCTGGCGCCCTTCGATCCCACCCAGCCGAACATCGCCCGCGCCTACGACTACCTCCTCGGGGGGAAGGATCACTTCCCGCCCGACCGTGAGCTGGCCGAACGACTGGTCGCCCTGTACCCCGGCGTGCGGCAGATGGTCAAAGAGAACCGCCGGTTCCTGGTCCGCGCCCTGGACTACGTGCTCGCCCAGGCCATCAGCCAGTACGTTGACCTCGGCGCCGGGCTTCCTACTTCCCCGGCCGTGCATGAGATCGTCCGCAGTCACGACGTCACCGCTGATGTGGTCTACGTCGACAACGACCAGGTGGTGATCAACCATCTGCGGGCCATGGCCGCCAAAGGCGACGACCACATCGCCGTCGTAGCCGGGGACCTGGCCAAGCCCGCCGCTGTCATAGGCGCGGTGCAGGCCGCCGGTTATATCGACCTGGGTAAGCCCGTGTGCCTGATCGCGGCCATGGTGCTGCACTTCCTGGACGCGGCCACCGCCCGCGAGGTCACCGCCGCCTACATCGCCAAGCTCGCTCCCGGCTCCCACGTCATCATCACTGTCGCCTGCGGGGAACCCGCCATCGGCGAGCAGATCACCCGCACCTACACCGCCGCACCCATCTACAACCACACGCCCGCCGACATCGCCTCCTTCTTCACCGGCCTGGAGCTGATCAAGCCTGGCATCTCGGACGCCCGCGCATGGAAACCCGGCTGGCAGACCCCCGCACCGTTCCAGAAACGCCCCGGACAGATCCTCGCGGGAATCGGGGTCAAACCATGACCGATCCCCCGCCACCAGACCCATGGCTGGCCGGCCCGGTGCCGAACCCGTCCATCCCTAACCCCGTCATCATCGACTGCACCGGCTGTGGCACCGCGTTCACCTGCGATGCCACCTCCGAGGCAGCCCGTGACCGGCTCTGCCCCCCCTGCGCTCTCGGCCCATTGATGCCCGGCCCGTAAACCGGTTTACCGACTCACGTTCACCACAAAAACCAAACCAGGCAAACCAGGATAAACATTTCGTGATCGTGGCCACATTCACCATTTGCCCAGGTCGCCCGTTTTGCCCTGCCGCAATTGCGCGGGTATGTTGGTGAATGGAGGCTTTGCGGCCTCATTCAATACGGGGGGCACATGAACGCACGCGGGGCCGACCGTGTCGGGATCGGCCCCGCGTGCCTCTATTCGGGCACCGAAAAAGAGCAGTAACTTTCACGCACCCTTTTTAACCAGTGATTTAAATTGCCGCTGGCGGGCGGGGATGCCGGTGCGTTCGACGGGAACCCCCAGTTGGGCCCTCCGTGATCCCGATGGTGATCCCACCTTTGATCGTTCCCCGGATCGGCGGGAGCCTGGCCCGGCGCCGATGGAGGCGTCCACTGCGGATACGCCGGCGTGGGCGTAGGCGTAGGCGCGGCGCTGGCCGGGACACTCGCCGGCACGGATGAGGCGGACGGAGATGCTGACCGTGATGGGGCAGGAACGGCCGGCCGGGCACCGGGAGGCGTCGGCGCGGAGTCATTGAGCAGCCGGGGACCGCGCGTCCCCGGGGTGACCGCCGAGCACGCCCCGGGCGTGCGCCCGGCAGTGTAGACCGGGGGTGCAGGAGCGAACGCGATGACGCCTCCCGCGACCGTGCTGACTGACGCGACAGTGACCGCGGCGGCAACAGTGGGATGCACGAAGAACTGCTTCGCGACGCGGCGGATCACCGTCCACGCTATGAGCGCCACGCCGGACACGACCGGGACCGACGTCAGGTGCCAGCGTCTCCGCTGCCCAGCCCGCCGTCTGCCCTCCACCTCGCGCATCGCCCGCGCGTAACCATGAGCCTCGCCGTCCCGGAAAATGGCTTCGACAACAGAGGGTGCCAGACCGAGTGTGAGATCGTTCAGGAGGTCTACGACGATCTGAAGATCGGGCGTGGACTTTGGATAGCGCGCAATGTGCATCTGGATAAGCGCGCGAATATGGCCGACGGTAGCACCGTTGCCAGAATCGTCGGCAGCCTGCTGTGACACCCCGCCCCCCACTCCCCAAAAGTGCGTAATTAACGGGACCGTTCGATGCGGCGGTGTCGGCGCCTGTTATTTTTTACCGGGAATGCAAGCGTTTGTATAGGTACAACTACCGGTTTTTACGGTTTGGTTATAGAACGGGCCTCAACCTGCTGCTTGCCGGGTTGGCCACGCGGTATCCGATTCCCCCCGCAGTGCCCACAGTGTCGTGATCATGCGGATACGGACCTTCTCATCCAGGCTGGCGTCGTCCCAAATCGCCTGATCAGCAGGGCTGCTGAAAATCCGGCCTCCGGGCGTGCCCGGCGGGTGCTGGCTGATCGCCTCGCGGACCTTGTCTTCCAGCGGCGAACCCTGGATCGCAGCTGAGATGACAGCTTTCGCCCTGTCGTCCCTGACGGAAGCGGCGGGCACTGGGGCTGGTGTTTCCCGGCCAGGCAACGGCAGGCCGCCGGGTGTCCCTGGTGCCGGGTCAAGTTCCCCGCCTGCCCAGGCTCGCTCGATCGAGCCGATTTCGAGCTTGTACGCGGCCTCAAGGCCAGAGAGTGTCGCTGACTCGAAGTTGCGGCGGCGCGCTTTCTCGATGTCGCTGACGACGCGGGCGCTGACGCCATTTTCGGCAGCGAACGTCTCGCGGACGCGGTACCGCGGATCGAGTTCGACCCGCCGGCGTTCCAGTAGCTTGCCGGTCCGGATCCGGGCCGCGTCGGTGGGTGCGGACACAGGTTGGGCCTTCCGTGCGGGATATCCGGAGCGTCGCTGAGCCAGTGAGTGCCGTCAACCCCCCGTGACAGTTGATTCTCCATGAATCAACAGGACTCTGCAAGCGCTACGCGGAATTAGCGGCCCACCACAGCAGGCACCATCTAGCACTCTGACCTGCTGTTTCCTCTTGAGTCCAGAAAAATAGCCGAATGATCTTGACCTGATTCCAGTAGAGTCCTACTGTGTCCACATGAATCAAGTTGGCTGCCAGGACGGAGGCAGAATCAGGCGGCTAAGAGAGGACCTGAGACTCTCCGGCTCAGAGCTTGCCAGGCGCGTCGGAGTCAAGCCACAGACACTCAGCAACATCGAGCTAGGCAACAAACCAGCCGGAATCGGCACCCTCCTCAAGATCGCCCGAGAGCTGGGCGTGCCTGTCGACGAGCTGGTTCTAGCCGGTGCCACTGAGGGTCAAGTCACTGTCCCTGCCGCGCAAGGAGCAGTGCTGTGACAGTCAATGCCAGCTACCGGAACTCGCTGGCCGAGGGTGCCGCCCGCGCCACCTACGACGCGGCCATCACCCAGGCAGCACAAATCCTGGTCGACGCCTGCTACCAGCGCGACATGCTCGCCGCCACCCACGGCACAAGGGCAGTCGCCGAGGCGGCCTGGTATCCCGGCCACCCGCTCGGCTCCATCGACGCGATCCAGGCGGCCTACGAAGCGCGGCAGCAGCAGGCACGCCGGCACGTCATCACAGCCCCGACAGCCGCTTAACCAGCTCCAGAAATGCCAAAGCCCCGCCGCGCGAACGACGAGGCCTGGCGCAAACACCCAACCGCACAGTAGCAGGAAGGCAAACACCCGATGGACACCGACTCCGAACGCGCGGCCTACATCAAGGGACTCCGTGCCCTGGCCGACGTACTTGAGCAGACCGACGATCTGCCTCTCCCGTTCGACGGGCACCTGGACCCAATCACATTCCACTTCCTCGGCACAGCGGATCCCCGCGCCGAGCTGGCCGCCGCCACCCGAGCAATCCCCTGTGACTGGACCAAACGAGTCTTCGATTCGAGGAACACCGCTTACTTCGACCTCCGCGGCCAGTTGCACGGCCTGAAGGTGAACCTCTCAGCTTTCCGCGACGACGTGTGCGAGCGGATTGTCACCGGCACTCATCAGGTGACTGAGACGGTCAAGGACCCCGAAGCGCTCGCCGCGGTGCCTGAGATCGAGGTCACCAAGACTGTCGAGGACGTCGAGTGGCGTTGCGGGAGCATCCTCGCTCCGCAAGGGGCGACGGCCGCATGAGCCCGCTCCTGTCCAACACGGGCCTGTGCATCGAAGGCCCTGCGGCGCTGGCCGTTTCCGTGGCCATCTATGCGCTCTTGACCCGATGCAAGAAACAGCGACCGGCAGACGAGCCCCGGCCGACGGATGAGCCCCGGCCGGTGTTCCGGGCCCGGCACATCCGGCGGCACAGCTGGACGCGCGGCAGCCACACGAAGACGGTGCGGCAGCCATGACCCTCCGGACCCGGAAGCCGACCTGCGCCGTCCCCTGGCCGCAAATCCTCATCGAGGGCATGGAGAAGTCCGGCAAGACCTGGCTGTGCGCCGAGTTTTCCGGCTCCCAGCGTGTCAGCCGGACGTTCTGGCTGGAGATCGGCCCGGCAGCCGGCACAGCCGACCAGTACGGCGCTGTTCCAGGCGCACGCTACGAGATCGTCATGCACGACGGATCGTGGGAGCAGATTTACGGGGCCGTGCTGGAGGTCCACCAAGAGGCCGGGAAAGCCCTGGCTCGCGGTGAGAAGCCGTGCGTGCTGGTCGTCGACGTCGCCGGCGCGATATGGGAGCTACTGAAGGACTGGGTGTCGGCGCGTGCCGCCGTATCCAAATCCAACCGGAACAGGCTCGCCGAGGATCCCGCCGCTGAGCTGCACGTCCCCCGGAATCTGTGGAACGACGGCAACAAGCGGCACAGCCAGATCGTGACGCTGTTCCTGACGTTCCCCGGCATCGTCCTGCTCACCGCCAACGGCAAGGAAGTATCTGCCACCGGGCCGGACGGGCAACCGCTGGAGAACAAGAAGGACTGGCGGGTCGAGACTCAGAAGGAACTGCCCGCCTATGTCACGTGCTGGGTACGCATGTTCCGCGAGCAGCGCGCTCGTGTCATCGGTGCCCGTTCCGTGCACAACGGAATCCGGCCGGGCCATGACGAGCCCAGGGTCCTCGGCAAGGACTGGGACCTGGAATGGCTCATCTTCGACATGCTCGCGCTGGACCCGGCGACCGCCTACGTCCGCGAGTTCACCGAGCTGCTGACCGGCGTCATGTCCCCGGAGCAGATCCGCGACGAGGCATGCAACCCGGACACCGCGTTCGAGCGGATCAAGCAGCTGTACGCCATCGCCAAGGAAGCCGGATTCGATGACGTCATCCTGGCGAACGAGGGCCGCGACGACGAGAACCTGCTCGCCATGCTGTTCCGCATCGGCAACGAGCGGCGCGGCGCGGCCACCCCACGGTACGCAGCCGGCCAGGCAGCGGCCGGCCCGGCACCCGAGACCCCGCCCGATGACTCCCTGCTCGACGAGGCCGCAGAGAAGGAATGGGTGACGGCGTTCCTTGAGCGCCTGCACGACGCCACCACCACGGCCGGGATCGACACCCTGCGGCAAGACCTGATCGCCGCGGCGGTGAACCAGGTGATCAGTCAGGCCACCGCCAACGACATGGGCGCGACTGTCGACAGCCGGGCCCAGGAAATCAGCGACGGTAAGGCGGCTGCGGCATGACGGATCTGGAAGCACTGAACCTGCGTCTGGCGGTCCTGCGGGTCCGCCGCGACCACATCGGCAAGCAGTACGAAGCGGCCCGCGTCGAAGCCGCGCGGGCGTACGCGCCCGTCCGCCGGGCGGGCACCACCCAGCAGACCCCGATCCTGCCCGGCGGCATCGAGGCCGGCCGGATCAGCATCAAAGCCGGCGCAACCGTCGTCGACCCGGACGAGGCCGAACTGCTCCGGTTCGCCAAGGCCGCCGAACCGGAAAGCGTCGAGGAGTACCTGACCACCGCGGCGGCGAGGGACAAGCGGGTCCTCGACCTGGTGCGCGACCACTTCCCAGAGCTGATCTCCGAACGGGTCCACCCAGACCGCCGCAAGGACCTGCTCGACGACGTGAAGAACACGGACGGGAAGCTGACCGACCCGGACAGCAAAGAAGTGCTCACCGTCGCCACGGTGACCAGGCTCCCGGCCAGCGGCGACTTCTCCTACACGCCGGGCAAGGAAGCCACGGAGGCGATCCTGCGGGCCCTGGCGGACGGCACGATCACCGAAGACGGTGAGGTGGCCTGGCAGCCTCCAGCCGAACCGGGCACGGTCCCAGCCGGCCCTGAGCCCGCCGCCGCCGCGGGCTCCCGGCCGGGCATCATGGGCCGGCTGCGACGAGGGGCCGCGTGATGAGCCGCCGCATCGTCATCGTCGACACCGATGCCACCGCTCAGACCCCGGACTACACAACCGGCGCCGGGGTCATCTGGGAACTGTCGGCGATCGAGCGTGACACCGGCCGCGAGCACACGTGGCGTCTCGAGCCCGACATTGCCAAGAGCGACCCGGAAACCCTGGCAGCCGACCAGTACCAGCGGCGGGCAACGGGGATGCAGAAGCGCAGCGCGGCTGACCTGTGGGTCGACGTCCGGGTCGGGAACGTTTGCGACCTGACCACCCGCACCGGCACACCAGCCGACCCGTGGCTGTGGTCCGACCCCGGCGACCTGGCCCCGCTCGTCGGGCAGCTCCTCGAAGACGTGACCCTGATCTCGGCCAACCCCGGCTGGGACACCGGGTTCCTCGATGCGTTCCTGACCGCGCACGACTGGCATGCGAGGCGATGGCACTGGCGGACCGGGGATGCCGGGGCAATGGCGTGGGCGTGGCTCCAGGCGCAGCGCAGGCCGTGCCCGCCGTTCGACGCCACCGTCGATGAGTTCGCTGACGCGCTCGGCCTGAACTCAGATGCGTTCGAGCCCTCAACGCTCGGCTACTGCCGGATGGTCGATGTGATGCTGCGGGTCCTCGGTGTCCATTAGTGGAGCGCCGCGCCCCGCTGCAACGCGGCAGGCAGTTGCAGCGGGGCGGCCAGCTGGGGCGCGGCGGGCAGCGGGGCCGGATCAAGCCGGTCAGCGCCAAGCAGGCACGGGTGCAGCGGGAGCGGCGGAAGCTCGCCGGCCGGTTCTTCCCCGGCGAAGCAGTGTGTGCGGTGCCTGGCTGTGGCCGGGCAGCGGACGACCTGCACGAGCCGCTGACGCGGGCCCGCGGCGGCGACCCCACCGACCTGGAAAACGTGGTCCCGCTGTGCCGCGAACACCACGACGAGATCACGTTCAAAGAGCCGCCGTGGGCGTACGAGCTGGGGCTTCTCAGGCACTCGTGGGACAAGCCGAAGGAGGACCGGCCGTGACGATGACGGTGTGCGCGGGCATCGGTGTCGTCGTGGTCCTGGCGGCCTGCCTGCTGTACCTGAACGTCCGGGACCTGCGGAGAGCGGAACGTCTCGCACGCGGCCAGGAGCGCCGCTGGGGCTCGGCCCGGCAATGCCGTGACCTTCGGGCCGAAGCCGACCGGCGGGCAGCCGACCCGGTGGATCTCACCGAGGACGAGACGCGGACGGCGTATGTGCTCATCGAGCTGCTCGCCCCGGCCGACGCCGAGCGTCCCGAGGACTCTGACCCGCAGGACGGCGACCCGTCATGAGTACGGCGCCGGTCCTTGAACGCGCGATGGTCGAGCGCTCCCCTGTCTGCGCTCCCGTCGTGCCGCCCGGTCCGTCAACCCCCCCTGGCGGGCCGGGCACCCAATCCCCCGGTCACGGCCGCGACCCCTCCGTGGCCGTGACCGGGCTCAAGTCCCCGGCGGCAGGAACAACCGCGGGAGGAAAGCCGCGTCCTGCTGCTGGGTCAATCCCCCCAGCACGGAAGGCAGACACCCATGGGAACCCACAGAGGCGAACGGCGACCGCTGCGCCGGCCGCAGCCCGAGGTCGCACCAAGGCATCAAAGCACGTCGCGGCTGGCCGATACCGGGATGAGGACCGGCCACACGGCATCGCCTCCCGCTACCAGCACGGCCCCGACGAGAACGACCAGCCCGGCATCGGCTGCCGATGCACGCCATGCGCCGAAGCACGCACTGCCCAAGTCCAGCGAAGGTCGCGGCTAAAGGCGTACGGGCGGTGGCAGCCGTTCGTCGACGCCGAACCGGTCCGGGCGCATGTCCGGATGCTCAGCGAACACGACATCGGGATAAAGCGTCTCGCTGTCCTGGCCGGCGTCTCACCCGGTTCGCTCACGGCGCTGCTGTACGGCGCTATGGGCAGCCCGCCTAGCCGGCGGCTGCGCCCGAAAACAGCCGCCGCGATCCTGGCCATCCAGCCTTCCCGGGACCTGATCAGCGACGGCGTGTTCATCGATCCGACCGGAACACAGCGCAGAGTGCAGGCGCTCATGGCGATCGGCTGGACGCAGGTCCAGATCGGGCAGCACATGGGCTGGAACCCAGTCAACGTCGCCAGCCTGCTCTACCAGCGCTCCCGCATCACAGCACGCACTGAACGGATCGTGCGGAAGGTCTACGACGAGCTGTGGAATCAGGTGCCACCAGAGCCAGACACGGTAGCCGCTGGCATCGCCAAAAAGGCCCGGAACCTAGCCGCAAAGCGCGGCTGGCCACCGCCTGCTGCATGGGACGACGAGACGATCGATGACCCGGCTGCCCAGCCGCCCGAAGGCTGGCAGCGCGCGGCCCGGCGCAGCTCCGCTGACCTAGCCGCGGAAGCCCGCGAGCTGATGCGCCGCGAGGGATACGACCTCGACCTGGCCGCCGAACGGCTCGGCTCAACCAAGACAGCCATCCAGAAAGCCATGCACCGCGTTCCCGAGGCCGCCGCGTGAACGGCCTTTTAAGAGCCCGCGCGGCCGACTGTGACCTGTTTCCCCCCATCTCCCTGACAGGAGCAAGCCTGGTGAGCATCGAGGCGATCATCTGGGCGCTCAAGGCCGCCCCGGATGTCCCTCAGCAATGCGTCTCCGTTCTCATCGGCCTAGCCGATCACGCCGACGCCGGAGGCCGCGG
>Ga0182014_10003991_pt1 | contig 17321 bp, 15 predicted proteins | sample 612S2DmetaG_FD_120489 | JGI IMG/M metagenome (GOLD analysis project Ga0182014, IMG submission 120489) | Permafrost microbial communities from Stordalen Mire, Sweden - 612S2D metaG | ecosystem: Environmental > Terrestrial > Soil > Wetlands > Permafrost | place: Sweden: Stordalen | collected... | reverse complement strand
GTCCCGGCATTTCCTGAGCCCGCTGCCCGGCCGAAGTGCCCAGGGCCCGATGAGGAGGAGCGCATGAGCGCGGACCAGGCAGAACATGGCCAGGTGAGTGAGCGGGAGGCTCGCCAGGTAGCGGAGGAAGCCCGCGAGGCCGGCTGGGAGCAGCCAAGCTTCGGCAAGCAGCTCTTCCTGGGGGACTTCCGGCTGGACCTGATCCACCCGCATCCGCGCCCCGACGCGGAATCCAGCCGCCGCGGCGGGGAGTTCTGCGCCCGGCTGCGAGAGTTCTGCGAGGCGTCGGTGGACGCCGCGCAGATCGAGCGGGACGCCCGGATACCCGACGAGGTGGTCAAGGGGCTGGCCGCGATCGGCACGTTCGGCATGAAGGTCGCGCCGGAATACGGCGGGCTCGGGCTCAGCAACTTGTACTACAACCGGGCGCTGATGATCGTCGGGTCGGTCTGCCCGGCGCTGGCCGCGATGCTGTCCGCGCACCAGTCCATCGGGGTGCCGCAGCCGCTGGCGATGTTCGGCACCGACGAGCAGAAGCAGCGGTACCTGCCCCGGTGCGCGCGCGGTGAGATCAGCGCGTTCCTGCTCACCGAGCCCGACGTCGGCTCCGACCCGGCCCGGCTGACCACCACGGCGACGCCGTCGGCGGACGGGTCGGAATACGTGCTGGACGGGGAGAAGCTCTGGACGACGAACGGGGTGGTCGCCGACCTGCTGGTGGTGATGGCCAAGGTGCCGAAGGGCGACGGGCACCGCGGCGGGATCACCGCGTTCGTGGTCGAGGCCACCGCGCCGGGGATCACCGTGGAACGGCGGAACGCGTTCATGGGCCTGCGCGGCCTGGAGAACGGGCTGACCAGGTTCGACCAGGTCCGGGTGCCGGCCGCGGACCGCATCGGCCGCGAGGGCCAGGGCCTGAAGATCGCCCTGACCACGCTCAACACCGGCCGGCTGGCGCTCCCGGCGGGCTGCGCCGCGACCGGCAAGCTGGCGCTGAAGATGGCCCGGGAATGGTCACGGGAACGGGTGCAGTGGGGGCGGCCGGTCGGCGAGCACGAGGAGGTGGCCGTCAAGATCTCCTTCATCGCCGCCACCACCTACGCGCTGGAGGCGATGGTCGAGCTGTCCAGCCAGCTCGCGGACGACAAGCGCAACGACTTCCGCATCGAGGCGGCGCTGGCCAAGCTGTGGTGCTCGGAGATGGCCAGCACGATCGCCGACGAGCTGGTGCAGATCCGCGGCGGCCGCGGGTATGAGACCGCGGCGTCCCTCGCCGCGCGCGGTGAGCGCGGCGTGCCCGCCGAGCAGATGCTGCGCGACATGCGCATCAACCGGATCTTCGAGGGCTCCTCGGAGATCATGCGGCTGTTCATCGCGCGTGAGGCGGTGGACGCGCACCTGTCCGCGGCCGGTGACCTGATCGACCCGCAGGTGCCGATCGCCCAGCGCACCCGGGCGGCCGGCCGGGCCGGCGGCTTCTACGCCCGGTGGCTGCCCACGCTGGTCACCGGCGACGGGCAGAAGCCCCGCGCCTACAGCGACTTCGGCCCGCTGGCCACGCACCTGCGGTACGTGGAGCGGGCCAGCCGGAAGCTGGCCCGGGTCACCTTCTACGGGATGGCGCGGTGGCAGGGCCGGCTCGAGCACAAGCAGCGTTTCCTGGGCCGGATCGTCGACATCGGCGCGGAGCTGTTCGCGATCAGCGCCGCGTGCGTGCGGGCCCAGCACGACATCGCGGCGGCCACCGGGACCGGCCGGGACGCGACGGCGGCCGAGCTGGCCGGCCTGTTCTGCACCCAGGCGCGGCTGCGGGCCGAGGAACTGTTCGGCCAGCTATGGCGCAACACCGACAGTCCCGACGCGGCCCTGGCGCGGCGCGTGCTGTCCGGCCGCTACCTGTGGCTGGAGGACGGCGTCATCGATCCGTCGATACCCGGGCCGCTGATCGCCGAGGCCGAGCCGGGCCCGGCCAAGACGGAGAACGTGCACCGCCGCATCATCTGACGCCGCCTGCCGGGCGCCCGCCTGCCCGGCGGGCGCCCGGCAGGCCCGGGGTCAGGCCGCGGCCGCGTTGTTGGCCGGGGCGGTCTGAAGCGGCGCGGTGGCCCTCGAGGCGGTGCGCTTGCCGAAAATCTCATCCGTGCAGGTTAAGCGGCATGCCGGTACTCGTGGAGGATGCCGCCGAGGCGGTCCCGTCTGTGGACGTGAACTCGGGTGGCGGCACCGAGCTCGGGGATTGGCGAGGGCAATGCGTGCAGTGGCCGGGCGTTCGCGATTCCCTGGTGAGGTCGATGGGCGTTGTAGAACTGCTCGAACTCGCAGGGTGTAGAGCAGGTGCCGCTGGTTCCAGATCAGGGTGCGGAGCCAGAACCCCCTTGGCCGCGCTCACGCCGGGACCAATGCCGGGGCTGCTCCCGCCAAGTTGCAGCACGCACGGTTGCTCAGCCCCACCGGCACGCGACCTTGGCCGTTTTGGAACCCTACAGGGGATGCGGGGTCCGCCATCATGCCGCAGCCTTCAGGGCGTCCAGCTCGAACAGCCGCTCGCCGCACAAGCAGATAATCGTTGTGCCCTGGCTCATCGACCATCCGCCGTGCTCGCCGTGGCCTGCCCGGCCGACGCGCCGGTCGATGCCGCATTCGAGCGTCGTCGTGTTGCGAATGAGGGTGCTCATCGCGCGAGCTTCGTTGCGCGGCCCGAATGAGTAATTGAGGCCGAAGTTATTGTCCCAATAGGTGGCTCCGGCGACAGTATAAAAAGCCGCGAGCTGACCTGTTGCGCCTATGGCGACCGGACCAATGTTCCACAATTCGGTGCTGGGTTGATGCGGCGCGCTGGCTGGCGTGAACGGCGGCGAGTAGATACCGAAGGCGTTGCGGCAGGTAAACCAGTTGTCCGTCGTGTAGACGATGCCCACTTGTTTCTGGAAGGCAATATCTCTCACCAGGAGCTGGACGTTCAGGTTGCCGGCGGCTGCTTGATACCCGCCGACGAGCACATTCGAGCCCATGACGAAAGTACTTAACCCTTCCGCGACCTTCGCCGCCTTCAGGTCGGCCAGCTTGAACAGCCGCTCGCCGCACGAGCAGATAATCGTTGTGCCCTGGCTCAGCGACCATCCGCCGTGCTCGCCGTGGCCTGCCCGGCCGACGCGCCGGTCGATGCCGCATTCGAGCGTCGCCGTGTTGCGAATGAGGGTGCTCATCGCGCGAACTCCTTTGCGAGATTCGGAGGTGCCCGTTCATCAGTTCGCCGAGAATGCGCCGGGCCGGCCGGGGCATTAGGTAAGGACCGTGCACCCAGGGCTCAAATGGTTGATTTTCCCTGGGTGACAGCGGGATCGGGTCTTCCCAAGGGAGTCGGTTTTAGCGCCGGGTGGCCTGGCGCGCAGCGAGAAGTGCGCCTACAGGGGCGAGGTTCCGCACGGCCACCGCGTGCGCGCGGCGGACCGGCTCAGCCCACCACCACAGCATACCCCGAACACGATAGGTCATGCCTGTGCCGCAACTGCGACCGGCCGCTGGCGCCACTGGCGGCAGGGGCTGGTGCCCGGATCCGGGCCGCCGGCTCTGCGCAGGTCATGCAGCCGGATCGGGGCAGGTCGAGTTCCCGGACGAGGACCCGGAACCGGTGGGTGAGGTACTCGGGCGGATCGGCCGCCCGTCGGCGTAGGTGAACATCGGCTGTCCCTGCCGCCTGCGCGTGGCCGAGAAGGGCTGTACCGCCCGCTGTGGTCTGACCGGCTCCTCGCCGAGGCGCAGGCGGCCACCGAGCAGATCCACCCCGGCGTGGACGCGGGCAAGAGGTCCGCGCAGATGCGTGAGGCCTTCGACGACGCGCTGGTCACCGGCTGGGAAGAACTCGAGCCGGGAATCCGGCTACCCGACCAGGACGACCGGCACGTGCTCACGGCGGCTATCCGGGGCGGCGCGCAGGGCATCATCACCGCGAACACGAAGGACTTCCCCGCCGCCGCACTCGAACCGCTCGGGCTGGAGGCGGTCCGCCCCGACGACTTCCTGCTCGACCAGCCCGACCTCAGCCCGCCCACCATCCTGCAAATCATCCGCGAGCAAGCCGCCCGCACCAGAAGGCCACCGCTCACCCCGTAAGACATGGCGACCCTGCTTGGCAGGGCAGGCATACCCGGCTTCGCCGATGAGATCCTCCGCCTCATGGCCAGCCCCCTGGACGGCACCTGACCGGCAAGGCTGTCCGGCCGGCCTGGACGCCGCCGATGCATCAGAGGGGCTGGTATGCGTGGAACCCGCTGGCACCACGGGGTCTCTCCCTGCCACCAGGAGAAACAGCAGACCCTAGCCGCCGCCCGGGCCGGGCCGGAAGCTCTGCTGCCCCATCGGGAATAGCGGGCCGATCGCTCAACAGGCAAAGACGATCATGCCCATGGCTGCTCGGATGTCCCGGCACAGGTAAGGGTGCTCGTGTTCGCGCGTGGCCCTAAAGCCCGAACGCCTTCGCTAGCGAATTGAGCCGCCCGGTAATCCCGGCCGTCACCTACGATGGGAGCCTGCCCGCGCCGGCAAGGAGAAAGTGATTGCGGCGTACGCCGTTCTGACTTGCAGAATCGAGGCCTGGCGTGGCTAATGTGCCAGAATCCGGTCCGCTGGCCGGCCGTCCTGGCCCGCGCAGCCACCCGGATTCCCCAGGCCATGCAGGAAAGATCGTCGCGATCTTCACGGATGGTGCATGTGCTGCCAGCGACGATCACGGATCGTGCCCCTCGCGGGGCCAGAGGTTCAGAAGAATCTGAAGCGATTTGTGAGGTGCAGTGCCATTCGTTTATGCGGCCAAGGGTCTGAGGGCGAGGAAAGTGCCGCGTCAGTTGCCGGGCGTGGTGAGGCGGTAGCCGACCGCCGGGTCGCTCTGCAGGAGCTGCCCGTTTTCGTCACCGAGCTTCCGTCTTATCCGGTAGGCGTACACCTTTAGGTAGTGCAGTTCCTTCTCGTAGCCGGGACCCCAGACGTTCTCCAGGATCATCCGGCGCGTGCAGACCTTCCCGGCGTAGCGGGCCAGGTAGGCGAGGAAGTCGAACTCCCGTGGGGTGAGATCGAGGGGACGGCCGCCGAAGGTGGCCTCGTAGTGGACGAGGTCGAGGTGGAGGCCTCCCACGTCGAGTTCCGCGGGGTGCCCGGCGTTGTCCGCGGTGCCGCGATGGCGGACCGCGACTCGCAGCCGGGCATCGAGTTCGCGCATGCCAAAGGGCTTGGTCATGTAGTCATCGGCGCCGCCATCCAGCGCTTCGACCTTGCGGTCTTCGGAGCCGTCCGCGGACAGCACGAGGATGGGCGCGTCGCTCCAGGTCCTGATGCGCCTGCAGACCTCCAGCCCGTCCAGGTCGGGGAGGCCCAGGTCGAGCACGATGACGTCCGGGGCGCGGATCGCCGCTTCGGTGAGTCCCTCGTTTCCTGTCTCCGCGGTCCGCACGAGGTACCCGAAAGCTTCCAGGCCGACCCGGCAGACGTTCAGCAGGCCCGGATCGTCATCAATGATGAGAATCTGCGGCAAGCCGTGACTCCTCGGGTAGTTGCGCCGCCACAGGCAGCGTGAAGCAGAATCGTGCGCCGCCCTCCGGGGCGTCTTCGACCCAGATGCGCTGTCCGTGAGCTTCGATGAAGGTCTTGGCGATGGTCAGGCCGAGGCCTGCTCCGGTGTCGCTTTCCCGGCGGGCGAACAGCCCGAAGACCTCGTTACGCCGGTCAGGACTGACGCCGGGGCCGTGGTCGGTCACGGACAGCTCGATCGTCCCCGGTGCGGTCTGCGCGGCGCGGATGGAGATCGGGGTGTTCTTCGGGCCGTGCCGGATGGCGTTCTCCACGAGGTTGGTGAGCACCCGGGAGATGAGAACCAGGTCCGCGTCAATGGGCGGCAGGTCATCGGGCACATCGATGTGGACCGGGTGTGCGCGCATCGCTGGGGCCAGGTCGCCGGCCACGGTTGCGACCAGCTCGGCGAGCGGAGCGACCGTCCGGCGCGGCTCAAGGACGCCCGCCTGAATCCGGCTCATATCGAGCAGGTTCGTGACGAGCTCGGCGAGGCGGTCAGCCTGGACGTCAATGAGCCCGGCCAGGCCTTGCCGCGCTGCCGCGCTGATCTCAAGCCCGGTGTCGGACAGCGTGGATGACGATGCCTTGATCGAGGCGAGCGGCGCCCGCAGGTCGTGGGCGACCGCGGCGACGAGCGTCTTCGCCAGACGGGCCATTTCCTCGGTCAGCCTGGCCCGGAGTGCCTGCTCGCGCAGCTGCGCGCGCTCCACCGCGAGGGCGATCTGGTTGGCGAACAGCAGCAGCGGCTCACGTTCGTGCGTGGCCGCCGCCTCGCCGGACAGCACGAGCAGCCCGACCGGGCGTCCCGCCGCGGTCAGGGCGAGAACGAGAAGATCGCCGCGCTCATGGGACTGGGCTGCGGTTCCTGCCGGCATCCCGGGGGCGGGAAGCACCCGGCGCAGTTGCTCCCGGGTGATCGGGTCACCGGCGGACGCGGCGATCTCCAGGCGGCCGGCGGTGGGGAGGAAGAGCGCTACCTGGCGCGAGCTGAACACATCGGCCAGCGCCGTCACGATGACCGACAGTAGCGCGTCAAGCGGTTTGTCTTCGACGAGCAGGTCTGACAGCTCGAAGAGCTGCCGGATCTCCCTGCCCTGTCGGCGTTCCCTGGCTCTGGCCGCGTTCATCCCGGCCACTACCCGGGCGACCGGGAGCATCACGACGGCATACACGCCAAGTGCCGCCCAGTTCTGCGGGGCGCCGACCCACAGCGTCAGGTAGGGCGGGATGAAGAAGAAGTCATAGACGAGGAATCCGGCGATCACGCTGACCACGCCGGCGATAAACCCGCCAATGACGACACCGACGACGACCGGCACCACGAGGATCAGCGCGGTCGTGGCGATGCTCAGGTGGCTGCGCAGGGGAAGCATGGCGCTGGTGAGCACGGCCATGCTGGCGAGCGCGACGACGGTTCCGATCACGCTGCGTTTCATCGCTGTTCCCTTCGGCTCCATCATGACGCACCAGGGTCACGGCAGCATCGGCTGCCCGGCAGCGCTAGCGCCAGCATGGGCCAGGCGGCTGGCCCGCGATGTTCAGGGCACGCTCTCCTCGCACCGGGTAAGGATGTGGACGTCGATTCCTGCCCTGGCGGCGAGCCGCGAGACTCGTCTGACGGCCGGGCCACCGCCGGTCAGTTCGGCCCAGCGGCTGCATTGGCGGGAGCCGATCACGATCTGGGTGATCTGGTGGCTGCGGGCGAATTCGATCAGTGCGCCGGCCGGGTCGTCGGTGTCCAGCTCGTGCCAGCTGGCGCCGGCGTCCGCCACCGCCCGGCGCAAGCTGGCGAGGCGCTCATCGCGCGACCGCCGGGTGGCGGCGTCGCTGGTGATGTGGGCGATGTGAAGCTCGGCCCTGGTCCTGGCGGCCAGCTGCGAAGCGTGGCGGATGACAGCCTCGGTGCCCGGTGCGGTGGTGATGCTCGCCATGATGCGCTCAGTGGTTTCCCAGGGGATCCCGGACCGATAGCGCGCGAGGTGCTCGAGGAGGCCTTCTCCGCTCTCATCGGCGAGGAACCACAGCGCCAGCTCGCGCAGGACGGCCAGGTTGCCCGCGCGGAAGAAGTGGGCGAGGGCCTGGGGGACCTGCTCCGCCGGGTAGATGCTGCCGTGCAGCATCCTGCGGCGGAGTTGCTCTGGTGCGGAGTCGACGAACTCGATCTGGTCGGCCCGGCGCACGACCCGGTCCGGGACGCGTTCGCGGACCCGTGCCCCGGTGATGCGCTCGACGGTATCCGCGAGGCTCTCCAGGTGCTGGACGTTGACGGTCGTGATGACGCTGATCCCGGCGTCGAGCAGTTCCAGGACGTCTTCCCAGCGCTTGCCATGGCGCCCTGACCCGGGCAGATTGGTGTGGGCAAGCTCGTCGACGAGAGCTACCTGGGGCCGCCGGGCGAGCACGCCGCCCAGGTCCATTTCCCCGAACCGGGTGCCGCGGTACTCGACGACCCGGCGGGGTACGGTCTCCAGGTCCGCCATACGCGCTTCGGTCACCGGCCGCCCGTGGCATTCGGCGAAGCCGACAACGACATCGGCGCCGCGCTGACGCCGCCGGTGACCTTCCTCGAGCATGGCGAGCGTCTTGCCGGCCCCCGCGGCCGCCCCGAGGTAGACGCAGAAGCGGGCCGCCGTCCCGGCCCTGCCGGTGATGTCCGTGGCCCCGGTGGCACCCGGCGTGCTGGGGCCGGCCGGTGCGGCGGTTGTCACCGGGTCACCGGCGATGTCAGGTGAGCGGTTTCCCCGGCCCCGGCCGGAACCCGCCGCTCCTGCGGGCATATCTTCCCGGTGCCGTCGGGTGGCTCCAGCCGGTAGCGCGGGTTCCAGACCACTAGCCATCCGCCGCTGGCCGCGGCCGTGCCTGCCACGCGGCAGCGCCTCCCTGCCGTCAGGCCGGGGACTTCTGCGCGCCCGAGGAAGAGCAGGCAGATCTCGCCGGTGCCGTCGGTGAGGGCGCAACGGCAGGTGGGGCTGCCGCCGATGGTGACGGTCTGGGTCGCGGTGATGATGCCGGTGACAGCGATGCGGGCCTGCGGGCGGGTGTCGCTGATCCTGCGGGCCACGGGCCATCCGTCCCGGAAGGTGCCGCCGGTGAGTTCGGGGCCGCTCATCGCAGGGCCGCCAATGCCTCGTTGAGCTGAAGGACGTTGAGGTAGGACGACCCGAGGAACCCCAGCTGGGGCTGCTTGATGTGCACGGTTACGAGCTGCCGTACCGCCGCAACCGGTAGGGCCCTGGCCTTGGCCACGGCATTCACCTGGGCGTAGGCGTCAGCGGGAGAGATATCGGGGTCGACGCCGCTTCCCGAGGTCGTGACGAGATCGGGGGTGGGCGTGATGCCGGCTTTTTGCAGTAGCGCGATTTGCTGCCTGACCGCTTTGACGAGGACCGTTGAGCGGGGCCCGAGGTTTGTGCCGCCCGTGGCCATGGGATTGTCAGCGTCGGGCCGGCCGTGGAACCATCGCGCGCCGGCCCAGCTCTGCCCGGCCAGGACCGAGCCGTGCGAGGTCAGCGAGCCATTGGCCTGGCGGGCGAAGAGTCCCTGCCCGATGGCCGTTTCCGCGAGGGGGTAGGCCAGGCCGAGCAGGACGAAGAAGATTGCCGAGAGAAGTATGGCCCGGCCGAGGTTGGTGAGCATCAGTAGGCCCCCGTCACGGTGAGGACGATGTCGATGAGCTTGATGAAGATGAACGGCGCGATGATCCCGCCGACGCCGTAGATGAAGACGTTCCGGCGCAGGATCGCTGCCGCGCCCGATGGCCGGAACCGCACCCCGCGCAGGGCGAGCGGGATGAGGGCGACGATGACGAGCGCGTTGAAGATCATCGCCGAGAGCACGGCACTCTGCGGGCTGTGCAAGCCCATGATGTTGAGCGCCTTGAGCTGGGGATAGGTGGCGATGAAGAGGGCGGGGATGATCGCGAAGTATTTGGCGACGTCGTTGGCGATCGAGAACGTGGTGAGCGCGCCGCGGGTGATGAGCAGCTGCTTGCCGATCTCGACCACGTCGATGAGCTTGGTCGGATTTGAGTCGAGGTCGACCATGTTCCCGGCTTCCTTCGCCGCCGTCGTCCCGGTGTTCATCGCCACTCCGACGTCGGCCTGAGCGAGGGCGGGGGCGTCGTTGGTGCCGTCGCCGGTCATCGCGACGAGCTTGCCGCCTTTCTGCTCGGCCTTGATGAAGGCCATCTTCGCCTCCGGGGTCGCCTCCGCGAGGTAGTCATCGACGCCCGCCTCCTGGGCGATCGCGGCGGCGGTCAGGGGGTTATCACCCGTGATCATCACGGTGCGGATCCCGGCCGCTCTCATCTCGGCGAAGCGCTCCCTGATGCCTTCCTTCACGATGTCCTTGAGCTCGATGACGCCCAGGAGATCGGGGCCGTCGGCGACGGCCAGCGGTGTCGAGCCGGACCGGGCGATCCGCTCGACGATGCGGTCGAGCTCTGCCGATGCCGCGCCGCCGTGGGCGGCCGCCCACTTGCGCACCGCGTCGGCTGCGCCCTTGCGGATCTGCCGCTCGCCGACGTCAAGCCCGGACATGCGGGTCTGCGCGGTGAAGGGCACGAAGACGTGATCGGTGCCGAGTTCGCGCTCGCGGAGATTGAAGCGATCCTTGGCGAGCACGACGATGGAGCGGCCCTCGGGGGTCTCGTCGGCCAGGGAAGCCAGCTGTGCCGCGCTGGCCAGTTCCTCCTCGCTGTGACCGTCGACGGGGCAGAACGCCGACGCCATCCGGTTGCCGAGGGTGATCGTGCCGGTCTTGTCGAGCAGCAAGGTCTGCACGTCGCCGGCCGCTTCGACGGCCCGGCCGGACATGGCCAGCACGTTCCGCTGGACCAGGCGGTCCATCCCGGCGATCCCGATGGCGGACAGCAGCGCGCCGATGGTGGTCGGGATGAGGCAGACCAGCAGCGCGACCAGCACGATGACCGAGACCGTCGCCCCCGCGAAGTGCCCGTACGGCTGGAGAGCGACGACGACGGGCACGAAGATGATGGTCAGCGCCGCGAGCAGGATGGTGAGCGCCACCTCGTTGGGGGTCTTCTGCCGGTTCGCGCCTTCGACCAGGGTGATCATCCGGTCCAGGAACGTGTGGCCGCGCTCGGCGGTGATGCGCACGATGATGCGGTCCGACAGCACCGTGGTTCCCCCGGTCACCGCGGAGCGGTCACCGCCTGCCTCGCGGATTACCGGCGCGGATTCGCCGGTGATCGCCGACTCGTCGACGGACGCCAGGCCCTCGGTGATCTCTCCATCGGAGGGGATGACGTCACCGGACTCACAGACCACCAGGTCACCTTGGGCCAGCACGGCGGCTGCCACCCGCTCCTCGGCCCCGCCGGGAAAAAGGCGGCGGGCTTCGGTGTCGGAGCGCATTCTGCGCAGCGTGTCGGCCTGGGCCTTGCCGCGCCCTTCGGCGACGGCCTCGGCGAAGTTGGCGAACAAGACGGTGAGGGCCAGCCAGGCCGTGACCGACCAGGCGAACACGCCGGGATGGGCGATCGATTCGGTCAGTGTCACCACGGTGCCGATCAGCACCACGAACATCACCGGGTTTCTCAGCTGAACCCGGGGGTCGAACTTCTTCAGGGCATCGACCGCGGCGTGGCCGAGAATCGCGCGGTCCAGCAGGCCGCGATTCCGGCTGACCGCGCCAGGTGGCACGTTGTTTCCCGGCGCGGCGGCAGGGGCGGGCGCCTGGAGCTTCTGGGCTGCTGGCATTCAGCTGGACCTTCCGTGATACGGCTGCCGGGACATCAGAAGAACTTTCCGTGCGACAGTTGCTCGACGATCGGCCCGAGCGAGACGGCGGGGAAGAACGTGAGCGCGCCGACGATCATGATCACGCCGATGAGCAGGCCCATGAACATCGGCTTGTCGGTACGGAAAGTGCCTGCGGACGCGGGCACCACGTCCTTGGCCGCGAGGGCGCCGGCCAGGGCCAGTACCGGGACGATGATGGCGAACCGCCCCAGCAGCAGGCCGATGGTGTTGATGACGTTGTAGAAGGCGGTGTTGGCGCTGATGCCGGCGAACGCCGAGCCGTTGTTGTTAGTCACCGAGGTGAAGTCGTAGAGGATCTCGGAAAAGCCATGCGGGCCGGCGTTCAGCGGCCCGGCCCGGCCGGCGTGGACCGACACCGCCACCGCCGTGAGGATGACCACGGTGACCGGCATGACCAGGACGCCGAACGTGGCCAGTTTCACCTCCCGGGCCTGGATCTTCTTCCCCAGGTACTCCGGGGTCCGGCCGACCATCAGCCCGCCGATGAACACGGTGATGATGGCGAACAGCAGGATCGTGTACAGGCCGCTGCCGACGCCGCCGGGGGTGACCTCGCCGAGCATCATCCCGGTGAGCACCGCGAACCCGCCCATGGGCGTGTAGGAGTCCTCGGCGGAGTCGACGCTGCCGGTCGATGTCTGCGTGGACGCGGTCGCGTACAGCGCCGAGGTGGTGTCGCCGAAGCGGACCTCTTTCCCCTCCATGTTGCCGGCCGGCTGGTGCGTCAGCCCGGCGGCGGTGATGGCCGGGTTGGCCTGGTGCTCGGAGACCGAGGCGATAGCCAGCCAGGCACCGAAGATGATCACCATCACGCCGAGGATCGCGGCGCCCTGCCGGATGCTGCCGGCCATCTTGCCGAACGTGTAGGTAAGCGCGACCGGGATGCACAAGATGAGCGCGATGGACAGGAAGTTCGTCAGCCCGGTCGGGTTCTCGAAAGGGCTGGCCCCGTTGGCGTTGAAGAACCCGCCGCCATTGGTGCCCAGCTGCTTGATGGTCTCCTGCGAGGCCACCGGGCCGCGCGGGATGACCTGCCGCGCGCCGTTCAGCACGTCATGGACATGTACCGGCCCGGCCAGGGTCTGCAGGGCGCCCTGGCTCATGAAGACGATCGCAAACACGAACGCGATGGGCAGCAGGACGTAGATCGTGCCGCGGACCAGGTCGACCCAGAAGTTACCGATCGTGTGCGAGCCCTTGCGGGAGAACCCCCGGATGAGGGCCACAGCGACCGCGATGCCGACGGCGGCGCTGAGGAAGTTCTGCACCGCCAGCGCGCCCATCTGCGACAGGTAAGACATCGTCGTCTCGCCCGAGTACGCCTGCCAGTTCGTGTTCGTCACGAACGACACCGCCGTGTTCCACGACAGCGCCGGGGTCACGCCGGGAAGATGCTGCGGGTTGAACGGCAGGGCTCCCTGGAGCCTGAATATCCCGTATGTCACCAGGAGGGCGACACCGGAGAACACGATGACCGAGGCGCCATACCGCTGCCACGATTGCTCGAGCTCGGGATCGACGCCGATGATGCGGTAGACCGGCCGCTCGATCGCCGACAGCCACCTGGCCCGTCCCTCATACACCGACACCATGTAGGAGCCGAGGAAGCGCCAGGCGATCGCCATCACGACGACCAGAGCCACAATGGTCCAGGCGAAATCCATCAGAACCACTCGGCCTTGAACAGCGCCACGCCGAGGTAGATGAACACCGCGATGGACAGGGCGAGGAGAATTCCCTGGATGACGGTCATATCCGCTCCAGGCCGCGGATCAGGGCCAGCATCGCGAGCACAAAGACGACGATCCCGGCAACAACCAGAAAGTCAGCCATGGCCAAAGCATGACCACCAGGCCGGTAACCACGCGGTGGACGGCCCCTCGGGCCAGGTAGAAAAACGGTGAATAAGACCAAGTGCAGCCAGACCGGGCACCCGGCCGGCTCACCACTTGTGAGTGCTTCGTTAGGGATGGGGCAGGGGTCGTTAGGCCTCCGTGTGCGCACGCCGGCGCAGCTTGATCCCGGTCTAGCGTTGGTGGATGTGAGCGCGACGAGTCTGACGGTCGTGCCGGTGCACACCGGCACTGGGATGGTCAGCCTCCGGTGCGGACGGCTGCCGAGTGGAGAGCGCGTCGGGATCGCGTTCACTGCGGAAGCCAGCCTGGCCCGGGCAATGGGAGCAGGACAGCCATGGATATATATGAGCGCCGGGGCCATGCGGGACATGCTCGCACCGCTGGGCGTGACCCGGATCCAGGTGGACCCGGGCGTGATCACCGCGGGCCGGCCGGTCTCGGTGCCGGCGTGAGAGGCGACTCGCAGGATCTGCACGCGCTGGTGCGGGTGCAGATGACGGCCGGTACCGACCCCGATTGCTTCGAGGCCTATCTGCGTGACGAGGCCGGCATCGCCGAGGCGTGGCGGCTGGCGGGGGACTGCGACTTCGAGGTCCGCCTGTCCTGCCGGAGCCTCGCAGACCTGGACGCCACGGTCGCGCAGTTCCGCGACGCGAGGGGGATCACCTCTACCACCCTCGTGCTGCATCGCGTCCGCCTGGGCGCATGATGGGTATCTGGCCGCTCACCGCGCAGCCAGCCCAGTCGGTCGGCGGTGTCCGCCTGGCCGAGATCGCTGAGCATTTCGGTACTCCGGCGTACGTGCTCGATGAGGAGCACGTACGGGCCCGCTGCCGCGAGTACAGCAAGGTCATGGCCCCGCATGAGGTGGCCTACGCCAGCAAGGCGTTCTGGTGCCGGGCGATGGCCCGGTGGGTCGCCGAAGAGGACCTGTCACTGGATGTCTGCTCCGAGGGCGAGCTGGTCGTGGCCGGCGCGACCGGCTTTCCCGCCGGGCGCATCCTGCTGCACGGCAACGGCAAGACGCGGGAGGAGCTGTCCGCCGCGCTCGACTACGGTGTGGGCCTGTAGGGTTCCAAAACCGTGTCGCTGCCTCTGACCTGTGGTGTTACGGTTGGGCCGATGGCCGTCATGCGGCCCGTTCGTACTCGTGGATCAGCCCGCCGAGGACCTCGCGGCGCCGTATTCGTATCGTCGCCAGGTCGGCGATCGGGGCCATGGCGATGTCGTGGCAGTCCGGCGATCGCAGGTTCCTGGCCCGGTGCGGGCGATGCTTGTTATAGTGCGCGGCGTAGTCGTCCAGGACCGCGGTCAGGTGCCGTGGCCCGGCGATTAGCATCTGGTCGGTGACCTCAGCCCGGACGGTGTGCACCCACCTCTCGGCATAGCAATTCGCGCGAGGGCTGCGCGGGGGTATCTTCACCACTTCGATCCCCGCCCCGGCCAGCACCGTGTCGAACGCCTCGGTGAACTGCCCGGCCCGAATCGGCTGGCGCATGTCCGCATCGGGACACGGCCTGGTGAGGAGCGGGAGGGAACCTCCCCCTCCCGCTCCTCACCAGGGATCCCCGGCCGCGGCAGGATACTGCGGTCGGAATCCCCGGACATGGTGAAGCAGGAACTCTGGGGCTACCTGCTGGCCCACTACGCGATCAGCGCCCTGATCTGCACCGCCGCCACCACGCCCTCCCTACCATCAGGCTCTCCAACCCGGTAAACCCGCAGGTCGCAGCATTGCTATAAATAAGCATTCCCCGGCACGATCTCGTTGCGTGAGTCCTCCAGCAGACGGTTCACGGCTTCAACGCCGAGCGGCCGTGCGAAGAGGAAACCCTGGCCGGTATCGACGCGCCCGGCGGTGAGGTGCGCGCGCTGGGCGTCGGTCTCGACGCCTTCCGCCACGGTCTCAAGCCCCAGGGCCTTGCCCAGTTCGACCATGGTGCGGATGAGCGCCGGCGCCTCGGCGGTGTCAGCGATCCCCGATACGAACGACCGATCGATCTTCAGCACGTCAACGGGGAACTGCCGCAGGTAGGCCATCGACGAGTATCCCGTTCCAAAGTCGTCGACGGCCAAGCGCACGCCGAGCGCCTTCAGCCGAGTGAGCCGAACGACGGTATCCGCGACGTTGTGCATCAAGGTGGTCTCGGTGAGCTCCAGCACACACAAGGTTGGATCGAAGCCGCTTGTCGTCAGCGCCCGTTGGACATCATCGACGATCTGGTCCCGACCCAGCTGTCTGGCCGAGATGTTGACAGCGACCGCCATGCGGTGCCCCTGGCCCTCCCAGATTGCCCCCTGTCGGCAGGCCTCTTCGAGCACCCATCGTCCGACAGGGACGATGAGCCCGCTGGACTCAAGGGCAGGGATGAAGTCGTCGGGTTGCAACACTCCCCTGGTCGGGTGGCGCCACCGCAGGAGAGCCTCGACGCCGGTAATGACCCCGCTGGACAGGTCGACGACAGGTTGGTACAGCAGGAAGAACTGGCCGGCTCCGAGCGCGGTGCTCAGATCGACTTCGAGACGTCGGTGATCATTGACCGAATCTTGCATTGCGGCGGCAAAGACCACCGAACATTTTTTCCCAGCCTCTTTGGCTTGGTAGAGGGCTATATCGGCGTCACGCAGCAAATCGTCGGGCGTGGCCCGCCTGCCCTCGGCAATGCCGATACTGGCTGTCACCGAGAGGGGAACCTCGCTGTCGGCGATCTCGAACGGGGTGGCCATGACGTCAAGGATCCGATCCGCCACGACTTGGACCCCGGCGTCTAGAGAGGCGCCCTCGGCCAGCACGACGAACTCATCACCCCCGAGACGCCCGACGGTGTCCTCGTCGCGAATGGCGCTCACCAGCCGCGCCGCTACCCCAGCCAGCAGTTGGTCGCCCGCAGCGTGGCCCAAGGTGTCGTTGATGTCCTTGAAGTTATCGAGATCCAAGAAGAAGACGGCCACCGGGGTGTGCTCGCGCCGCGAGCGGGCCAGCATCAGATGGACCCGGTCGAGGATCAGGGCTCGGTTGGGAAGACCCGTCAGTGGGTCGTGCAGGGCCAGATGGTGGAGCTCCCGGGTCCGTTTGTCCACCAGTCCCAGAGCCCGGGAACGCCCGGTGCCCAACAGGTAGATCAGCGCTCCTAGCAACAAGCTGAGCACGAGCCCCGCCAGCACGAGCGCGAGTGCGTTCGAGTTGCCGAGCACACCTGGGCCATCCACCGCCGCGAAGACCTGTACATGCCATCCGTTGTGCAGGTCGACCGTTGCCGATTGCGCTCCGGCTGGAGCCCTGCCTGCCTTGAACGTGACCTTGGTCGAGCCCGATCCGTAATTGAAGGTCAAGGTCAAGGCGGTCCCCGCGTGGCCTGCGAGGGCCTGCGTAAGTTCGAATCCTGGCCGAGTCGTCAAGCCGACGGCGCCGAGGACGGCGGCGTTGCGGGCAGCGGCGGTCGCCGGTATCACTCCGCCGGGGTAGACGGGCGCATCAACCACCAGATAGTTGACCTTGCTCAACGTGAGCGGCTGGTACAGGAACGGAGCAGAGATGAGCTGGGCGATTCCCTCGGCCTCCCTCGATCCGGTGCTTGTGCAGGTGTCATAGTCGAGTGGCAAATATGGCCCACCATTTACATACCTGAGCTGGGTAAGGCAGTAAATGGGCCGATCCCCTGGAGGTGTCACCTGATAGGTCTGTCCCGGCGGCAGCGGCGTCGGCGGATCGGCGAGGACTCGGGTAATGAACTGGGGCAACTGGGCGGGCCGAACGAAAGCGGTAAAACCCAGCTCCACGACCTCGGGGTAGCGCGTCTTGACGTGCATTGACCGAACCCAATTCAAAAAGGGCGTGTTCGAGACATCGGGGTTGGCGGCAACGAACGCTTCCACGCTGATCACCAAGTTCGCCTCTTCCTCGATCACCAGTTTCAGCGACGCGGCGATCCCGATGGAGGAACTGACCAGGGCCTGGTGCGATCGCTGGGCATCGTTACTGGCCACGGCCCGGGCGCCGAGCACCGATCCCGCGGCCCCCGCCACCACCAACAGTACTGGGAGCGCCATCCACCTTCGCCGTTGCCGCTTCTCTAGCATTTTCCCCAGCCCTGAGAGGAGGACCGGGGGAAATAGC
>Ga0182014_10003988_pt1 | contig 17331 bp, 12 predicted proteins | sample 612S2DmetaG_FD_120489 | JGI IMG/M metagenome (GOLD analysis project Ga0182014, IMG submission 120489) | Permafrost microbial communities from Stordalen Mire, Sweden - 612S2D metaG | ecosystem: Environmental > Terrestrial > Soil > Wetlands > Permafrost | place: Sweden: Stordalen | collected... | reverse complement strand
CGAACCCATTGAGTTGTCGCCAGAGCAACGAAGCCGATATCGTTGGGAAGGCCCGGAAGTGATCTACACCTTTTGGGCTAAGCACGGCTCTTGTCAGGCCAAGGGTTGCGGACACCGGACCCCCATTTTTCGAACGCCTGTGATTGCAGAAAAGAAACTTTCGACAAGTTACGCAGATCTGACCTGCCCGGCTTGTGGTGCTTCGTTTCAGGCGGAGCTTGGCGAAACCCGCATGGCGCCTGGTGCGGAGCGCATCGTTCTCGAAAACGAAGTCTCTTTTACTGAGATCACCCAGGATTTTGCCAAGCTGCTGAATGAGTATGATAAGGGCAATTCCAACGATACATGGGAGCGGACGCTTGCCTTGAAGGCAAGAGCTCAGGAGGAATTAGGCTGCCACTGCCCTCAGTGCGGCGCCTTTGCGGGGAAGCGCCTATTGGACGTTTTGGAACGTCATTCCCATCCGAATTTCAGAGCTGCCAAGCGCAAGAAAAAAGATTTTGGGTTGAAAACCAAGTCGGTGCAGATGTTCCTGCTGATCCATCCGGAATGGTTCAAGGGCGCATCGGGCCTTGACGGAGATCAGGAATTGGGTGGTTGGGCCGGAGCGTCTTCGTATGCAACCTCAGCTTGGTTTGAGAGGCGACTTTCCGGTTTGTCCGTGGTCGAGGTACGGGGAGAATCCCTCCCTGACAGAGTAATGCATCCCGATGGGACAATCATAGAGACAGGTACGGGCACGGTACCCAAACAGGCCCAATTCACCTGCGCGAACTGCGGAAAAACCCAAGACAGGCTCGGTGCAACCAAAAGAGTGCAGCATTCCGCACCGGTTGCAGCCTATGCCCTGCAATGTCATTGTCCTGACTGTGAAGCCGAGGGGTATTCCTATGGCGGTCGTTTTTTCAAAATACCGGACGACGAAGATATTGGTCGTATGAGTGCGGCCGATATCGAATGGGAAGATCGTAGAGAAAGCGACTTATCAAAGTTTTGGCCCAGCATGGAAATAGTACATTCAATGCGTACTCATGTGAAAGATCCTCTTCCTGATCATGGATATACTCATTGGTGGATGCTGTTTAATAATCGTCAACTGCTAATTCACGCTAATTTGCTAAAAGCAATCGTCGGGAATTGTGAAAATGAATGGCCGCTAGATGTTCGGGAACAGGTGCTTGGCGCATTTCAGCAATACTTACGCAACCAAAACATGTTCTGTTTCTACCAGGCTCTGAGGGACCATATCATTCCGCATATGTCCAATAATAATTATAATCCCAAGATGTTGCCTGCAGAAAACAACGTCTTCCACTCAATGGGGCAGGGGAATTGGCAATCTTGCTCATCTAAAGTCATCGAAGGATTAATTTGGTCAAAGAATGCGTGGGAACCTATATTGGTTTCGGACTTAAATACGAAGAGCATTCGAGGGGATACTGAGGAACCGATTGTACCAGGGAGCCAGCTTATTTGCGGGCCATCCACAGACTTATCGGCCATGGGGCCTGAGCTTTTTGATCTTGTGATTACCGACCCGCCTTTCGGCGACAACCTCTATTACGCAGACTGTGCTGATTTTTTCTTTGTCTGGTTGAGGATCCCCTTGCAGAAGTGGTACGAAGGAATACCAGAGGAGGATTATTTTAAACCAGAACGGACGCCCCACAGCATGGAGGCTATTGACAACGCGGTTGAACACCCGGACGACCGAGTGGACTACGAAAAATCTCCCTACGTCGTAGCGAAGTATGTGACTCGGATTCAGCAACTGACAGGCGATGACACTCTGGCTGAGAAGGACTCGAACCCTCTCTTTCGGCCTCAGCCATCCAGCGATTTCTACAGTCAGACCCTCTCTGCTTGTTGGGCCGAGGCGGGCCGCCGTCTCAAGGATGGCGGCATCATGGCCTTTACTTTCCATCACAACGAGGACCGAGCTTGGATTGATGTGCTGCGCGCACTTTTTGACGCTGGATATGTATTGGCAGTTACCTATCCCATCCGCAGCGATGAATCCCGTGGAGACAACGCTTCATTTGGCTCTAAGAAAATAGAATACGACATCATTCATGTCTGTCGCAAACGGATCCAAGATCCTGAGCCGGTAAGCTGGGCTCGGATGCGCCGTTGGGTAAAAGAAGAGACGGTTCGGCTGAAGGATTTGCTGGAACATACACACGGTAAAGAGTTGCCCGAATCAGACCTGCGGGTGATTCTGCGAGGCAAATCGCTGGAGTTTTACTCGCGGCACTATGGGCAGGTTTTTACCGGTGACGGGCAGTTGCTGGATGTGCGGGATGCGCTTCTTGGGATAAACCAGCTTCTGGATGACCTTCTTGATGATACTTCACAGACCGGGGACACTCGCCCGCCCGACAGCGCCGAACCGGCAAGCCGCCTTTACCTCCGCCTGTTCAGAAAACGCTCGGAGATGGACCGTGATGAACTGCACAAAACCTTACGTGGCACCGGCATTTCTCAGGGAGATTTGGAGGCGCGCTGTTGGGTTCGTATTATCGGAAGAACGGTCCATGTCGTGCCCGTTCAGGAACGCTTCGCTTTTTTTACGGAGCGCGGCCGAAACCGCAAGGTCATAAGAAGCGACCTCGACCAGGCTCATTTTCTGATCGGCTCGGCGCTACCCAATTCCGGCATCAAAATTGATATGGAATTGAATAATCCGAACTTGCGCATCAAAAAGTCGGTGGACGATATTCTGAAATGGATTGCCGAAGCTGACCTCGAAGCCGTTAATCGGGTAGCTGCCAAGACGGCTCTGCAACTGGTTGAACACTGGCGGACTCGCAAAGGCAAGCTGGAAATGACACAATTAACTTTGTTTGAGCGCCTGGATTCTGAATAGCGAGGTGAAAAGTGAAAATCGAATACATCCGGCTAAAGAACTTCAAGGCTTTTCAGAATGCCGAATTGAAGGATCTCCCCAATTTCTGCGTTTTTGTTGGAGCGAACGGCAGCGGAAAGAGCACCATCTTTAGCATGTTTGGCTTCTTACGTGATGCCATGGCCAGCAATGTCAATACCGCATTGATGAAGCTTGGCGGCAGCAGAGGATTCCGTGAAGTCCGGAGCCGGAATGCGGACGGGCCAATCGAGATAGAATTGAAGTTTCGAGAGAAAGACACCAGTCCGTTGACCACCTACTTTTTGCAGATCGATGAGGAGAGAGGTAAAGCTTATGTTGCTCGGGAAATATTAAGGTACCGCAGAGGAAGCAGCGGCCAGCCCTGGCATTTCCTGGACTTTTCCCGTGGGACCGGAACAGCGGTTACGAACGAACTGGAATCTGTAACGGATGTCAGTGATTTGCAGCGTGAAGGACAGACCCTGAAGTCGCCCGACCTTCTGGCAATTAAAGGATTAGCACAATTTGAGCGATTTCCGGCCGTGGTGGCATTGGGAAACCTCATAGAAAATTGGCATATATCGGATTTTCACATCAGCAGAGCGCGGCCCGAGCAAGAAGCAGGGTATGCAGAACACCTCTCGCGAGAGGGGGAGAACCTATCCCTGGTCATTCAGTACCTTTACCAACACCATCGAGATGACTTTTTGAAAATTCTGGAATTGCTCAAACGGAGAGTCCCCGGTATTTCGAATGTGGATTCAAAAACCACCGAAGAAGGTCGCGTGCTATTGAAGTTCCAGGATGGTTCTTTTGAAGATCCTTTTCTGGCCAGATATGTTTCAGACGGTACGATCAAGATGCTGGCCTATTTGACTCTCCTCTATGATCCGAATCCTCACCCTTTGCTGTGTGTGGAAGAACCGGAGAACCAGCTTTACCCCAAACTTCTCTGGGAACTGGCGGAAGAGTTTCGCACTTACGCGAATCGGGGCGGACAAGTCTTTGTTTCGACCCACTCACCCGATTTTCTCAATGCAACCAGAATTGAAGAAGTATTTTGGTTGGTGAAGATCGAGGGCTACACCCAGATTCGGCGTGCCTCCGAAGATCCGCAGATTGCTGCTTATATGCGGGAGGGCGACCAGATGGGCTATCTTTGGGAGCAGGGCTTCTTCGAGGGGGCAGACCCCCAATGAAAACCATAGTATTTTTTCTGGAAGAGCCTTCCGCTGGGGAAATGCTCAGTGGCCTTCTGCCACGCATACTGCCGCAGGAATACAGTACCAGATTTATAATTTTCCAGGGAAAGCAGGATTTAGAGAAGCATTTGGAAAAAAGGCTGCGCGGCTGGCAGTTACCCGATTCAATCTTTGTCGTGTTGCGAGATCAGGATTCAGGAGATTGTCAAACAGTCAAGAACAATCTCAAGGAGATTTGCCGAAGATCCAGAGATGATGAAGTTCTTGTAAGGGTGGCATGCAGGGAATTGGAGAGTTTTTACCTGGGAGATTTGAAAGCAGTTGAAATGGGGCTTGGGCTACGGGGATTGTCCTCAAAGCAGGGTACTCGAAAGTTCAGAACACCTGATAGATTGGGCAGTCCTTCACGGGAACTCTGTATATTAACGGGTGATCTTTACCAAAAGATAGCCGGGTCCCGAGCAATTGCCCCGCATCTCGACCTTCATAATAACCGTTCTCAAAGCTTCAATGCCCTTGTGTCAGGAATAAAAAGACTTGTTGAGGAGTCGTAATGGAGGAAATCTCAAGCTCAGTTTGGCAGCGGAAAGGTTCCTGCATCATCTTTGATCAAAAAAGTCTTGGTGAGTTCATATCCGCAGGCGCCGTTATTTCCCTTAGAGAGGCATTGGGCTGGTCGAACGGAATCCCCGCCACTCCTCCGGTTGCCGGTCGCACAATTCTAATCTCAGGGCTGGAGACAATTGTTGAAATTCTAGACCCGCCAGAGGCAGAAGACTTTCTGAGAAATCGAATAAGGCCGCTTCTGATAAGCCTGCAAAACCGATGGACCGATTGTGGTGTTGTCTTTGGTTTTTCATCACATGCCAAGGCTTTTGAGGAAACCTCAATGGAGGAAGATGTCCTGTTTCGCCGCCGAGATCGAAAGACAGTGAGGCTTTCCAAGGGACTTTGGGACGGAAGCTCCAGTATAAACATGAAGCGGGTTCTTCGTGAAGGCGATCTGCCCGGACAAGAGATTATTGTTGGATACTATGTTGCACGGATTTCCTGATATCCAGCCCGGCTTAAAGGTAAGGCACCTTGAACTCGGAGACGGTGTTGTCGTCGCCGGCGAATCTGCGGGCTACATCACTGTCTTTTTCCGTACGCATGGTGAGCGGCAGGTGTCACTGGAATCTCTTGAGGTTGCTGCTGACCGATTTGACCGGATTGTACGGGGCATGGCGCCGGCCACTCCCGAATTAGCCGAAAAGTTATGGCTGGCTTTGGAGGCGGAAGAAATCCCGCTGATGGAAAGCGCCGCCGCATTGACTTCAGCCAAGGTCGACCTGCTGCCTCACCAGATAGTTCTCGTGCATCGCGTCGCCAACGCTCGACCAAAACGCTTTCTCATCGCTGATGAGGTGGGGCTGGGAAAAACAATTGAGGCGGCGCTCATTCTTCGGGAGCTGGCTTCCAGAGGCGAGCTTCGCCGAGCCATTATGATTGTCCCGGCAGGACTGGTGGAGAACTGGCGTAGAGAGCTCAATGACGTATTTAACCTGGATTTCGAGGTTTTTGGTAGTGAAGGAGACGTTACCGACAGAAAAACCAATGCTTTCGCCAAGCACAATCATCTGATCATATCGGTTGACACCCTGAAGCGAAGGACCCGGGTTAAGAAGTTGCTGGAAGCACCTCCGTGGGACATCGCAATCTTTGACGAAGCCCACCACCTCAGCGTTTACCGTTACGGCAACAAAGTGAAAAAAACGGAGAATTTTAAACTTGCCGAGGATATAAAAAATCATTGCCGAGACCTTCTCCTGCTTTCTGCAACACCCCACCAAGGAGACCATTTCCGTTTCTGGATGTTAATTCGCCTGCTTAGTCCCGAATTATTTGAGAGCGATCAGGATATGGTCCGGAACCGCCATCGTCTCAATGCGGTGGTGATCCGGCGGACCAAGGCTGATTCCTGTGCTCAGGATGGCAGCCCCTTGTTTGTCCGGCGCATGGTTCACACCCAAAGCTTCAATCTTTCCGGGAGAGAGAAAGAATTTTATGACTCTCTGTTGGATTATCTGCGGGATGGCTACAACCTTGCCGCTCAGCAGGGCAATAAAGGGCGAGCTTTAGGTTTTGTCATGACCGTCTTTCAGAAAATTGCTGCGAGTAGTTTCGCCGCGATTCGTTCAACTTTGCAGCGCCGCTTGCTTATGCTCACCATTCAGGAAGGTATCGAGCGAGATGAATTGTTGGACGTTGATGGCCGGAACCGTGTTTTCCAAGAAGCCAGACAGATCATCCATGACATGCATGCATTGCCGCAAGATTCCGTAGGTAGAGCTCAGGCTGACCAGATCCTGGCGGATGCAAAAGTCCAACTTCTGAAGAGACGGAACGAAGCCCAAATGTTCGTTGGGACTGCTGAAAGCTTCTCAGATTCGGAATATGAGGCAAGCGGCCTGGAAGATTCTGCATCAATGCTTGTCGCACTTGCATTACCCCAGGAACGCCAGAGGATACTGGAGCTCCTTAATCAGTTTACCGGCGGTATTGAGTCAAAGACATCAATATTGGTTCGGGCCTTGCAACAAATATGGCAGATTAACCCGGATGAGAAGGTAGTTATCTTTGCCACTTACCTGGGAACTGTGAATGCTATCAAGGAACAACTCGACCAAGTTTTTCCAGACAAAGGCGTGGATACTCTGAAGGGCGGAGATCACGGCACGAAGACAGCGGCACAAAAAAGGTTCCGGCGCAAAGACGGGCCTAAAGTGCTGATCTGCACTGCGGCGGGCCGGGAAGGTATTAATCTGCAATTTGCCCGAATCCTTTTCAACTATGACCTCCCCTGGAACCCGATGGATTTGGAACAACGTATAGGAAGAATCCATCGCTACGGGCAGGAGTCCACCGCCCAGATTTATAACCTTGTTGCGGCCGATACCATTGAAGGTCAGATTTTTTTGCTTCTCCAAGAAAAGCTTGAGGATATTGCCCGAACATTAGGTAAACTCGATGAGCATGGCCAGATTGCAGAAGACCTCAGAACGCAGGTCTTAGGGCAACTCAGCGGTTGCCTCAGCTATGACCGGCTATACCAAGACGCCATCAGTGACCCCACCCTAAAGAGGACACGCCAGGAACTCGAAGTGGCAATGACTAATGCCAACTTGGCCCGCCAAGTAGTTTTCGAGCTATTCCAGGAATTAGATCGGTTCAATCTGGGGGATTATCAGAGATTTGACGATCAAGGCCGGGGAATGCAACGATTAGTTAGCTTCATTGTCAGAGCCACCAGGCATACAGAATGGAATTTCCGAAAAGAAGATGACACTAAATGGCGTCTGTTACGTGATGGAGAACCAGCACATTACTTCACCACCGATCGAAACCGTGCTCTACAGGATGAGGATCTCCAGCTTCTTGGGCTTGAGCATCCCATCATAGCCAAGATGATGAGAAGCTACGCTGAATCCGATACAAATCACCGCGCCGTTGCGGGTAATCTGAAAGGTTTGCCGGTTGGCGGAATCCTGACTATCTGGAAGATCAACACACAAGGCAAAGACGGCCAAGCAAACCACCACATAGTCCGAATTGGAATGAATATGGAGGGCGACAGGGCTCCATGGCTCGAACGTTTGGAGAACAATATCCTTGGCATAGAGCAGCCGGTGACAGTGCCAGTAGAGAACTGGCGTGAGTTCACTCTTGAGAAGAAACAGCGTTTACAGGAGCTTTTACATAGAGAGTTGAGCTATTCCGGGATCATCAATGAAGATATGTCCTACTCTGCGCTTCTGCTCGCAGTCATCGCGTTCGAAGATCCAAAACAGTAATAGGAACCGAAAATCTCTTTTCGTCCCTTGCCCCAATCCTGTTAACATTTGCTCAGTGCGGCGGTGCACGGGTTCAACTCCATCCAGAGTTTTCCATAGCCACCGTGTACTTCCCCAACCGTCACCATAGAGGAATTATCATGATCTGGTAAAAACGAACCCCAATCCACCGCCTCTCAGCCGTTTACTCGGCCTCGCCTATCCCCAAACATGGTCCCTCAGAATGTCCCTTGACAAGTCTTATTTTTGCGGGAGATATTGGTGGCTTTTTATCTGGTCGGGAAAGGCGTAGCCGGAGAGGGCCATCCGTCCCGCCGTTCAATGGCGCTAAATCTGCTTTTGGAATCAGTCTTCCGACGGAGAGCGTTTCACTGAACGAATCCTCACCATTACCAGGACTTGCCAGATGGGGCAGAAGAATGCTTTTCAGTTTCTCACTCACCTCATGACTGCGTTCTTCCGGCAGGAGCCGCTACCTTCCCTTATCCGCTGACACACTCCGGTGAACGGTAACACTAAAAGGGCGAAACCTTTCTGGTGACGGTATCGTGCTGGGGTAAAAGTATTATTGCAAATACGCGATGGGGCAGAAATTAGCGGAATTTTGCGGGAAATTATGTGGAATTATATCAGGTTGGAGAATTTCCTTGAAGTAGGCCGAAATCGCCGTGGGTCAGCGAGTTGGGTTATGTTGGATGCTTCCTCTGTGAGTCGCATCTACGCGGCGAATGCTGAATTTGAACACACTGGATAATGCTGTGTCGGACTTGAGTCGATTCGATTATGCGGCTCTCCCGGAACAACAGGAGAGCCGCACTTGCAATTAAAGGTCCTTGAGGCTGTTCTTCAGATAGTAATCAGCGCCGAGATCATCCATGATTGACGTTATGTCTGCTTTGAAGCGCGGCCAATCGACCTTGCCACTTATCTCCTTGTTGTAGTTCAATTTCCCGACTTTCCAGTGATCGACGAACGGACTCAGTGCCTTCACCAATGCGATTGCCTGCGCTGGGTCGATGACCGGCTCCATGCTGACCCAGGTCCGGATTCCCTTTTGGTGGGCAGTTTTGATAGTCTCGATCCTGTCGGCGATAGAAGCCGCGTTCGGCTCCCAATGGTCCGCATCATCCTGAGAAGCGAAGACCAGTGTAGTCCCAAAAGAACAGTTCTCATATTTTTCCAGTAGGTCGAAATCCCTAATGGCTCGGCTTCCCCCTTTGGTGAGAACCGTAAAACGCAGTCCGTTCGCGATAAGGATTTCTAATGCCTGCCGGGTCAAGCCGGTCTTCATCTCTCCGGGGGAATAGGGGTCCGTGGCAAAACTCAACAAGATTTCCCGGTCGTCCCCGCGCAAGATTCCGGCATCATGCTCAAGCATCTCCAGAGCGTGCTGTCGGTCTCTGGGATTCGAGTGAAAAGAATCCCTCTTTTTGCGAAAGGCAAGCGGGCCGTAACAATACAGGCACCCGTGCTCACACCCCACCCTTAGATTTACGGCCAGCGGCGAATACTCGCGGGCCGCTCCTTTTGGTTCATAAATGATTTTTAATGTTTCCATGCTTTTCTCCTTCGAGGAATTTGACTAGTCGAGAACAATTTAGATTAGGCGCGGGTGAAAAAGGCTGGAAGTCAGGAAAAAGTTGGGGGGACGGTCAGATTTTCTCTCGATTGTCCGCTATTCAAAGAGGTTTTTGGGAGAGAGCTTTCTAAGTGCCCCACGGGATCTATCCAAGGCGGAAAAACCTTCCTGAGTCCAAATGAAAGTACGGGCATCCGGGAAAAGCACGACTAAGGGTTCCACCTAGAAAGTTTGATAATATGCCATTATCATTTAGTTTTTACGTATTTTACGGTATTACGTATAACCGTAACTACAGTTAACAGTAGTTACGTTAATCCGGCTTGACGGTAAGATTATTTTGTGTCACAATTCTTCACACCGAAGAAGAGTTGTGCAAAACTTCGCTGAAAATTTCACTCGATTATGGGGGAGTTCGATGCCACGAAAAAAACGGACAGGAACCGAGAAAAAGCTGACAATCGAGATTAACCCGCAACTTCTGGAAGACTTCCACGTTTATGCGCTGAAACAGCGAAAAACTTTAAGGGAGCTTATCGAATCATCAATAAAGGAAACGCTGGAACTGGCCGGGACGTACTCCCCCGCCCGCCCGTATAGACCTCTGCTTGAGAGATTGCTTGCGGAGAGGAAGCATACCCGAGCTGAGATCGCGGAAACTGTCTTCGAAAAAGTTCCCGGCACAAAGAAAGACACTGTGCTGCAATTCCTGTCTGACGCAAAAACGCGCCACCTCTTACCGTGGCCTATCGTCGAAACCGAACGGAGAAAATGCCTGGGCTTTGGCGAACCTTGGGCGGCCAGTGACGAGGGGCATGCAGGGCAAGATAGCTCTCCCAATGACAGTTCCGCCGCAGATGCATGAAAAAAGACGGATTACCGCTGTCGCCGACATGGAGCGCCGCCGCAAGGTGGGCACTGTGAAGCTCTGCAGCTGTAATGATCACATGTCGCTGACGTTTCATGCATGCGGGGGAGCCCATTCGAAAGGCTCCTGACCACCGGATATGAACTTTTGAAATGGCCCCAAAATTTAAGATCCTGATCCGGGCCTTGTGACACGCCCTTTTGGAGATAGAAGGATTCGGGATCGGACCTCCTCCCGCCCCAATTTTTTTTACCTCAAACCTCCTCGACCGCATTTTTTTCCCTCTACCCTCTTGTCTCAGAAGTGATAGTTCGTTAAAAGTATTATGTCGTCGCTTTTAAGAAATCGCCATATTCCGATTAAGGTGCCATGGGTTATGGATTTGCGAAATGTGAAATTGGTATGCTCTTTGAAAACTGAATATAAATTGTAAATAGAAATATCCAGAATAATGGGGTGCTCTGCCCGCAAAGAACCCTGCTACGCGGGGATCTGAGCAACTGCCACAATCGAGCGTTCCTCATTTTTGCCCCGCCCCATATAGGAAGTCCGGGGTACTATCGCTTGAACTGGCTGAAACCCATCTTGGCGGTTGCATTGTCGGTTTTGATCAGCTTGGGCTATACATATATATGATATATGAAATAGCGTCAAAGCGTGAAGTGGCTTTCACCAGAGGCTCGACTTCAGAAAAGCCTTATCGGATGGGGCAGGGGAAAGGGTGTGCAAAAGAACGCATATGCTTCATTAGCTGAAGTCAGCAGTTTCACTCCGCAAAGGAATACAATGGCCTCGTTTGGCTTTGTCCACGGGGGACTTGACCGGCAGGCGCCTTGAACTTAGGTGCTCTCAGCCAGCCAGCCCTTGTCTGCGTGATATTGCCCGGCGAGTCTCATTCTGTCCTTGTTTGGAGGGTACCGAAGCCGGGGGGAGGATCTCGGTCATATCGGCAGCGGGACCTCATGCCGAAAAAACGACCGGCGAGAATGGCCTTTTTAACGAAGTTTTTGCCTCCGGACATATCAAACCATCCCCCATCCAGAAAATGCCCGATTTCGGCCCGATTTCGACTAATCATAAATTCTTTCAATCACTTACCTTTGGAAGACGCTGGCAAAAACGGGCCAAGAGCCGACCTTGAGGGCAAATGCTGATTGAACGCATCCAGCCTGGAATGCCCGTGAATTGGCGATTTCCTTTGGTCGTACCTGAACATCCCTGCTGGGAGGAAGCCGATCTTTTGGCCTCAGTCCCTTTGGCTGAGTTTTTTTCACTGTACCGCACTTTTTTTATCATTTTTTTTCTCTGCCCTAAGGAATGTCATTCTCCTACGCTGGACAACTATATGATCTCACTAATTAAACATCTTATCGAAGAGCACTGGCGAGCTGCTCAGAAGTCCTCCACGGTTTTCTATATTAGGGTTAGGGATTCTCGTCCCAAAAATCGGTCGGGGCCCTAAGGTGAACTCGCCGCACCTTTGAAAACAGAATAGGGAAAATGCCTTGCAGCAATTCGGCAGGTAACCCAGCCAGCAGCCTGGCAGGAGAAACGTAGACTTCAGGTGCAGTTCTCGGAAAGCCGGCGCAGGGCGGAGAATTTAATTACCTCTATAAAGGAGAAAACCACACAATTAAACTTTGTTGATGCCGGAGAACGATCCTCATTGAGTTGATCGTTCTCCCGAATACTAAAAATGAAAACACCTAGTTTTGAGAAAGGGCCAATTTATGGCAAATTTTGTTGAAATAATCCGGCCTCGGTCCCTGAAAGAGATAATTGGGAACGAGCTAATAAAGATTGATCTCGGGAGCTGGCTGTCCGCTGAGGACAAGCATGGGACATTGTTATTTCGCGGGGGAATCGGCTATGGCAAGTCCTTGTTCGGGGAAGTTACAGCCAATGAACTCGGTATACCGATAAAGTCCTTCTTCCGCCAGGGAATCCCCGTTTCGCGATACACAGTCGAAAACTTTCGGGACTTTGTCGACTGCTTCGGGTCCAGGTCCGGTTTCGCCTCCAAACAGGGCAGTTGGGAGGCATTCCTCTTTGACGAGGCACATTATATCCCAGCGCCCGCCCAAGCGATGCTTTTAGCTATTGCCGAACGCCCGCCCCAAAGGACTGCTATCATATTTATGAGTTCCGAACCGGACAAGCTCGATCCAGCGCTCCGAAGTCGATGCTTGGAATTTGAGGTGACTCCGCTCACGAGGACCGAAACGATCGAGTTGCTTGAAAGAGGATGCGTAGCCGCGGGGGTCCGGCTTGGCGATGAAGTGCTCAGGCAGATTGCAAAGGTCTCCCGCGGAAATCCCCGAAACGCATTGATCAAGCTTGGCTCGGCATTGAACCGGGCTGAGGCAGAACGAAAGAACAATATACTAATGCAACAGGAGATAAGACATGTCCAACGAACGTATTGAGGATTCAAGAAAGATTTATGTCGAAATGGATCGGCTTCAGGATGAGGCCGAAAATCCGATGAAAATGCTGCCCAAGCTGAGGGGGCAGCTTCGGCAGGATGGGCATAAGCTGCTGCTTGAAAATTATACTCTGGACCTTGAAGAATTTCGGGACCTGCTCGCAGTGATGGCCGGGAAATTGGGATTTGTCGGAATCCTTAGGCATCGATTGGACAGTGGTGAGTTGAACGATCCAACCTACCATGAACTGCGTCAGGCATGGAAAGAGTGTCGGCATGACGACCCCAAGATAGATGAATATGAAGAGCAGATCGCCAATCGCCTCCTGCAGCTTGTGAAAGTTCACTATGCAGACCCTGTCGCTGACGAACTTTGGTCGCGATTACGCCAGAACTTTGCTCTGACCGATCTGGGGGCCGGAGAGCGGTTTGTTGAAGAGCAGAAAGAGGATATCCGCTACTGCAAGAACCAGGATCTCTTTTACATCTGGGAAGGAAAACTCTGGTTGCCGGATACCAAAAACTGTTTTGGGGCAAAGACTAAAGTCAAGGAAACCGTCAGGAGGATGAAGGCGGAGGCCGATGAGACCAAGGACCCTGAACTGGCCAAGTGGGGGAAAGGCGCTGAGACAGCTGGAAGATTCAGAGCGATACTTCATATTGTTTCTCTCGACTCACAAATCCAGATAGCTCCCGCAGATTTTGACAACCATAAATGGCGGCTGAATTGCAACAATGCCACTGTACGACTTGATAGTCCTGTAATGAAAACATATGCGCATAGCCGCCGGGATTACCTCACACGAATTGTTCCGTGGCCCTATGATCCTGAAGCGCCGTGCCGCAGGTGGAGGAGGTTTCTTGAGCAGGTCACAGGAGGGGACCGAGAGCTTCAGAATTTTTTGCAGTTGGCAGTCGGGTATGGCATCACCGGGGAAGTCGGCGAGAAATGCCTCTTTTTCCTGCACGGTCCAGGCGATACGGGCAAAACGACTTTTATCGAAACCATCGGGCGACTGCTTGGGGATGATTATGCACGGACGGCAGGCTTCACATCATTCGTACGCGGGGTGAAATCCGGAATTCGCAATGATTTAGCCCGGTTGCAAGGAGTACGGTTCGTTGCGGCCGCTGAGGCTGCACAAGAAGACAAATTCGATGTTGTACTATTGAAGCGTCTTACCGGAGACGACACGATCACTGCGCGCTACCTCTATCGCGAGCACGTCCAATTCAGACCGGAGTTCAAGATCTTTTTGGCCGCCAACCATGCGCCAAAGTTACCCGCCGATGACGAGGCGGCTTGGCGGCGCTTTGTGGTAATCCCCTTTGACGTCCAAATCCAACGGAAACAACACGATCTTAAAGACCGTCTCCAGGAAGAGATGCCAGGAATCTTGCGCTGGGCGGTCCAAGGCGCATGGCGCTATTACGCTAACTATTTTAACCAAGGTCGACCGTTGGAAAAGCCGCGTCGCGTCCTGGAGGCGATTGCCCGTTACCGCGCCCAGTGTGAGCCAGAGGGGTCGAGCACTGCCGAGAGAACCAATGACAAGGCAAAGCGACTGATCAGAAAGTTCCTGGACGAATGCTGCGAGCGGGTTCCGGGAGAGGCTGTGACCCCGGAAGACCTGCTTAAAGCAGCAAAGGGCTGGTGCGAGGAGCATTTCGAAGACGGGGCTGTCATCACTCCCAACATGCTGGGGCGCGTTCTATCGCAATCGGGGTTCGAGGTGGTACCGGTAACCAAGGACCGAGTTAACATGCGTTTGTGGAAAAATATTAAAATCAACATGTAATCGGATAATTGCGCAATTGCATAATTATGCAATTGCGCAATTATGGATTAAACTGTTTTGGACACAATATAAAAAGAAAGGCTATTTGGATATGTCTATAAATAGAAAACTACTACTGGACAGACTTAATTCGGCAAGGTCGGGTCTAGCAATAAGAGAAATTACTGAACAGACTGGTTCTTTCATTTTCATGGGTGACAGATTAGTAACATTTAATGATGAAGTATATGTGTCAGTTCCACTTTTATCTGGAATAAAAGCGGTTGTTGCTCACAAGCAACTTTATGAATTGCTACGCAAGACATCTGGTATAGACATCGAACTATGGCTTGACGGATCATATCTAGTTGTTAAGAGTAACACTGATATGACGGCAAGGGTAGGCATAACTGAAGATATACTCCTTCCAATAGATATGATTCCGGCAGTTGAAGATGATTTATGGGACAAGCTAGATGAAGGCATTACTGAAAAGTACGTGTATTGCCTACAAACGGTCAGCAAGAATATGAGCAAGCCAGCCCTTTGTACAATTCACTGGAAAGAGAATGTGCTTGAATCCACTGATAATTACCAAATTACCCGGTGCACAACCAACACCTATCTTCAGGACGGCGTCGATGTTATGTTGCCTTCCAATTCGGTTTCGGAACTCGTTAAGCACGATCCCGCTTTTTATCAGATAGCTGATGGGTGGGTGCATTTCAAAACACTTGATTCGACTATATTCTCGTGCCGAACCTTTGATGGATCTTTTCCAGATACCAGCAAAGCACTCGAATTAAGATCTAATATCCCTATTAAGTTTTCTCCTCGCCTGCCCAAAATACTGGAAAGGGCGATAACCTTGGCGGACAAGGATTCGGTGGGCGACTATCGCGTCAAAGTGACTATCGAAAATGACCGGTTGACTGTTCACTCAGGTCAGGATTTCCGACAATTTGAGGAGTCCTGCGGCATTACGTGTCATCATCATGAAAAATTTGAGTTTACCATCAACCCTCAATTTTTCATAAAAATGTTAAAAGCCGGAGCCAATGCCGGTCTTATCGAAAATCACGGAAAGATGTACCTGAGGTTTGAGCGGGATGGGGTCACTCGCTTGATGGTATTGAGCAAGGTGGCCAGCGGAGACGAGTGATTTTCTCTTCTAGAACAAGGCTCACGAACATGTGGCTACCCGGCGCTCGCCGGGTAGCGGCCCGCTCATACCGGCACGCCCACCAGCGTGAGCGCCAGTTTCTGGTCAGGTTGTTGTCCGATTGAAACCCGTATCTAGCGCTTCTGACAGTGCAGATAAACGGTAAATGGAGATGAAAATGTCCGTAAATCATTCAGATTCGGTTGAAAAGATCGTAGAACGCTATTTCTCGGCAGTAACGAAGAAGCCTTTTAAATTCAAAGGGAAGTGGTATGAGCCCAAGCCATTGTTCCTAAGTAATCAACTTGCCCGTGGCTCTACGTGCCCTCTGAACTGCGGCGCATGCTGCCCGGTGTTCACGCTGGATTACCTGCCCGGTGAGGAAACACCAGAAGATGTCAGCGATCGCCAGTTTAAGTTCAATGATAACTGGGTAACGGTTCGAAGCAATGAGCAGCCTCTGAACAGGACTTCGCATTGTTGTTACGTTTCACGGGAGGATGCTCGTTGTCAAGTTCACCCGGTGCGGCCGCTTAGTTGTGATTTCGAACTAATTCGCCCACGAGCCTGTAAAGAACGTAACGAGTTACGTGTAGCAATGTTTGGACGGGCATGGAATCTTACGAATGCCGTTGATGGGAGCAAAGGAACCCGCTGCAAAATCACTGATCCGACTGACGAATCCATTGCAGACACAGTCCGGAAGCTAAATCGGCTCAGGAAATGGGCAAACCATTTCGGGCTTGGTCGAACGTGGATACCGGAAATCATAGACTATCTACAATCGGGTAAATGGAAGAGTGGGCCGATTATTCTGGGAGCTAATAACAACATTCCTGCAATCTTGCCGAAGACAATTCGAAACCAGGTTCCGGGGTTAATGGACAAAAGCGCCCACAGGAATGCGAGTGAACTGGTCCTGTTCCCTGAATATCAATGAGTCCGAGGATTTTTTAGCATCCCAAGAGTTTTAACTTTTCCTGCTTTGGCAAGCCCGAGTCTCACGGCTCGGGGCTTTTCGATCGGTGCGCCAGGCAGGGGCGCGTTCACTTGGAGGTGAAAGTCCTCTGCAGGCCCACATGGTGCGATCCGTCAGCGCCAATGCAAAAGCGAGGAAATACTTCAAGAGCGGGGATTACTTACCAAAGTAAGCTCACAAACGTATGCAATCCCGGGAACTGAACTTAACAAACTAATTGCAGAGATGAAGGAGAACAAAAAGATGGAAACAAAATTAGACATTAGAACTAACAATCTGGAGTCATTCACCCCGCTGTATTTGCACTATAGTGGACAAATCAACTATCAGCCCGGCTATGTAGAGCTGGACCAAAACGGTGTAGTGAGGGCAGGCACCCAGGAAAGCATTGGAAACAGCATGCCTATGTCATGGTTTCACGGCACGGATATTGCGTGGGGTGTCTCCGGTTGTGTACAAGGCAAAGCACTCAAAGCTTTCCTGGAATCAGACGAGGCTATAAAGCTGCTTGAACGGGTATACAACGGACACGAAACTGAGTGGGATGGACATAACTGGGTTGGCAAGTTGGATGAAGATGCTGAAGAAGCCCAGGCCGAATTTGAAACTCTGCTCGATGAACTCCCGACCGTGTCAGTT
>Ga0182014_10003987_pt1 | contig 17333 bp, 14 predicted proteins | sample 612S2DmetaG_FD_120489 | JGI IMG/M metagenome (GOLD analysis project Ga0182014, IMG submission 120489) | Permafrost microbial communities from Stordalen Mire, Sweden - 612S2D metaG | ecosystem: Environmental > Terrestrial > Soil > Wetlands > Permafrost | place: Sweden: Stordalen | collected... | reverse complement strand
TCCATCCACGGCCAGCGTGAACCAGCCGTCGGTGACGGGCCACGACGGCACGAGTCCCGCGCTCGGGCGCAGTCCCACGACGTTGCAGAAGCTCGCGGGGTTCCTCAGGGAACCACCCATGTCGGAACCGTCGCACAGCGGCACCATCCGCGCCGCGAGCGCCGCGGCGGCTCCGCCGCTGCTTCCTCCGGCCGAGTAAGTCGTCGACCAGGGGTTTCTCGTGACGCCGAAGACCGCGTTGTAGGTGTGCGAACCCGTGCCGAACTCGGGGGTGTTGGTCTTGCCCACGCAGATCGCGCCCGCCGCCTTCGCGCGCTGCACCAAGAGCGAGTCGCGCGAGGGGACGTGGTGCTCGTAGATGGGCGAGCCGTACGTCGTGCGCAACCCGGCGGTGTCTTGGAGATCCTTGTGTGCGATTGGTATTCCGTGCAGCGGCCCTACCGGTCCGGACTTCACAATGACGTCATCGCACCATGCGGCTCTCGCAAGCGCCCGGTCCGCGTCCAACGTCACGATGGCGTTCACCAAAGGGTTCGTGGCTTCAATCTGCACGAGATGGTCGGTGACCACCTCGTGCGCCGACACCTGTCGGCTTGTGAGCAGTTGGGCGAGACGCGTCGCGCTCAACTGGTGCAACGGGGTGTTGCTCAACTCGCCGCGCTCGCCGCGACGCCGTTCGCGTCGATGAACCGCGGATAGCGTCCGTGCTGGTATCCCCACGGACGAATTTCCTCGAGCGCGGCGCCGACGCGAAAGACCGTCGCGTCGTCGTAGGTCCGGCCCACTATCTGCACACCAGTGGGGACATCGTTCGAGGCCCAGCCCGACGGTACCGCGAGCACTGGGCAGCGGCTCAGGATGTTGAACGCGATGGTCATGATGGTGTCGTGGATCGGGTCGATCTCGACGCCGAGGTCGTCGAGATTGCGGCTCAGGTCGACGTAGTCGTCGCCCGCAACCAAGGAAGGTACGCCCGAGGTGGGACAGATCAGCGCGTCGTAACGTTCGAGCAGCGGTCCGACGACGTTGTAGACGCCCGCCTCGAGCTCGAGTCCCTCGAGGAACAGCCCCGGCGACGAGTACCGTCGGCCCATGGCGGCGAACTTGCGCGCGTAGGGCGTGAGCAACTCGGCGAACTCGTCGTCGACGAGGCCCACCATCGAACCGAAGATGGCGCTGAAGTGGATTTCCGCGGCTCGCGCGACGTCCTCGCGGCGAAGGCCCAAGGAGACCTCGTCGACGACGGCGCCGCCGGCGCGCAGCGCCTCGGCGACGCCACGCGTGTTGACCTCCACCTCGGGATCCACGAACCAGTTGCCCAGATTGACGCAGTAGGCGATGCGCATCCCCTTGAGGCCCTCGAACGACGAGGGAATGGTCACCTTGGGCCGCAGGGACACGACGTCGAGCGGGTGCGGTCCCGCGATGACGTTCTCCAAGAGCGCGCAGTCGGCGACGGTGCGGGCGAGGGGCCCGTCGTGGCAGTACGTGTCGAGGTTGTAGGGGGCCATCGCCGGCACCCGTCCGTACGGGGGCTTGTAGCCAACGACACCGTTGAACGAGGCCGGAATCCGAATCGATCCGCCGATGTCCGAACCAGTGGCGAGGGGGGCGGTCCCCGCCGCGAGCGACGCACCGGATCCGCCCGACGATCCACCGGGGCTGAAGCCGAGGTTCCAAGGGTTGCGCGTGACACCCCAAAGATTCGAATGGGTGAAAGGGGCGCAACTAAACTCCGGGGTGGTGGTGCGTAGGTGGATGATACCGCCAGCGCCAATGATGCGCTCGATGATGGGATGGGTGACGTCGGCAATGCGGTCCTTGAACGCGAGCGATCCATCCGTGAAGAGCTTGCCCTTGATCGGGTGCTCGGCTTTCGCGGCAACCGGAAGCCCCTCAAGCGTGCGGGCTTCGCTCGGACGCAACGCGTAGACATCCTCTGCCATTTTGGCGCCGGCACGAGCCTCGTCGAAGAGCCTCTCGGCGACCGCATTAATGAAGGGTTCGGTTTCCTCGACGCGCTCGACGAGAGCATTCAGGTACTCGACGGGTGACAACGATTTGTCACGAAAGCGTCGGAGGACTTCGACTGCTGGTAGGTAGTTCAGTTCGCTCATGGTTCTCCCACTGTTGAAGCGTTGCTTCTCTCAGTACTGCTTAGTCAACGCCGACGCGGCGCGGCTTCCAACCCGGCTCGGGTACCGATGCGAGCAGCAACTTGGTGTACTCGTCCTCAGGCGTGTCGAGTATCTTCTCGGTGTCGCCCTGTTCGACCACGACACCTTTCTTCAGGACGAGTGTCTGGTCGGTGACCTGTCGGACCACGGCGAGGTTGTGACTGATGAAGATGTAGGCCATGTTGGTGCGCTCACGAATGTCGTTCAGCAGGTTGATGATCTGCGCCTGAATCGAGACGTCAAGCGCCGAGACCGCCTCGTCGAGCACCAGGACCGCCGGTTCGGCCGCGAGGGCGCGCGCTATCGCGACGCGCTGGCGCTGCCCGCCAGAGAGATTCTTCGGAAGGACGATTCCCTGACGTTCGGTGAGCCCGACCTGGTCGAGCAGCTCGATGATGCGCTGACGTCGCTCGTCTTCGGTCATGGTGAGGTGCAGCTTCAGGACCTCGTTGATGCAGCTGTTGATGCTCTGGCGGGGGTCGAGCGAGGTGTAGGGGTCCTGGAAGACAATCTGCATCTCGCTACCGCGTCGGCGACGCTCGGAAGTCGATTTCGCCGTTGCGGATCGGTCGCGACCGGCAACGTTGATAGTGCCCCCGCTTATCGTTTCGATACCGACGAGCATGCGGGCGATGGTGGTCTTGCCGGAGCCGGATTCGCCCACGATGCCGAGCGAGTGACCTTGCTCGAGCGAGAAGCTGGCGCCTTCGACGGCGACGAAGTCACGATGATGACGGCCACCAGCACCCCCGCTAACACGAAAGACCTTGCGCAGTCCCATGACGTGCACGGCGGGGCCGTCGACGCGGCGCAACTTCTGAGCTAACGGGGTGATCGCGGTCTCGTCACCCATGCGAATGACCGCCTTCGGCATTGACCGTTGAGACCAATTCAAGTTCATTGGCCCGGTGGCAGCGCACGACGCTGCCGTTGATCAACTGGGGCTGCGGTAGTGATCCGCCGCACTGAGCTTGAACGTAAGGGCAGCGGTCCTGGAACGGGCAGCCCGGAGGTGCTTCGAAGGCCGACAGTGGTCGCCCCGAGATCTGGGGAAGGCGTGCGGTGCGTTCGTGCAGCATGGGCCGAGAGCGCAGCAGCGCCGCCGTATAGGGATGCAGGGGACGGGAGTGGAGTTGAGTGGGTGTCGAGATCTCGACGATGTAGCCGGCGTACATGACGGCGACGCGGTCGCTGAAGGCGGCGGCGAGTTCCAAGTCGTGCGTGATGAAGAGCATGGCCATGTCGCGCTGCGCGCGCAGGTCATCGAGGATGGCGATGACGTCGGCCTGGGTGGTGACGTCGAGCGCGGTCGTCGGCTCGTCGGCGAGGATGAGCTCGGGCTCGATCAGCAGCACCGAGGCGATCATGGCGCGCTGGAGCATGCCGCCTGATAACTCGTGCGGATACTGGCGCAGCCGGCGCTTGGCGTCATCGATGCCCACTTGTTCGAGCAGGGTGGCGGCGCGCGCGAGGGCTTCGTGACGGTCCATCCCCCGGTTGTGCACGAGGGCTTCGGTGAGGAAGTCACCAATTCGGTGCACTGGGTTGATCGAGGCGCGCGGATCCTGGAAGATCATCGCAGCCCTGGTGGCGCGAAACTTCTGCCAGTCCTTGTCGGAGGCATTCATCAACGACTGGCCGTCGAAGGCGATGTCGCCGGACATCTTGCCCTGGGCCGGCAGGAGGTTGAGCACTGAGCGCGCCGTCATGGACTTGCCCGAGCCGCTCTCACCGACGAGTGAGACCACTTCGGCTCTTTCGACGGTGATTGAGACGTCCTGGAGGACCTTGCGGTAACGGCGGTGCACCACGAGATCAACAGAAAGGTTCTCGATGTTGAGCAGGTGGGTCACTTGAGCAACCTCGTGTTCTCGTCCGAGAGGCGCTTGCCCACGTAGGTGACCGAGGTGACGCTGAGGATGATCAAGAGACACGGGTAGAGGACCTGGTTGAGGTCGCCTTGGAGAACGGCGTTCTCGTTGTTGGTCATCACACCCCAGTCCGCGCCGGGGGGCAGGATGTTGAGTCCGAGGAACGAGAGGGCCGCAAGGTCAATCAAGGCGTAGCCGAAGGAGATCGTCACCTGGGACCAGATGGTCGCCGAGACGTTGGGGATGAGATGGCGCACGCAGATCGCGAAACCGGAAACGCCCTGCACTTCAAGGGCCTTGATATAGGGCTTGTTGCGTTCGCGCAGGATCTCCGAACGCGTGACGCGCGCGATCCATGGCATGTAGGAAAGCGCGAGTGCCATCGAACAGGGGTAGAGGCCGGGTCCGTAGAGGGTGACCGCGAGAATCGCCAAGAGAATGCCTGGGAACGCGAAGACCAGGTCGAGAAACCGGCTGACGATCTGGTCGATGAGCCCGCCGGACCAGCCGGCGAGTGCCGCGAGCGGCACGGCAATGATCGTCGCGACGCCGATCACGAGCGTTGGGCCGAGCAGGCTCGGTCGCGCGCCCCAGAGCAGCCGCGACAAGATGTCGCGGCCGAGGTTGTCGGTGCCGAGCGGGTGCAACCACGTCGATCCACTTGACACGTTCAAGAGGTCGATGGCGTTGGGCGAGAAGGGCGAGATCAACGGCGCCAGCGTGGCGGCGAGAATGAGGAACACCATGAAACCACCGGCGACCATGCCGCCGGTGCCGATCCGGTTGTGGATTCGCTTCAGCAGATGCTGGTCGTCTCGCGACTTGAGTATGGAGAGAACGCTCACGGCTGGTTGGCTCCCAGTCGGATCCGCGGATCGAGCATCGTGTACGCGATATCCACGAGAGTGTTCACGACGATGAAGGCGGCGACGAGGATCAGCGAAACCGCCTGGACGGTGGCGAAGTCCTTGTCCTGTACCGAGGTGAGCAGCAACTCGCCCAGGCCGTTCAGCCCGAAGACCTGCTCGACTATCACGGTGCCAGCTATAAGGCCCGCCACCTGGAGACCGGCGACCGTGACGATCGGGATGAGGGCGTTGCGAAACGCGTGACGTTGGACGACGACCCGGCGGCTCAGGCCGCGCGATCGGGCCGTCATCACCGGGTCACCCTGCAACTCTTCACGCATGCTGGTGCGCGTCACGCGCGTCAGGTACGCCACTGCCCAGAAGGCGAGGGCGACGGCGGGCAGGGTGAGGTGGCGCAGTCGATCGAAGAACCCGGCCCCGGCCCCGTAGACCGGGAACCAGTTCAGCTTCACGCCGAAGAACGCGAGGAGCACCAATCCCGCCACGAAGGTGGGCACTGCGGTGCCGATGTTGGTCGCGGTCATGATGAACGTGTCGAGCTTGCCCGGTCGAAGCGCCGACAGTACGCCGAGAGCCACACCCGAAACGATGATCAGTATCGACGAGTAGACGACCAGAAACGCCGTCACGGGCGCGGCCGCAGTGAGACGCAGCGCCACCGGGGTCCGGTAGGTGATCGACGTGCCGAAGTTGCCGCGCAGCACGTCGGTCAGCCAGTACCAGTACTGCTGGAGGAAAGGGTCGTTCAGGTGGTACTGGCGGTTGACGGCGGCGCGAACGGCGGGCGACACGGTGTGCGCGCCGAAGAGCAGCGCGTCCGGACTGCCCGGGGCGAGGAACAGGCTGGCGTAGATGACGAAACTCGTCACGAGCAGCAGCACGACCATGCCCAGCAACTGGCGGAGGAGATAACGACTCACGAAATGGCTAGTTCCAGCCCGTCGGGGTTGCCTTGGAAGCAGCGACGGTCACGCTCGTCTCGACCCCACGAACAGTTCTTGGAAGTTGAGTTCCCGATACGGCATTGCACAGGGTAATCCGTCCGCCAACCACATGGTGGCGTCCCCGAGGTCCATCAGCACAGAAGCAATGGTGGCGCCCTGATCGATGAGGTCGTCGTCCGGACTCGGATGACAGCAGATCGAGAAGGGGTAATTCGCGTGGTCGCGCAGCAACTCTTTGAGCTTGGCGACCGAGGCCTGGCCGCCCTCGAGACCCGCGCGTAGCCGCGCGAGCCGAACCGGGCTGTCGGGCATGGCCCACAGTGATACGTCCACATCGTCAAAGGTGGGCGAGAGGAAATGATTCGTGTGCAGTAGGACGTTGTCCCGCGCGTCGAGCAGATGCACTCTCGAGAAGTCACCCGGCGTCGACTCGATGTTGAGCGCCGAGCCGTCGCGGTGCGCGACGAGATAATTGGCGGACGAGGAACGATACGCACCTTGAATCCGCGCGAACGCCTCGGAGACCCTCGAGCAGTCGAGAATCGCGCGCAACATCACGTGATAGGGCACGCCCGGTTCGCCGGCGTCGCGGTCGCTCGCGAGCGCGTTCGTGGCGAGGCCGAGGCCCGCTGCGTTCATCCCCATCTTGGCGAGTAGACCCGCCTCGACGACGGTGACGTAGGCGGGACCAGCGTCCTGGGTCGCTTCAAGCACGACCAACGTGTCAAAGGCGTGCGCGAGCCAGTCCCAGTTCTCACCGATCACCAGCGACTCAGTAGCCCCAGGTGGCGGGATCAGCGCGAATGCGCTGCATTCACCGGGCAGGGACACCGTGGCGTCGCGGGCCTTGGCCGAGTACATGATCTCGGTGCGCACATTGATCGCGATGATGTCGAGGGCGTCGACACCGGCACCTCGGGCGATCGCGTGCAACTCCTCAAGGTATTTGGCTCCGAAAGCCTTTATGGGCGCTTCGAAACCGGCCGCGAACTCGCGAACCGTGGACCAGTCCCAGCCCGCGTAGTAGTCGAAGGCTTCGCGGTAGGAGCTGATCGACTTCTCGATCCGTTCGCGCGCCTGGCGGCCGTACTCGCGACCACGCTCGGTCGCGTCGCCGCTCACTCGCACGTGTGGGTACGTCGAGAGTGGCTGGTCGGCGCTCACGCTGGGGCGTTCTCGTGAGAGCGACGGCACGCGGAACCGTGCACCAGATCGGTGGGAATGGATATGTGCGTCGGAACAAACACGGCTAGTCGTACCTTCTTTCACGAAGATGATTCGGCCCACGAATTACCAGCGACGACCACACCGCACCAGACGGTGGGTCAACATCGCCTGATGATTCTTAGACCACTTTGCACGTCAAGTCAAAACCGCCTCCAGGGAAGCCTCACCGGCTCCGCACGCCGGCGGAACAACGGTCGCCTGAGCGATGTCTCAGCGGTCGTTGGTGTGGGAACGGTGGACGACGCCGGCCCATTCTCGCTCTTTGTCGAGCGCGCGACACTTCTGCACTCGGGGCGCCAGGGCGGGAACGGCGAACCGATTCACCACGAGAGGCGCGACCGCCGGGCGGCGGTGACTGGTAACGATCTCCGTTAAGGCGTTGATGTGCCCAGTAGTGACGGCGTCAATGCCCTCGTCGATTGAAGCGACGGTCATCAACACCAACGTTGCAACGGCGTTGACGATCCTTGGCTCAACGTCGTCTTCGGACAGCCGTTCACGACGATTGACAATCACCTCGTCCATAATCTTCCAATTCCGCGAGCCGGGCTCCCCACCGAGGCATACTCCATGTCCGTTGCCATCAAGCTGGTGCGTAACTTCCGTCTCAACGCTTTTGGACCCTTAAAGGAGTGCCAAAAGCTCGGTGCGGCCCGAATCCGGGCGTGGGGATGCCCGACTTCTCACCGGGGACGCGGTTGCCCGTCGGTTCCTTCGCGTGCGTGTTCCTCGTCGCAACGGCGAACTGCACCGTCGTCAGCGACAGAGGAACTTCCATCAATCTCATCACTATCAAGGCAGTCTCTTCCAAGGAGTTACCGAGATTCCGGGGCATTGTATCCACACAATTGTTGATTTGACAAAACGAATCATGTGGCCTAAACCCTTAAGAAACATTCAAGAAACTTGATGTTTGCGTTGTGCGAGCGGAAAGTTCAACTGGGGGGATTGATTAGTGAAAATGTCAATTGGAACGCGAACTCGTACGGCCGCAATAGCCTTCGCGCTTGCCGCATCTGGGACATTCGTCAGCTTGGGAACCGGGGCGCTCGCGACGAGCGCCGGCGCGGCTTCTTCGAGTGGCGGCTCCAACACGACGCTCGTGCAGACTGCTCCGGCGACCAAGGACTTGGCCGCCGCCACGTGGTGGATCTGGTACCGGCCCATCGCATCGGTCGACCCCGTCAAGTACAACGACTACCCCGAGGACTTGATCATTCCCAACATGTGCGAGTCACTGTTCAAGGAACTGCCCGGCCAGAAGACCGTGGGTAATCTTGCAGCCTCGTACACCCAGCCGAATCCGCTGACCCTGGTGCTCAACCTCCGGAAGAACGTCAAATTCTGGGACGGCACGCCAATGACGTCAGCGGACGTCGTGTACAGCCTCAAGCGGAACTTCGTGACCGCGAACGCTTCCATCTACGCCTACACGACCGCGTTCCAGAACATCAAGACCATCACGGCGACGGGACCCGACACCGTGACCATCACCTTCAAGACGCCCAACGTGACGTTTGTCCCGGAGCTCGCCTCCTTGGGTGGTGCCGTCGTCGAGCAGGCCGCGACCGAGAAGTCCGGCGCCAACTTCGGTACGCCACAAGGCAAGTTGGAGTGCACCGGACCCTTCGAACTGTCGGCGTGGAACGGCAGCAGCTCATTGGTGGTGACGAAGAACCCCAACTACTGGAACACTGCGGACGCCGCGAAGATCAAAAAGTTGACCTTCGTGTGGCCACAGGACCCGGGTCAGATTGCGAGTGCTTTCGAGGCCGGAACCTTCGCTGGAGGCTTTGACCTTCAGCCGAGCGATTACCTGCCACTTGGCAAGTCCAGCGCCGGCAAGTTCTACGTCGGACCTCCCTCGCAGTCAATGGAGATTCAGGCGATGATCGTCGTTGGCACCAAGGGGGCCATCGCGAACGAAGATGTTCGCCAGGCTCTCTCGCTGTCAATCAACCGTGATCTGCTGATCAAGACCGTTGACTTCGGTGTCGGTACACCGGCCTACACCTTCGCGGGAGGGGGCTACTTCTCGTACGACAAGGGCACTTACACCGCTGCGTACAACAAGATCGCCGCCGCGTACACGAATCAGGCCAAGGCGCACGCAACGGCTCTCAAATTGGTGAAGGCCGCCGGAGCGGTGGCGAAGTTGCCGATTGTTCTCTCCGTCATCGGTGGCGATCCAGACGCGGCCAACCAGGCCGCCGTCGTCCAGCAGAGCGCCGCAGCGGTAGGACTCAACGTGAAGCTGAAGGTCGTGACCGCTGCCGAGTACGGAGCGCTGTTCAGCGACCCCGCGTCGCGCAAGGGTATAGACCTCGTCCAGACGTTGAACTACGACCAGGACCCAGACCCCTTGGCGCTCTACGACGACATCGCGTTGCCGAACGCCATTTCCAACTTCGATTCGTACGACAACCCTGCGATCGTGAAGTTGCTGACGCAAGCGAACGGCGAGACGGACTTGGCGAAGCGCGCAGCGCTCGTTGTCCAAGCGCAGGCACTGATCATGAAGTACCTGCCGTGGATTCCACTGACCTTCAACCCCGGTACGACCTTTGTCGCCAACGGAGTGTGCGGTGTGACCCTCGACTTCAGTCAGATGATGGGACCTTGGGCCGCATCAGTTGGTGGTTGCTAGCAACGACTGGGTCATTAATTCCAGCGAAGGGGAACGGCGTCGGGAAGCCGGCGAAGTTCCCCTTCGCTCATTCCTGTGACAAGTGGCCACCATGCACTTCGTCACGACACGACCTTGAGTGGCGTCGGCTTCGGTGACGCTCATCTTCGTGAGGCACTCCTGAAAGGTCCCTACGAACCATGCGCAACGAGAACATCACCCTCGCCAACTGGCAAGAGCCTGAGGCAAATCAGTGGGCCTTCAGCCACGTCCGAGAACTGATCCCCACCGAGCGCATCGGTCGGGGCGAAGGCCTCGCCGTCCCTTTCGAGCGGGGCGAACAGCTCGACCTTGATTGCATCGGCTTTGACGCACTCGGGCGAACCTTCAGCGTCCGTGAGGCATTGGACGCGACGCACACCGACGCCGTGGTGGTGCTGCACCAGGGACGGATCGTGTTCGAAGAGTACGGCCCGGAGATGTCGCGGAGCCAAACACACATCCTCATGTCGGTGTCGAAGTTGGTGACGTCGACACTCACCGGAATCCTCGTCGGCGAAGGCCTGCTTCGAGCGAGTGATCTGGTGACCGACCATATTGCGGCGTTCGTCGGCACCAGCCTCGAGGGCTGCACCGTGCAGAACCTTCTCGACATGCGTGGCGGCGTGCGCTTCTCCGAGGACTACGCCGACCTGCACGCTGACGTTCGCATCTACGAACAGGTGGCGGGACACCGACCACGGACCGACGTCGGCCCCCACGAGAACCTCTATGACTACATGCTGACGTTGGCGCCCCGCGGCGAACACGGCGGCATGTTCGACTACCAGTCAATCCTGACCGACATACTCGGCTGGGTCCTCGAGAGCTGCGCAGGCATGACCTTCGCGCAACTCGTATCGGACCGGATCTGGTCGAAGATCGGCGCCGAGTATGACGCGGAGGTGACGGTTGACGTCGGGGGCTGCGCGCTCGCCGACGGCGGCATTTGCACCACGGCGCTGGACCTCGCGCGGTTCGGTTTGCTGCACCTGCGCGCCGGCAAGGCCAACGGCGTCCAGGTCGTGCCAATCGAGTGGGTTCGCGAGTGCACGACGAGCAGTGCCGATCTCGTGCAAGCGTTCCCCAAGGTGATCTCGGAAGGAACCAATCGCTTTGCGATGTATCACAACTGCTGGTGGGTCGTGGACCCGCAAGCGCCTCTTCTTGCGGGACTCGGCATCTACGGCCAGTTCCTCCACCTCGACGCCGTGAACGACACGGTGGTTGCGAAGTTCTCGAGTTGGCCCCACGCCCTCGAGACCGAACTCGGCGACCTGCATTTCGAATTAGCCAACGCACTGGGAAAGGCTGCACACAATGCCTGCTGAACTCGCGCTCCTTGGAGCTGACATTCGAACGATGGACCCGTCGCGTCCGCACGCGACCGCGATGGCCGTGAGTGACGGCGTGATCGTGGCCATCGGCAGCGACGACGAAGTTCGAGATGTTTGTGACGCCACGACCACAGTGCTCGGCGAACCGGGCTGGGCCATCACGCCAGGTCTGACCGACGGTCACCAACATCTCTTCGCCGGTGCCGAGATCGGCCGCGGTGTCGACTTCGACCGCGTCGACTCACTCGACGCGATCAGGGACATGCTCGCTGCGGAGCGACGACGAGTCGGCCCCGGAGGATGGATCCTCGGATTCGCCATGGAGTACGCCGCCCTTGGCGGGCTGCAGTACCACCACAACTTGATCGACGCCGCCGCGGGCGAGGGTCCCATGCTCGTGTACGCCCTTGACCTCCACACCGGATTCACCAACGCGGCGGGGCTGGCACGCGTGGGCGTGGACGGTCCGCGCGAGTTCGGCGACGGCTCCTCATTCATCTGCGATGACCTCGGCCGTCCAACGGGAGAACTGCAGGAGCGAAAGGCTATCGACACGGTGCGCGAGGCGATACCCGTCGCCGGTCACGATGAACGTGTTGGCTGGTACCGCGACGCGATCGCTCGCCAGAACGCCGTGGGCATCACGGGTGTGCACCTCATGAACGGTGACTTCGAGACGGCGGACCTGCTCGAGCAACTCGAGAGAGACGGAGGACTGAACATGCGCGCCGAACTGCACTACTGGGTGGACGCCACGACCGACGAATCAGTGATCGACGCGATCACCCGCGGGCCCGTGCGCTCGGGTCGCCAGTGGCGCGCCAGTGGCGTGAAGTTCGCGCTCGACGGGGTCATCGACACCGGCACCGCCTGGCTCGAAGAGCCCGACCTCCACGGTGACGGCAAGGATCCCTTGTGGCCCGACATCGAGCACTTCTGGCGCACCGCGCGAAGGGTCCACGACGCAGGGTTGCGCATCGCAACCCACGCCATTGGCGACCGGGCCGTCCGTGAAGTGCTCGATGTCTACGCCAGCCTTCCCGCAGGACCGGCTCGTCATCGCATCGAACACATCGAGACCGCGCCCGATTCGACTATCGCCCGTTTCGCGCCCCAGGGCGTGACCGCGTCGATGCAGCCCATCCACGTGCGCTGGATGAAGCCGGACCTGTCGGATCCTTGGTCCCAGCGACTCGGTACCGTTCGATGCGCCCACGGCATGCGTTCGGGTGACCTCTCGGTGTCCGGCGCGCTGATGGTGCTCGGATCGGACTGGCCGGTCGCGCCCTTTGACCCGCGCCTCGGGATCTTCGCCGCGCAACTGCGCCGGGCCCCGGACGTGGAATACGGCGAGATGATCGGCTCGCGCACTGCCATTGGTCCCTACGAGGCGTTGGCGGGCTACACGACCAACGCCGCTCGTGCCATTGGCGAGGACGACGTGGCGGGGATGCTGCGTCCGGGTTACCGGGCGGACTTCGTCGCCTGGGGCGAGGACCCCGTCAAGTGCCGCGCGCTTGACGTGACCGAACTGCCGGTCCTGGCGACGGTGGTCGACGGCCAGGTCGTCCACCGGGCTGAGTAGTCGGCGATCTCCGGAGAGGGCTACCTTAGTTATCTGCATCACAGATGCGGAGGCGTGCACCTATCGTCAACGATCCTCCCGGACGTCGAACAGATGATCACACGAGCGGCAGGAAATTGCACCCTAAGGGAGATTCGCATTACCGTAACTGAGCGGACTCAGTGTGAGCATCTGCGGGGGGATAGGTATGACAAAGGCGTCGTTGATTCTTCGCGGGGGAAGAGTCGCTTCCCCATCCGCATCCGGAGGCTTCGCTGAGGCCATCGCTATTTCGGAGGGGACCGTCCTTGCGGTCGGGACCAACGACGAGATTGACGCCCAGTGCGGCCCGTCCACGCGTGTCGTTGACCTCGCGGGTCGACTCGCGCTGCCCGCTTTCGGCGACGCCCACGTGCACGCCGTCTCGGCGGGGCTCGAGAGCCTGCGCTGTAACCTGCTCGGTCTTCGCACCCGTCAGGAATGCCTTGACCGCATCGCCCTGTACGCGGCGGGGCTACCCGCCGACGCGTGGGTGCTCGGCGGCGGCTGGGCCTTGGAGGCGTTTCCCGGCGGCGTACCCAACGCCGTGGACCTCGACTCGGTCTGCGGTGGACGTCCGGCGTTCCTACCCAACAAGGACCACCACTCCGCGTGGGTGAACACCCTCGCGCTTGAGCACGGCGGGATCGATTCCACGACTCCTGATCCCTTCGCCGGACGCATCGAGCGCGACGAGCAGGGCAACGCAGTCGGCGCGCTTCACGACAGCGCGATGGGCTTGGTCGCGAGGGTCCTTCCTTCGACATCGCTTGAGGACTTGACCAACGGGTTGCGCGCCGCGCTCAAGCGCCTGCACGGCCACGGCATCACGCACTGGCAGGACGCTTGCGTCGGTGACGCGGCAGAGCTGGGCATCCACGACACCTTCGACGCGTACATCACCGGCGAACGCGAAGGCTGGTTGACCGGCCGCGTGCGCGCCGCCTTGTGGTGGGACCGCTCGAAGGGCATCGAGCAGCTCGAACACTTCCAGACCCGACGCGAGGTCGCTTCGAACGGCGCGTTTCGCGCCACCAGCATCAAGATGATGGTCGACGGGGTCTGCGAGACCTTCACCGCCGCGATGTCCAAGGCCTACCTCGGTGTTCCCGGTCACCAGGGAACTCACCGCGGCGACCTCTTCATCGACGCTGAGGTGCTCAGCGACGCCACGCGCACCCTCGACGCCGAGGGATTCCAAGTTCACTACCACGCCATTGGCGACCGCGCGATTACGACCGCTCTCGACGCGATTGAGGGCGTGGGAGAGCAGCGCTGGGGACTCAACCGTCACCACATCGCCCACTTGCAATTCATCGCCCCGAACGACCTCGACCGCTTCGGTCGGATCGGTGCCATCGGCAACTTCCAACCACTGTGGGCCTGCAACGACCCGCAGATGGAGAACCTCACGATTCCCTTCGTCGGCGAGGAGCGCAGTGGCTGGCAGTACTCCATCCGGTCGCTGCTCGAGCGCGATGCCCGTGTCGCCTTCGGCTCGGACTGGCCCGTCTCGAGCCCCGATCCCCTCCAGGAGATACACGTGGCCGTGAACCGCTTGCTGTCAACCGCACTGGGGAATCCCGACACCGACGAGACCACCAAGCCGTTCCGTCCCGACCAGGGCCTCTCGGTCCAGCAGGCCGTCGACGCGTTCACCAAGGGCGTCGCCTACGTGAACGGTGACGAGGAGATCCTCGGCGTGCTCGGAGTTGGGCGTCAAGCCGACGTGACCGTGCTAAGCCAGGACATCTTCTCGATCCCCACCACGGACATTGGTCACACCACCGTCGACCTGACCGTCGCGCGAGGCGCCGTGGTCCACGGCGATGAGTGACCTCGCGGACGTGAACTCAGAGGGCTAGTGAACGGACTCGGGTCGAAGCAATGAGGCTGACGCCCGCCGAACGCGACCGGCTCCTGGTCTTCACCGCCGCCGAACTCGCGAGAGCTCGGCGCGCTCGTGGGCTGAAGTTGAACGTCCCGGAATCCATCGCGCTGATCGGCGACACGGTCGCCGAAGCGGCGCGCGACGGGCTGCGACTGCACGAGGTGATCACGAAGGGCCGCAACATCCTGACCCCGAACGACGTGCTCGACGGCGTCGTCGAGATCGTCACCGAGGTGCGTATCGAGGCGGCCTTTGACGACGGCACCCGTCTCATCGTCGTTGACGATCCGTTCCGGGCGCGCGACGGTGACGTGGGGTACGAATCGACCGGTGACTCACCGGGCGCCATCGTCGAAGCACCGGTCACGGAAGAGCGACGCATTGACGCGTTCGTCGACGTCGTGAATGAGAGCGACGTCGCGATCAGCGTCACCAGTCATTTCCACTTCTTCGAGGTCAATCCCCGATTGCGCTTCGACCGCGCCGCCGCCTACGGGCGTCACTTGGCAATCGACGCGGGCACCACGGTGCGGTTCGACCCGCAGCTGCCGGTTCGTGTGGAACTCGCGGACATCCGCGGGTCGCGCGTCGTGATCGGCTTCGCGGGGCTCGTCGACGGGCCCCTCGATGAGCAAGGCGCGAAGGAGGCGGCGTTGGAGAAGGCGCATCACTGCGGCTACCTGGACGTCGAACGATGAGCCCGACGCGCGCGAGCGTCTACGGCCCCACCACGGGTGACCTTATTCACCTGGGCGACACGAGGCTGCACCTGCGGGTGGAGTCGGACGCCGAAGTTCGTGGTGACGAGTTCGTGGTGGGTTTCGCAAAGACCGCCCGTGACGGCATGCACCTGAAGGCGGCGTCGGTCGCCGAGACGTGTGACCTGGTCGTCACCAACGTCATCATGCTCGACGCGGTCCAGGGCTGTCACAAGGTGAGTATCGGAATTCGCAACGGCCGCATCGCCGGTATTGGTCGGGCGGGGAATCCTGACACCATGGACCGCGTGGCGGTGGTCGTAGGAACCGGCACCACGATTATTGCGGGCGACGGTCTCGTTGTCACCGCCGGGGCCATCGACACCCACGTGCACCTTCTGTCGCCGCGGATCATGGAGGCGTCGTTGGCCTCGGGTGTGACGACCATCATCGGTCAGGAGTTCGGTCCGGTCTGGGGCGTGGGAGTCAACTCGCCGTGGGCGTTGTCGCACGCGTTTTCCGCATTCGACGCTTGGCCCGTCAACATCGGATTCCTCGCGCGCGGGTCGTCGTCGAATCCCGCGCCGCTGCTTGAAGCCCTCGAGCAAGGCGGAGCCTGCGGCTTCAAGGTGCACGAGGACCTTGGTGCCCATCCGCGCTCCATCGACACCGCGCTTCGTGTCGCTGACGACCACGACGTCCAGGTCGCCCTGCACTCGGACGGTTTGAACGAAGCGATGAGTGTGGCGAACACGATCGCTGTGCTCGATGGTCGCACCATCCACGCCTTCCACATCGAGGGTTGCGGTGGCGGCCACACGCCCGACGTCATGCGTCTGGCAGGCCGCGCCAACGTGATCGGGTCCTCCACCAATCCGACGCTTCCCTACGGGCGCGACGCGATGGCGGAACACTTCGACATGATCTGCGCGTCGCACGGCCTGCACAAGGACGTCGCCTCGGACGCCCGCATCGCCCGCGACCGGGTGCGGGGAACGACCATGGGAGCTGAAGACGTCCTGCATGACCTCGGGATGATCTCGATCACGTCCTCGGACGCTCAGGGAATGGGCCGCGCGGGCGAGACGTTTCGCCGAACATTCGCGATGGCGTCGAAGATGAAGGTTGATCGTGGCCCCCTTGACGAGAATGAAACGGACGACAACGAGCGAATCCTGCGCTACCTGGCGAAGTTGACCATCAACCCCGCCATCGCCCACGGCATGAGCCACGAGATCGGGTCCATTGAGGTCGGGAAGCTGGCTGATCTCGTGCTGTGGGAACCGAAGTTCTTCGGCGCCAAACCCCTGCTCGTCCTGAAGGCCGGCTTTCCCGCCTGGGGTGTGACCGGCGATCCCAACGCCTCGATCGACACCTCTGAGCCGCTGGTCTTCGGTCCTCAGTTCGGCGGCATGGGCGCCACCGCCGCGGAATTATCGGTGGCGTTCGTCGCTGGCGCGTCACTCGGTGGAGCGGTCGATCAGATGCCGACCTCACGACGCCGTGTCGCCGTGAAAGGAACTCGGCGAATCGGACCAATCTCGATGGTCCGCAACACCATGCTCGGTGACGTCGAGGTTGATCCTCACACCGGGGCGGTCGTTCTTGATGGCGAACTCATTTCGTCTGAACCCGCGGACTCGATTCGCCTTTCCCGGCTCTATTTCTTCTAGCGGAGCATCGGGCGCTCGGCCTTCACCCTTGAGGCGATTCATCTGACGGGGCGCAGTCTTGTTTGTGAACCAGAGGGGTCAATCGCGCCGAGAAAGCGGGACCAAGTAATTTCCAAGACGGTCAAGACTCGATTGCGATGCAATGCGTGGGATTCATTTGGGGGCCTGAAATGAGGCCTGTTCGGCGTCGAAAAGATCCCAGACGACGCAACGCAAGCGTCACCGAATTCCGGCGCCTGGGGACGATGTTTAGGTCTTAGCCTGGATCCACCGTGAAAGTGCTGGTCTGAGGGGCTGACCATGCGCGAAAAAGGTGTCCCCATCAGGTAGAATTGGAGTCTCTACAAACCAAGTTCAACCTGAAAAGAAGGACACCTT
>Ga0182014_10003985_pt1 | contig 17339 bp, 10 predicted proteins | sample 612S2DmetaG_FD_120489 | JGI IMG/M metagenome (GOLD analysis project Ga0182014, IMG submission 120489) | Permafrost microbial communities from Stordalen Mire, Sweden - 612S2D metaG | ecosystem: Environmental > Terrestrial > Soil > Wetlands > Permafrost | place: Sweden: Stordalen | collected... | reverse complement strand
TGTGTCCAGCCGAGCTCGCGTCCCATGAGGACCATGTACGCGGCCACTCTGGCCGCGTGACCGAGCGTGTAGTAGTCGCGGGCGGACAGCGCCGAGGTCAGCGTCTTCAGGTTGGCGAGATGGAGCCGCCTGATCTCGCGAAACAGGTGAGCGTTGTGGATGGCGATCGATGCCTGTTCGCCCAATGCTCGCGCGAGCGCCAGCTCGCTCGGGCTGAAACTCCTCTCCTGTGCCGACTCGGTCAGCACGGCGAGCCCCATGGGCTCGCCGCCGAAGCTCAGGGGGATCGAAAGACAGCTCTTTTCGCTCCAGCGCTCCATGGAGAGGCGGCTGGCCGGGTCGAGCCGCTCGTCGGAAAGGCGCTCCAGGCGAACTTCGCCGCGCTCGAGAAGCTCGCGGCCGAGAGGGTACTCCGCTACCGCGTACGTCGTGCTGGACCAGTCCCAGGCGCTCGGCTCGACCTCGTAGAAGGCCTGTGCGGTGAGCGTGTCGGTGGGTTTGTCGTAGACGTAGATGATGCAGTCGGTCGTCCCCAGGGCAGCGACCGTCTCGCGCGCGACGGTGTCCAGCACATCCTCGAGCATGACGCTGGAGGTGATCGCCCGGCCGGCTTCGACGAGCGAGGCCAGCCGGCGGGCGTGCTCCTGTTGTTCGTGGTAGATGCGAGCGTTATCGATGGCCAGCGCCGCCATGCGGCAGACCGACTCCACGGTGGCGGTCTCGTCGGCGGTGAACGTGCGCTCCGCGCGCGCGTCGAGCAGCTCGACCAGGCCGATCACCGACCCCCTGGCGATCAGAGGCACCGTGAGGCAGCTCCGCTGGCCGTACTTCCGCATGTCCTGGAGCTCGATCTCGCTCAGACGTTCGTCCCGGTCGTTTTCGACGGCGAGCGTCGTCCGCGTCTGCACGGCCAGCTTCCAGATGCTCCACTCGTGCAGCACAAAACGGCGACCCTGCCAGACCGGGTCGAGCTCGTCGTTTTCTATGCTTGCCACGCAGGTGAGCTCGTCGGGCCCGGTCAGACTGTAGATGTCGCAGAAGGGGACGTCGATGGCCTCACAGAGGCGTTGCGCCGTGGCCAGGAACACGTCCTGGGGCTCGAGGCTGGAAGCAAAGGCGAGGCTCGATTCGGTGACGAGGCCGGCGCGACGGTCGTGGGCGGCAAGGTCACGGTGCAGGACGGCGTTGGCTATCGCCCGCGCGGCGAGCTGGGCCAGACCCCGCAGCAGATCCAGGTGCGAGAAGCGGCGTGGTCGATGGTCGAGCAGGAGCGCCTCGCCGATCTGCGTGCCGTCGGCGACCAGGGGCAGCCGCAGACCACTGCGATAGCCGTCCTTACGCCACGCCGCGCGCTCCGCCGGGCTCACGCCGACGTGCGTCTCGATGTCGAAGACCTCGATCGGCTCTTGCCGCAGGCGTTGCTCCGGGGTCACGAAGAACTCGCGCGACGGGTGAAGGACCCCGGCAAAGGATTGGTGGACGACGTCACCCTTGACGCTCACCAGGCTGCGCGAGCCGCCGCTCTCCCAGGCGCAGATTTCACAGGTGGCGGCGCCGGCGACGGCGCGCAGCCGACGGGCTATCGTGACGATCACTTCGTCCAGATCGAGCGTGCGGCCGATCTCCAGGCCGGCGTCGATGAGGGTCCGCAGGTCGACGTTGTCGGCTGCTTCGGCCGGGCGCAGCCAGTCGCGACGAGTGATTCCTTGCTGATCCGGTGCTCGCATCACTCGACCTGTCGGGGGAAAGGACAAGGAGCTTCGTCAACTCTACCCAGAACGGCTGTCGCTCAATGAACCGCTCAGCCGCCGTCAGGCATGATCCGGCCCGTGTGGATGTGTTTCGCTCTCGAGGCGGCTGCGGTGCCCCTCATGAGCTGCCGTCGACGAACCCTGTTCCCGGTTCGCGCGTCTCACCACGAGTGGACCATGTTATTGGAGGAGAGGCGAAACCTATGAGACGTGCTCCCGTGGTTGCCCTGCTGACGGCTCTTCTGGCGCTTGCTGCCTGCGGCGGCCCAGGCCCGTCGCCGACTGTCAGCCCATCGCCGGCCGTCCGCCCGTCGCCGGTCGTCAGCCCATCGCCGGCCGTCCGCCCGTCGCCGGTTGTCGGCTCATCGCTGCTTGCCGGTTCGCCGTCCCGGGCGGGCGACCTGCCGCCGGTCTGGGTGCGTAGCGAAGCGCTGTGGCAGTCGCTGGCCGCCGGCGAGGCGCACCCGCGATCGTGTCGGTGGCTCATGACCAGTGCGGCGCGCGCCGCCCGACTGGCAGGCAGCGCGACGAGCTACCTCGGAGTCCACTGGCCGGGCAAGGTCTACGTGGTACTGCTACGGGGTCGGTTCACCACAGGTCAGGGACAGACGAGCTCGGCGACCAGCCTCTACCTCATTCTGGCCACAGACGACCACGAGTATCTGGCGCAGGGCTTCGCGACCTCGGGCGCGGACGTCTCGTCGCTCGGACGCTTTCACAGCTACGTGCCGCGGCTGCTCCTGCACGGCGGCCTGTGGGGTCATACGATGGTCGCCGGCGGTCCCGCGCCGGGCGGCCCCCGGCCGATCGCCCAGGCTGAGGTTGCGATCTGGAGGGGCGACCGCGCGCCGGCCTCCGGGCAGCCGCTGCTGCGAGTGCGCTCCGACAATGACGGCTTCTTTTTGGCCGACCTTCCGCCCGGCGTTTACACGCTCAGGCTGGTAGCTTCCGGCCCGGGCTGGCCGACGCCCGTCACGGCGAGAATCGCGGCGGGCGAGACCGTGGCGGCGGCCGTTGTCGCAGACGTTCCGTAGATGCGCTGGGACGGGGGCCGACTCGCGGCGGCCGCCAGGCGCCGCGCGGCCCGCGAAGGCCGCGCCTGACGGGCGCCGTTCGCGGGCGCTGCCAAGGTCGCCGGTCAGCTGCGCGCAATGGCCGACCCTCCTTCGCGGGTCCACCTGCCATGATAGTGTCGGCGCGCGGGTCGCTTCTGAGCGGCAGCGAGCTCCACGAGAACATTCGCGTTGGTCGTCGGAGCGGGAGGACCTCGCCGTCGGTCTCGAAACGCGGGAGCAGGAGGTTGTTCGTGAACGGTGTCTGGTGTGTCCGCCGAAACGCCGCCGGGGTCGCCGTGGCGGTCGGCGTCCTGGTCGCTGCCGTGGCGCTGGTCGGGGCATGCGGCTCGTCGAGCGCGTCATCCGGCGGGACAACGTCGAGTAGCCCGTCGCCGACGAGCGCCGCAAGCCCCGCGTCGCCGACTACCGCAAGCTCCGCGACGCCGTCAACCGGCGATTCTGCGTCGTCGACGGCGACTTCCATGACCGTCGTCACCCGGTCCGAGGCCGGCGCCGCGCTCGGCCAGACGGTAAAGGCACCCGTGCGCGGACACGCCACCGTTGAGGGTGGCGTCGCCGCCGTCTTCTACGGGCCCCAGGCCCCGGCGGGAGCCAATGCCGATGTTCCGGTTACCGACAGCGTCAGGGTCGTCCTGGTCACCGGCCCAAGCGCGCTCAAGTATTTCAACGACTACCGGAGCAAGGTCCACGCCCAGCCGGTGGCCGGGCTCGGCGACAAGGCCTACTACGACGGCTACGCGTCGCTCAGTGTGCTGAAGGGCGACGAGTATCTTCGGGTCGCCGTGATCGGCGTGCCACATGTCTTGAGCGCCGAGGAGAAGCTCGCCGCCGCGGCTGTGCCGCGGATGTGATCTCGCCGCGCGACGCAGGCCGGGCGGGCCGGCTCGCGATGTTGGGGTCCGGAAGGTCTGTCGCGGTGGGCCTGAGTCGTCCGGGCGTCCCAACGCCGACAGTATCGGCGGCGCCTGTGTGGAGTGTCTGTCGGGGCCGACACCCCAGTCACCGATCTGAACCTCGCCATGACGTTCTGCGGCGCCCTCCTCCAAGAGGACTCCATGCGCGTCGGGGGCGCGGGCGAGTAAGGGACGGGGTGGCGCAGCCGCCGCGTCCCTGCGAAAGTAGGGCCTGATCGTGGGCTTCCTTCTTTTGCAGATCATCCCCGTAGCCGTCGGCATCGCCGTCAATCCGGTGCCCATCATTGCGGCGCTGATCATGGCCGGCACGCGGCGTCCCGTGGCCAACGGGGGCGCCTTCGTCGCCGCCCTCGTCGTCGTCATGGCGCTCTTCGGCGCCGTCGTGCTCGTCCTGGTACCCACGAGCACTATCGGTGGCGGTGGCGCCGCGGAGGGCTACATCGAGGCCGCCTGGCTGCTCGTTGGGCTCGGGTTCGTGGCCGCCTTCGTCGTTGTGGCCGTACGCAAGCCGGCGCCGGGGCGCGGTGATCGGGAGCCGCGCTGGATGGCCCTGATCGAGCGGATGGGCCCCGCCGGCGCGGCGATCGTGGGCGTCCTGCTGGTGAACTACGAGATGCAGGCGCCCGCGCTGGCGGACATTCTCCACGCCCACCTGAGTCTCGTGCAGGCGTTCGTGGCGCTGACCGTGTTCATCGCGATCGCCGCCTCCACACCGGCGGTCCCCCTCGCCTTGTCGATCGCGGCTCCGGGCCGAGTGCTTGCCGCGATGGGGCCGGTGAAGACGTGGCTGACCGCCCACAACCGGCCGATCCTTCTCGCCGTCTTCGGGGTGGTCGGCGTGATCTACACGATCAAGGGCGTCCTGGCGGTCATGCACTGAAGCTAGCGGCGGCCGGCTCGCCGCGCTTACACCGCAAGCGTCTCGCGCACTATCATAGAACATGCACTAACGAATGGGGTCAAAGCCAGTGAGCGTCGCACACACCGGGGCACGGACACCTGATTCGCAGCCGGGCGGCGCCTCCGGCGCCGCGTGGCGGGCGCGACTGCGGCGCTGGCTGCCGATCACCGCCTGGGCCGGCGGCTACCACCGGCGCTGGTTGCGAGACGACACCATCGCCGCCCTCACGGTGATCGGCCTGCTGGTGCCCGAGTGTCTGGCGTATGCGCAGATCGCCGGCGTGCCTCCTCAGGCCGGCCTGTATGCGACTCTCGCCGGCCTCGTCGTTTATGCGCTCTTCGGGACCTCGCGTCAGCTCATCTGCTCGCCCACCTCGACCGCCGCCATCATGGCGGCGGCGGTCGTGGCCGCCCACGGCGTCGCCAGCCCGGCCAAGGCGATCACCCTGGTGGCCATGGTCGCCGTCCTCGTCGGCCTGTTCATGCTCATCGCCGGGATCGCCCGCCTGGGTTTCATCTCGGAGTTCCTCGCCCGTCCGGTGATCACCGGCTACGTCACCGGCCTGGCGCTCACGATCATCGCCCGCCAGGTGCCCAAGCTCCTGGGCCTGCACGTGCCGACCTCCGCCAACTTCTTCCCGCTTGTCTGGACCGACCTCACCCACTTAGACGAGACGAGCCTCGTGACCGCCCTCGTGAGCGCCATCGCGCTCGTCCTGCTGTTCAGCGTGCGGCGCTGGCCGAGAATCCCGGGGGCGCTGACGGTCCTCGTGCTCGGCATCGCCGCCGCCGCCGCCTTCCACCTGAGCGCTCATGGGGTCGCCATGGTCGGCGCCATCCCGAGCGGCCTGCCGGCGCCGCGGCTGCCCGACATCCGCGCCGCCGACATACTTGGCCTGCTGCCGAGCGCCGCCGGCATCGCCGTGGTGGTCTACGCCGAGGCCCTGAGCGGCGCCCGGACCTTCGCCGTCCGCCACAGCTATGAGATCGACGCCAACCAGGAGCTGGTCGCCCTCGGTCTGTCCAACATCGGCTCCGGGGCCTTTGGCGGCATCGTGGTCAGCGGGGGTCTGTCGGGCTCGGCCTTGAGCGACGCGAGCGGCGCCAGAACGCAGCTGACCAGCCTGATCGGCGCCGCCGTCATGCTCGTCGTGGTGTTCGCGGTCACCCGTGTCACGCACGATCTCCCCGAGGCCATCCTGGGAGCCGTCGTGGTGCGCGCCGTGTGGCGCCTGATCGACATCAAGGCGCTGCAGCGCTTTGCCAGCGTGCGGGCCGTCGACGCCGCACCTGCGCTGGCCGCCCTCGTCGGCGTGCTGGCGCTGGGCGTGCTGCCCGGCCTCGGCATCGCCGTCGGTCTCTCGCTGGCCATTCTGATCTATCGCTCGAGCCGACCACATGCCGCCGTGCTCGGCCGCGTGCCCAACTCGAAGACCTACAGCGACGTGGCCCGCCATCCGCAGAACGAGACATTCCCCGGTCTTTTGATCTTTCGTCTGGACGGCCAGCTCTTCTTTGCCAATGCGGGCTTTGCCGTCGACCGCCTGAACGAGCTCCTGAGCGTCATGCAGCCCAGTCCCCGTGTGGTGATCTGGAACATGGAGTCGACCACCGACCTCGACGTGACCGCGGCCGAGACGCTCCTTCGCCTGGCGCACAACCTGCGCGCCAGCGGACGCGACCTCGTCTTTGCCCGCGTAGGCTCGTCGGTGCTCGACGTGTTCCGACGAAGCGAGCTGCTGGGGCTGCTCGGCGAAGACCACCTTTTTCTGACCGTCGACAGCGCCGTCCGGGACTGCCTGCACAGCCGGCTCGCCGTCATCTCCGCGCTCGAAGCCCAGCTCACCGAGGCCGCCGCCGCGTGCCGGCTGGCACGCTCGGTGGCGGAGGGCAGAATCACCTCCGCCGAATCTCACGAGCGCATCGCCGCGGTCGAGCAGCGCGGCGACAAGCTGAGGGCCGAGCTCGTGGCGCGGCTCGCGGGGGTGCTCGTGGCGCCCATCGATCGCGAGGACCTCTTTCGCCTGTCGCGCTCGATCGACGACGTGCTCGACAACCTGCACGACTTCGTGCGCGCCTGGGACCTCTACGGGGTCGAGGCGGCCGGCGGCTTCGTCGGTCTTCTCGACGCCACCGTGAACGGGATCGGCGACCTGCAGCTGGCGGTGCAGGCGATCGCCAAAGACCCGAACGACATGAAGGCCGCCGTTGAGTCGAAGAAGTCGGCCAACGAGATCCGGCGCCTGTACGATGTTGAGCTCGGGCGGCTGTTTCGCGGCAAGCTCACCATGGATGTCGTGAAGCGCCGCGAGCTGCTGCGCCGGCTCGACGTGGTCGGCCTGCGCCTGAACGAGGCCGCCGACCGCCTGTCGGACGCAGCCGTCAAGCGCTGGGCCTGAGACGCCGCGGCGACCGGCTCAGGATACGGTGAGGTGGTTGCAGGCCGGTTTTGCCGAGCGGTTGCCGGCCCCGTCCCAGGCCGTGACGAAGAACCGGTACCGGCCACGCGGGAGCCGGCAGCGGAACCGGTACGAGACCAGGCTGCCGGTCTTGTACCAGGGGCTGGGCGAGAAGGTCAGCTCCTGGCGGCCCGTCATCGACTTCACGACGATGACGACTCGACAGCAGCCGGCGGACGGTCGCGCATCGAGAACTCTGAACCGCACGGTGGCAAACGAGCCCCGCCGCACCAGCGCGGCGGCCGGCGTCTGCGACGAGGGCCGGCGGGTGTCGATGGCCAGTGAGAACGTCTTTGCGATCGCCACGTTGCCGGCTACATCGGTCGAGCGCACCAGAAAGACGTGGCGGCCGTCGTCGGCGTGGTCGGCCGGCGCGGTCACGGTGAATACCGTACCGCGGCCCCACGCCATCCAGTTGCCCTTATCGAGGCGCGTCTGGGTGTCGGCGATCCCCGAGCCGCCCACGTTGTCGATCGCCGTGAAGGTGAAGTGACACGCCGTGTTGTTCCAGTAGTTCAGCTCGTACCTGTTGGCCGGGATCACCGTCGTTGTCGGTGCGGTCACGTCGCTCGGGGGCGCCTGGGAGTCGCGCGTGAAGGCCTTGAGACAGACGTTGTCGTCGGCGGAGTCCGCGTCGCTGGTCAGGTCGGTCCAGGTGACGCCGTCGGGGCTGACGAAGCTCTCCCCGGGGGCGGCGGTGGCGCCGCTCGAGTACCCGTCGATGCATGTCTCCAGAGGAATGGGCGCGTCGTAGCCGGGTGTCGTCAGCTCTACGGCGACGACGAACCCCTGGCCGCCGGCGAGCTGCACCGGCGAGCTCAGAGCGACGGTGTGGTAGCCGGCCGTGGGCAGGCTGCCCGAGCCGGCCGCCGTGAGCACCGGCGACGAGCCCACGCTCGCAAAGAGCGTGTAGCTCGACCCGGGCTCGGCGGCATAGAAGCTCACGGCGGAGAGCTGGTCGCTGGTGCGCGCCGTGAAGTGATTGGCAAACCAGGCGGTGTCGCTCGAGTAACCCAGGGTGTCGGTCCAGCCGAGGGGGTCGTACTGGTAGATATCGCTGAAGTTGGTGATCGGTTCGGCATCGTCGAAGACCGTGTTCGCATCGTCCTCGCAGGCGGGGGACTGCTGGTAGCCGATACAGGCGTCGTAGTAGGAGACGTAGAAGTAGCCCTTGTCGCCCCAGTTCGATCCCCAGCTGTTGCGCACGATGAACGCGCCGTTGCCCGGCGGCCGGCTGGAGAAGTCGGCGGCGGGGTAGGCGTCGTTCCAGCCGACGATGTCGACGGCGTGGTTAGGCTGGTCTGAGCCGGTGTAACAGTAGGCGTACTTGGCGGCGTTGTAGGCCGCGGAGGTCGTTGAGCCCTCCATGCCGTCGTCGGCAAACATGCCGGTGTAGACCGCGCCGTAGTCCATGACGGCCGACTTGATGGCGCCGTTGTCCAGGGCGTTCACGCGCGAGGGAAGGTAGAGCGCCTCCTGGACGTGCTTGTCGGCAGTGAGGCCCGGCGGTGTGATGCCGTCGTCGAAGGCGTCCTGGGCGGCGGCCACCGGTCCGGCCCAGCGGGCAAGGTAGGCGGTGGCCATGAGCGAGTTCCCGCCGCCGTCGTAGGGGTCGTAATCGAAGCCCGAGTTGAGGGCGAGGTTGTCTTCGGAGAAGCTCTCGGGATCGGCGGGCAGCAGCGCGGACTCCAGCGAGCCGAAACTGGCAAAGGCCCAGCAGGTGCCGGTATCGCCCTGGTCTTCGACCGGCCCGACCTTGCCGAGTGTGCGCAGATCGTAGGAGCCAGGGTACACGGCGGCGTCGACGGCCCGGCTCGCGCCGCGCAGGTACGAGAAGTCGATCGGTGACGGCATCAGGCCCAGGCCCTGCTGTCCGAGCCGCGAGCGCAGACGGTCGAGGCGGCCCATCCGCAGATAGCTGGTGAGGGCCGGGTTGACGGGGGTCAAGGCAAAACGAGGTGCGCTGGCGCCAGCCGGCAGCGCGGCCGGCGCGGCGATGGGCGAGCGCGGCGCAGCGAGACACGTCTGACAGAGCAAGCAGAGTCCGGCGAGCGCGGCGAAGAACACGAGAACGGCGAACGTCGCACGGGTTTGGGTCCCTCTTCTTGCGGATGGCGTCGTCGGGCGCCGGCGACTCACAAAGCCGGCGTTCGCCGGCTACGACCAGCGCGTTGCTGCAGCACGCCGTCTTTGGTGAGAGAGTCCATGATCTTTACGTCGGCGCGAACGGTGGTTTAGGTAAGCTACCCGACCGTCAGACGCTTTCGACCAGGACGGCGCGAAGGGCGTTCTGGGTGGCTTCGTCGATCTTCAGTCCCACGGCGAAGTAGCCGTCGATGCCGCCGAACCGGCGTTGCATCTCGTCGAGCGCCGCCGCCAGATACTCCGGCGCCACGGCGACCACCGGGCGCAGCAGCTCGGGGTCGCCGCCCAGCGCCCGGAAGTGGTCGAGGACCGGTTGCTCGGCCGGCAGGAGCTCGTCGTTGGTGAGCAGGTATTCGCGCATCACGAGATCGTCGGAGACGCCGAGCAGCAGCAGCAGCGCCGCCGCTGCCCAGCCGGTGCGATCCTTGCCCGTCGTGCAGTGAAAGAGGGCCGGGCGGTGCTCTTCGCGCGTCAGGTCGCGAAATAGCCGGCCGTACCCGGCGCACGCGCTGGGCAGGCTTACGATCTCGCGATACCCGCCCTCGAACAGTGGCAGCGCCCGGCCGCCGCCGAGCATCGCCGCGGCGGCCTTCGGGTCGGAGCGCACATTCAGAAGCTGCGCCGGCACGGCGTCCGCCGCGTCCGCGCACACGTCGAGCGCGACGTACCCGGTGCCCGGCGGCAGCCGGTCGGGCTGGGCGCGGCGCTCGGCCGCGGTGCGCAGGTCGTAGACCGAGCGGATGCCCAGGGCTGTGAACGCCGCCATGTCGGCGCCGGCCAGCCGGTTGAGCTCGGTCGAGCGGTAGACCAGCCCCGTGCGCACGTGGCCGGCGTCGCGCGTCGGCCAGCCGCCGAGGTCGCGAAGATTGGGCACGGCGGCTATGGCGATGCTCCGCCCGGCTTGGCGTGCCATGGCCGTCGCTCCTAGCGCGCCAGTCTCGAGCGCATCTCGGCGCTCAGCGGCGTCACCAGCTCGGCGTTGTACGAGCAGGTCGGCATGAGCCCCAGCGGATTCTTGAAGATCTGCTGAGCCGCGACGGCGTAGGCGCGCGATCTCGCGGCCGGCGAGCCGTCCGCGACGGCGGGGTCGACGTCGGTGGTCACGATCGAAACGGTATCGTCGCCGTTGGCCACGATCTCGAAGGTACGGAACTGCTGGGGGAAATCCCTGAGCGACGCGGTCTCGACCTCCCAGAAGCCCAGCTCGGGACGGTCGGCGTCGGGTGACCTGAGTGCGGTGATCGCGTTGCGATGGCGATGGCCGGCCGCCCACAGGATGAGATTCGGATAGCTGTGAAGCTTGGCGATCAGCTCCGCCTCGGACACGCAGGCGGCCGAGCCCCAGCTCATCGGGGAACCGGCCGCTTCGACCCCGATCGGTGCGTGCGCGGCGATGATCATGAGCTGGCCGTCGGCCTGACCCCTGTCGAGCTCACGCGCGAGCCAGTCGTAACGCTCCTGATCGAGAGAGGCGTGCCCGTAGCCGTGAACATTGGGCTCGTCGTCTCTCTGGGTGTCGTCGAGCACGATGACCCTGAGCGGCACGTCGGACCTGGGTTCGAAGGTGTAGCAGGCAAATCCGGCGTCGACGCCGGCGCGCTCGAAACCATGTCCCGGCGGACTGGAAGCCGTAGTGAAGAACTCGCTCATCCACTCGGCTTTCGACAGCGAACGGCGGTTCGGGTCGGCGGCCAGCACCCTGGGTGCAGTGGCAAAGTCGGCGACCGGCCCTATCCCCATGATGTCGCCGCAGGGCGTGCGCCCGTCGAGGCAGCCCATGTAGAAGCCGCGACTGTCGGCGCCGCGGGGGTCGGTGAGGGCATTGCCTATGTTGAGGATGTCCTGCCCGACATAGGTGCGGCGCAGGTAGTCGTTGACGGCGAGAAAGCCCATCCAGAAATGGTCGTGATTGCCGCGCGCCTGATACCAGGGGATCGTCCTGTCGAGCCCCGTCGTCTCGTAGCCGTCCAGATAGTCGCGGCGGGCCCCCGGGGCGGCGCCGTGCCCGACGCCGGAGTCGGGGTCGATGGGCCGCCCGTCGAGCACGTCGATATACCACCTCAGCTCGTTGTACTGGGTGTTGTTGCAGGTGTCGCCGAGAGAGATGCCAAAATCGATCGGGTCCTGCCTGTGCAGGGCGTTGATCGTCTGCACGGCGGCGTCGAGCACATGGTGCGTGAAGAGCATGACCCCCGAGTAGGCCGACGAAAGACCGCCTTTGTAGCCAAAGTAGATGGCCTGGGCGGGCGACTGCACGTCGGTGATGTGGATGTCGGTGATGGCGAAGAAATGGAGGAGCCTGACCGCGGAGGTGATCGATGCGCCGTCGCAGGAGCCCGGCATGAGGTCGAACCGCCTGACGGCGGGCAGGCCGGGTCCGTAACGCCAGCCGCCGTAGCCGTGCGCTTCGTACTTGGCCAGCTCATACGGGAAGACCGTCGGTGCACCGGCGGGGATCGTGTCGGGCACGATCGTCTTTTCGAGCGTCGTGGCGACACCGGTGGCGATCGGCTGGCGCGCGCTCTTTCGTTCATTGCCCTCGGCATCTGGCTTCACGCGCTCTCCTTTGTCGGTGACTGCCGGTTGGGTCGATGGCTCACTATTCCTTGCCGGGGGGGTGTGCAGCGCTGTTGGCGGCCCGCGACCAGCACGCCGCCGCCGCGGCAGCGGATGGTCGTGGGGGCGGTGCGCGTCCATGGAAGAGCAGCGTCGCCTGTCGCGACGACACAAACGCAGCGTCGCCAGGCGCTCCCGGACGCGCGCACCTGTCACAGGATCGGGCTGCGGCGCACTTACTTAAGCGCAAGCCCAATCGGGGAACCCCTGACCGCGAGCCGCCCGTCGCCCGAGCGACGAGGAGCCGCAGGAGTCTGGCAGGTGTCCGCAGTGCTCGAGCAACGATCGCCTGGACGGTGCTCCCGGATGCGCGACGCCGCGGGACCGCGCCGCGCCGAGGAGACGCACAATGCCGCGAAGCTGCGCAGCGCAGCGCGGCCGGCGGTCGAAAGTCGCACCGCTGCCTTAGCAGACAACACTTTTTGTGGGCGGCCTCTCAACTTGCCCTGCCGTACAGCCGAGACAATCACGCTAGACCGTTGTTTCATTTCGCCACGTGCGGAACCGGTAGTACATGGTGGTAGAGCGGCGAACGGAGTGCGCAGCGCCACGCTGCTGTCGCACCCAACGGGGGTGTGAAGACCATGAGATTCGTTGTAGAGGGCACGAGGGGTGCAGGCACAGACGGACGGCTCGAGTCCGTCCGCTCGGCGGCGCGCGGCTTCAGCCTGGTCGAGCTAGTGGTCACCGTCGTCCTGGCGGGCATCATCTTTCTGGCCATGGTGCCGCTGTTCGTCAGCGGCCTCAAGACGACGTCGACCAACACCCGCCGCGTCGTGGCCACCAACATCGCCCAGGCTCAACTCGACAAGGTGCGTGTGCTGGGCGCGACCCCGTCGAGCTACGCCAACATCACCAACGCCAACCTCAACTCGTCGACCTGGAACCCCAATCTGATCAGCACCACCTACACTCCGCCCGCCGGCGGTCAGCCGTACAACATCAGCACCTCGGTTTCGCCGGACGCTTCGACCGCCCCCTACAAAACCGTCACGGTGACGGTCTCCCGGCCCAACGACAGCTTCCAAACCAAGGTCAGCACGGTCGTCCAGAACCCCATCCCGGTCAGCACGTCATCGACCTCGGGCCCGTCGGCGGGGAACGGGCCATTCCCAATTACGGCCGCGTTCAAGAACTCCGCCGAGGTCAGCTCCAAGGGCGTCTACGTTGTCCAGATCGCCTACAACAGCGCCACGCCCACGCCAATGCCCACCGCCACCGTGACGATCTCGCCGACCCTGCATCCGGCCGCCTCACCTACAAACTCGACGGTCACCTGGCCGAGCCTGCCCGGCGGCATGAGCTACATGTACATCGTGTACTGCTACAGCAACGATTGGAACTCGGGGAACACCGCACTTTACACGCCCACCACCCACCTGCTCGGTAACGACTGGGTCAAGTTCGACACGAATCCGGGTGGGTCGTGAGGCGGCCGACCATGCCGGCTCCGCTCGGGCAGAAGCGCACGCCCCAGGCCGGCTTTACGCTCATAGAGATCCTCATCTCGATCATCATCCTGGCGGTCGTCAGCACGATGCTGGTGGGCACGTGGATCGCCCTGCAGCGCTCCTTTGAATTCACCCAGGCAGATAACACGGCGGCATCGACGGGGCGCGACACGCTCGACCGCGTCTCGAGCGAGCTGCGCGACGCCCAGCCGTGCGCCGCGAGCCCGACGACCCCCTTCTGCCTCTCCCTCACCACCCCGTACGTGTGCGACGGCTACGACTGCACCTTCTACACGCCGTACAACAATGCGAATGCTCAGCTGAACAGCGGCACCGGCGGCCAGTCGGCGACGATCCTGACCTCGATCTACCTCGATACGTCGGGGACGCAGTCGCAGAAGAAGCTGATGATGTGGCGCGATCTCAACGGCGACGGCGTCAACGACGCCGGCGACCAGACCATGCAGCTGGCAAACAACGTCGTGAACAGTGCCGCCAGCGTGGCCAGGCCGATCTTCACGTACGTTCTCGACACCGCCAACAACGGCACGTACAGCAAGACCAACAGTCTCAGCAGCGCCAACGCCCGCGCGGTCGTCGCCGTGAACGTCGAGATCGTCGTCGATTCTAACCTGAACAACCGACCGACCTATGTCGACTTCGTCTCCACGGTGCGTCCGCGCAACGTGAGCGCCAGCTAAGAGGAGGATAAGCGATGCGTAGCCACGACTCAGAGAGCGGATTCGCCCTGATCCTGCTCATCGGCATCACGGCTGCGCTGGCGATCTTCGCGGCGGTCATGGTCATGATGCTCGACAATCAGCAGCAGGGCACGCTCAAGGAGCGGACGAACAAGACCACGCTGTCCTACGCCGAGGCTGCCCTCAACAGCGCCGTCATCGGCGTGCAGAACGACAACAGCTGGCTGACCGCGCCGTTTACGACGACGCCCGAGATGGCCGAAATGAGCGCCGACTACAACACGCTTGCAGGCGCGGCGGGCACGACGGTGACCTATCAGGTCTACGACAACCTGAGTCCGGTCAATACGAGCATTCATTGGGATTCCAACGGCGACGGCGAGGTGTGGGTTCAGACCACCACCACCTACCAGGGCCGCACCTCGGTCGTGCGCCAGCTGGTGCAATCGAAGAAGACTCTCTCGGTGATCCCCTACGCGGCGGCATGGACCGACACGAACATGACCCTGTGCGACACGAGCAACATCTATGCCGTGAACCCCGACGGCACTCCCGACAAGTCGGGAGCGCCGTATGCGACGAACATCATGTGCGGAGGGGACTTTCAGGCCAACAACAGCACGACCGTCGCCTCGCCGGCAGACAGCACGAACACACAGTCCCTCGGCATTCAGGTTGCCGGTGCGACCTCGGGTCTGAGAAGCGGGCTCACCCACACGACCGGTGCGGTAGGGTTGCTCAGCGACTACTTCGACCAGGCGCACCAGGCCGCTCTTATGACGGAGGCCCAGACCTGCCAGAACAACGTCTCGTCGCTGTTCGACGCCAGCGGCACCGCCGTGACGACCACAGTGCTGAACACCCTCCAGGGCACGTCAAGCCAGACCTATACCGCCGCGACCGACCTGGTTGTGCCGACCAACGTCAACAGCGGCAACCTCACGCTCAGCGCCAAGAGCGGCAACGCGAGCACGTTCAACTTCAAGGACCTGTACGTAACTGGCAACCTCACCCTCACCGGCAACGTGACGGTCAACGCCACGTCCATCTACGTGGGCGGGAACTTCACCGAGAGCGGCGCCACTACGGGCATCACCGACCAGTTCGGGCCGGTCTACTGCACCCACACGATCAGCTGGAAGGGCGGCACCACCAAGACTTCTGCCGTCGTCACCATCCAGACGACATCGCCGAACACCACGACCGTGAGCAGCACGGTCATGGCGAGCCCCACTGTAGCCGGCCCGATGTTCGCCAAGATCCTCTCGGTCGACGGCGACAGTACGAACAACACCGACTACGACGGCAGCAGCGGGCCGACCTCGCTCGTTCTCGGCGACGTCTGGGTGGACGGCGACGCAGGCACCGGCGATATCGCGGTCAACTTCTCAGGGCCCTACGAGTCCACATCCCAGGCCTCCACGGTGATGTGCCCGGTGCTGGCCACGACGGAGCAGACGCACTCGAACGGCTACGTCAACTTCGGCACACTGTTGAAGCCGATGGTGTACTTCATGCAGTGCGACAACGACGGCCTCTACAACAACACCTGCTGCTGGGACAGCCAGGGGACGTACTACGGCCTCATGATCCTGTTCGAGGCCGAGTGCTGCATCTCCGGCTACGCCACGACCGACGGCCACGGCTACTCGCACAGCTCGAACGCGCCGTCGGGCACGCCACTCGGCAACGACGGCACGCATCCCAACGTGATGGGCGCGGTCCTGGAAGGCTGTCCCTCGGGCGGCGGCGACAGCGGCACCGACCTCACGTTGTCGAACAACTCAAGCATCTGCTACAACCCGACGGTCATCAACAACATCGGGCTCAACAGCATCCTGTCGACTACGATCCAGCCGGTCGCCGGGACGTGGCAGCAGATTCAAGGCGCGTGACAGCGGAACGGCGTCCGGACGCCGACTGACAGTCAGGCAAAGGGGCGGGCGGCCGCAAGGCCGCCCGCCCCTTTGCCTGCGTGCGGGACGAACGACGCCGACGACCCGGCGCCTGCGGCCGGTCTCACTTCACCACGGTAAACACGCCTCGGGCGATGATCGAGTAGCCGTCGTCGCGCAGCAGGTAGACGCTGTACCGGCCGGGCTGCAGGGGCCAGGTCTGCGGGCCGTAACCGAAGTACGGCGGCGTGCGATCGAGCGTGCAGTGGCCGGCGATCGTGGCGAAGGTGTAGCCCCACAACCGGTAGTAGGCGACGTTGGGATCGGCGCCGCGATCGTAGACGGCGACCCAGTCCCAGCGCTCGCCGGGCGTGGCGCGCCACTGCACCACGATCGGCTGTCCCACGCGGTACACGCGCTTCGCCGTGAACACCCGCGGGCGGGTGCCTGCGGCCTTCACCCAGAACGCGCTACGCGAGAGCACCTTGCCGGTCGCGTCGAGCAGGCAGGCCCGGTACTGGCCCGCCGCGAGCCGGTTCGTGGCGAAGGTCAGCGTGCCGTCGGTCGGCGCGCCGGCGCCGGTCGGCTGCTCGGCGACGGGGGGCGCCGACGGGCCGGCCGCCGATCTGGTGATCGCCACCGCTTCTCCGGGAACGCCCGGGGCGTGGAAGGCGACCTCGAGGGGTGCGCCGCTGTTGAGGAGACGCCGGTCGACCGCAACGAACACCGGCGGCGTCGCGGGCGTGATCTCGAAGCTCGACACGACGGCCCGATGGTCGGACGGCCAGGGCGACACGGCGACGCTCACCTCGGGGCCGCCGACCTCGCCGACGATGCGACTGGCCGTGGTGACCGAAGGTCCGGCGGCATAGACGAAATCGATGCGGTCCTGCACGTCGAGCGGGCCGAAGTTCTCGTCGGAGACGCTGACGTGCGGCTTTTTGGCCCACCAGGTGAGACCGGGGTCGGCCACCGGGTCGGGGTAGATATCGCGGAACGAGTCGCGAAAGCCGGCAGCGACGACCGCCTTGCTCACTGGCCACGCCAGCGCGTACCTGGGCCAGGGCTTGCCGCCGTCGTAGCTGCGCGTGCCGACGGCGGCCGGCGTCCAGTCGAGGAACGAGGGCGAGTTGAAGTCGCCGGTCAGAAACACCGGGATGTGGCGCGAAAGCAGCGCCGGCAGCGCCGCCAGCCGCGCCTGGATGGCGGGCAGGCGGACGGTCTTTTCGAGGGCGATGACCTGGGCCGCCGTCTTGCCGTCACGCACCCAATAGGGGCCATAGGGGTCGGACGGCAGGTGCACGTTCATCATGGCCACGACCTTGCCCGGCCGCGGCTCGACGAACAGGTAGATGCCGTTGCCGCCGGGCGGGTCGATGAGCGGGTACTTCGAGACGATCTGGCAGCGGGTGCTGTAGTAGGGCCAGCCCA
>Ga0182014_10003983_pt1 | contig 17341 bp, 15 predicted proteins | sample 612S2DmetaG_FD_120489 | JGI IMG/M metagenome (GOLD analysis project Ga0182014, IMG submission 120489) | Permafrost microbial communities from Stordalen Mire, Sweden - 612S2D metaG | ecosystem: Environmental > Terrestrial > Soil > Wetlands > Permafrost | place: Sweden: Stordalen | collected... | reverse complement strand
TTCTCGATCGGCTTCGACATCACCGAGGCGGTCCGTCTCGCCATCACCGACGTGCCCGCCGATGCCTGGGCCGTGCCCGTGACCCAGGAGCTCGAAGAACGCGAGGAGGCCGGGGTGGCAGAGATCACTGCCTACCTGGACCTGTGGGCCTGGCCGGAAGGCACGAGAGCCATCTGCCGCAGAGAAGAACCCCACCCAGGGGCCAACTTCAACCTGTTCGACCCCGACGGCTGGCGCCACCAGTGCTTCATCACCAACTCGGCTGACCCCGACATCGTCTACTTGGAAGCCCGCCACCGCGGCCATGCCCATGTCGAGGACCACATAAAAGACGCCAAGGCCACCGGGCTGCTCCGCTTCCCCGGCCACAGTTTCGCCTCCAACTCGGCCTGGTTGCTCGTGGTACTGATGGCCCAGGACCTCGGTGCCTGGGCACAGGGCCTGTGCTTCGAGGGCGACCTCGCCACCTGCCTGCCCAAGCGTCTTCGTTACTGTGCCTGGCATACCGCCGGGCGCCTCGTGCGCACCGGCCGGCGCACCTTCTTGCGCCTCGACGCCGCCTGGCCGTGGGCAAAACAGCTCGCCCAGGCGTTCGAGCGCCTCGGCGGCCTGTCGTTCGCCACAACCTGACCGTCCGAGCCACTTCGAATGTCGATCTCGCCCCGCGTCCTACTTCGACGCGCCTGTGCACCGGCCTTTCGCGTCTCCACGGCCCACGAAGGGCCGATCGCGGCCTCCCGAGGCGCTCCAAAGACCTACCTGTCAGCCCCCCGGCAGCCGTTTCCCAACTCCGACCGAGCTATTTCTTGGCCTTTGGCACCCTTGCGGGTTACCGACGAATAATCGAGGTTAGTGGTCGCTCTTCTCGTCACGCTGACGCCCGGCCCCGCCACCGCCACCATCGTCCGGGTGGCGGCGCGCGACGGGCGCCGCGCCGCGTTGAGCGCGATCCTCGGCAACAGCATCGGCGTCTTCATGTGGGGTTGCCTTTCCGCCATCGGGGTTTCGTCGCTGGTCCTGGCGTCCGAGGTCGCTTATACGGTCCTGCGTGTAGGCGGCGCCGTCGTACTGATCGTGCTCGGCCTGCGGTCGTTGCTGCGCCGAGGCACCCACGAGAGCCAGCCCATCGGCGCCCGCAGGGTGGCCGGCTGGCGCTCCGGCCTCGCTACCAGCGTCTCGAACCCCAAGCTGGCGGTCTTCTTCGTGGCCGTCTTCCCCCAGTTCCTCCGGCCGCACGCTGACCCGCTGCCCTATGCGTTGGCGATGGCCGCCACGATCGTTTCCTTCGACCTGGTCTGGTACTCCGCCCTGGCCTTCGCTGTCAACCGTGCCCGCTCGCTGTTGCGGCCGCGTTTTCAGCGAGCCATGGAGAGGTTCACCGGGGCCGTGCTCGTGGCCCTGGGCATCCGGCTGGTCGCCCAGGCTCGCTGAGCGCGCCAGGCCCGGTGCCGCAACGTGGGCCGGGTCAGCCGGGAGCGCCGGCGCCTCTATCGCCAGGGCCTGAACCTATACCACCAAGGGCCTGAGCGCGGCCAGGACATCGGCGATGCACCCGGGTTGCTCGTGCCATGGCAGGTGGCCAGCCCCCGGGACGACGACGAGGTCGCCATGGGGCAGCAGAGCGGTCATCTCCTCGGCGACGCTGGCGGGCATCGGGCTCGACCCGCCGACGACGGTCACGACGGGCACGTCCAGGTGCGCCAGCCGGCGGGCGAAGCTTTCGTCACCGAGCTGGCGGAGGACGGACTCAAAAGTGGCCGAAGAACACCGGGCCGAGAGGCGCAGGTCCGCCGGCATCGGCGGCGCGCTGGAGGGGTCGGCGAAGTACGCGGGCCACACCAGGGCCAGTGACTCCAGGGCTTCGGCATCCGTAACTTCTTGGCCGGGAGGGCGGGCGTCGATCTCGTCCAGGCGCGTCAACCTGTTAGGGGCCGTCCGACGGCGTAGTTCGGCGCCGAAGGCGGTGGCGCCGCCGTCGCCGATAGGACCGAGGCCGTCGACACCGACGACGGCCAGGACGCGCTCGGGGAGCGCCAGAGCCACCTGCAGGGCCAGATGAGCGCCCCAGGAATGCCCGAGCAGCACGGCTTTGTCAACCACGACCGCTTCAAGCACGGCCGCGGCGTCGGTCACGTGGCGGTCGACGTCGAACGGCCCTTCGATCGAGGAGGGGGCCAGCCCGCGCTGCTGGTAGCGGACGGTACGCCAATCACTCGTCTCGCCATCGAGGAGCTCGGTGTAGTCGGAGAGCCCCGGTCCGCCGTGGAGCAGGACCAGCTCAGGCCCGTCGCCACCTACCGACCCACAGATGGCGCCGTTATCGGTGTCAACGGTGAACCCGCCGTCCGACATGGCAAGAATGATATGCCTGGGAGGCCCGCTTCCGGTGGCGGACAGGTGGCGGGGTCAGCCGCGGCTAACTTGCAGGTGGAACGTGGCCCGGGCGGTGATGCCGGGGCTGGACGCCGTTACGGTGACGCCCCCCGCCCCATAACCAGCCCGCAGCGGCGGCGCCAGAGCCACCCCGTCGGCGTCCGTCGTCGTCATGATGCTGGTCGACTTACCGGGGAAGTAGGCACGGCCCGCGGTGACAGTGAACAGCACGCGGGCGCGGTCGAGCGGGCCGCCCATGTGCCCGTTGGTATCAGTGAGCAACGCCTCGAGGGGCGCGCGGAAGCGGTCGCCGAAATAAGCGGACTGGTGGTTGCCGGAGAAGGCTACAAATTTCACCGGTTCGGTATTTGTGAAGACCCACTTGACCTCGGCCTGCCCCGGCTGGTGCACCGACACGGAGTACCTTCCCGGTGTGAGCGGCGCCCGGGGCACCAGGAAAACAGCGTTGTCGCCCTTTAGGATGTCGATGGCAGTGGGGCCGAGCAACGGGTCAGAAGACACGAAGGTGTGGCTGTCCACCACGCAGATCCCGCCGTTGGCGTTGGTCTCGATGACACCGCCCGGCCGTTCGATGCGGGCGGTGAGCCCGAGAGCCGGGGGGGACGGCAGCAACAGGACGAGGGGCAGTCCCACGGCTTCGCTCAACTTCTGCCAGCCGCATGTACCCAACGGGTCCGGGCTTTCGCCCCGGAAGGTGGACAAATTGGTCGGGGCGCCGGGCCCGGGGAACATTATGGGCACTTTGGGCAGGGGATCGGCATAGTCCAGGCCGTTGATGACATCGAGGCCGGCGTCACCCGTGCTGGCACTATAGGCAAAAGCCACTAATTTTAGCTGCGGCCGGAGAATGCCCACGGCATGGAAGGGGGCGCTCAACCAGCCGTCTATGAAGTCTCTGGGCGTAAAGCCGAGCTCGCCGTAGAAAAGGTTGCTGGAAGCCGCCTCTGTGGCACCCGCCGCCGTGAAGTAAGGGCTGTCGGGGTTCTCGCTGTGGAGGCTGGCATAGGTGCCGGTCAAATAGCGGGCCGGGGTTTTGGCCAAATATACGAGGTGGTCCCGGATCCCCCGGTCCCAGGCTTTCTCCTCCCTGACCGGCGCCAAGCCGGCTGCCACCCGGTAATAGTTGACCTCCCCGAGCCAATCCCTGCTCACGACGTGACCGGGGCCGCGCCCGGCCGCACTGGCGGCCGGTACGGCGCCAAGTCCGAAGACGGCGAGCACGGCCGCCAGTGGCAAGCCGAAAATAGCCTTGAGGTTTGGTCGGCGGGGCCGGTGTGGTCGGCTTGTCATTCTCAGTTCCTGGGGCGAAGGTACCATCTCACCGTAGGCGGGTGCTCTCGGGCGGCCTGGCCCCCTGGGGGAGGCTGTTGTCAAACGGCCCATCGCAGTGCTTCGGGCCGGCAACTACGCACGTCGGCCGGGGGCGCCCAGCGGACGCTGACGATGTCGGCGGTCCGGAAGCTCGCCAGGCGCCTCGCCCAGCAGTCGAGCACGGCGCGGCCGTCGCGGCCCTGGAAGAACGTGGTCAGCGGCCCCTCTTGGACGTACGCGTCCGCGCCTTCGACCAACTCGGTCACGTCGGGCTTCAAAGTGACCTCGTAGCTCATGATGCCTCCTTTGTGCCTTGGTCCCGTACTGACCGTAGGCGCGTGGGCCTGTGGGCATCCAGAGGTGCAACCCTGTGTATTTTGTGCCGACCGGGGTGAACGAGCCTGGCGCCAGTGGTCGCCCCGCCGGTAGACGACCGCTCATGAGCGGCGCCCTGGTCGTCGCTAGATGGTCGTTACAGGGTCGCGAGCTTCGGGAGGGACTGGCTGGCCCCGTCGACGCGGTGCTCGATGAGCGTGTCGATGTTCACCGCAGGCATGGGGTGGGCGAAATAGAAGCCCTGGCAGAAGTCGGCACCCAGCTGGGCCAGCTCCCGGTGCTGTTCGATCGTCTCGACGCCTTCGGCTATCACGGTCGAGCCCAGGTCGTGGGCCAACTGCACGATCGCGGCCACGATCGCCCGGTTCGTCCGGTCGCGCCCTAGGCCGGCGACGAAGATCTTGTCGATCTTGACGATGTCGACTGGGAACTGGAGCAGGTAACTGAGAGAGGAGAAGCCGGTGCCGAAGTCGTCGAGGGCGAGCTTCACTCCTAGGGCTTTGAGGTCATTGAGCACTATAAGTGCACGTTCGCCGTCTGTTACGAACACGCTCTCGCTCATTTCCAAGGTGAGCTGGTCGGCGCGGCCTGTGCTGGCAGAGACCACGGCGGCGACAAGGTCGACGAAGCCGGCCGACATGAGCTGGTGGGCAGACACGTTCACCGACATGGCCACATCGTCGACCCGGTAGTCGTTTTGCCAGTGGCTCTGTTCGTCCGACGCCTCCTGGAGGACCCAGCCCCCGATGGCTGGGATCAGCCCCGCTTTTTCTGCCAGCGGTATGAGCACGCCGGGCGTCACGAGCCCCCGGCTCGGGTGGGCCCAGCGCAAAAGGGCCTCGACACTAGTGATGTGCCCATCGCCGGTGGCGACGATGGGCTGGTAGTCGAGGTGCAGCTCGTTGCGCCCTAACAGGCCGTGCATGTCGCGCTCCAGAGCCGCCTGGTAACTGGCGAAGTGCTGGTCGCGCAGGTCGAGGATATCGTGACCGCCGCCGCCGGCCCGCTTGGCCCGGTACATAGCCATGTCGGCGGTGTGCAGGACGTCTTCGGGGGCGTCGGCCCGGCCCTTCCCGGTGAAAGCGATGCCGATGCTGGCGCTGATGTTGAGTTCGTTGCCGGACAGGGAGAACGGCTGGTCGAAGGCGGCGTCGAGGCGGCCGACGATGACGTCGGCCTGAGCCGGGCTGTCGAGGTCTTCGCACAGCACGACGAACTCGTCGCCTGAGACGTGTGCCAAGGTGTCGCCCGGTCTCAGCACCTCGCTGAGGCGAGCGCCCACGGCCACCAGCACCTCGTCGCCCACCCGGTGGCCAAAGGTGTCGTTGACCACCTTGAACCGGTCGAGGTCCACGAAGAACACGGCCGACGTCAGGCCCGAGCGGCGGCAGCGGAGCAAGGAGTGCTCCAGGCGCTCCATCAACAGGGCCCGGTTCGGCAACCCAGTCAGGGCATCGTGAAGAGAGATCTCGCGCGAGCGGTGGGAGGCCTCCCTGAGATCGGCCCGTCCCTCCGCGTTCACGATGTACGCGGTGGTGACGTCTGCCAGGGTCTGGGCTGCTTTCATCGATGTCGCGCTGAGCTTGCCCCGCCTGTCCCGGTAAAGGTCCAGGGCGCCTATCCGGCGGTTACCGAGGCGCAACGGGAACGTGAACACCGCAGCCAGGCCGGCTTCGGACGCCCGGGCTATGAACAACGGGAACCGCTCTTCGCAGCTGAGATCGGGTACCGCGATGGCTCCGCCGGTACGGTACGCCTCCAGGCAGGGCCCGTCCTCGAGCTCGGTTTGTAGCTTCTCGAACCGCAATGCGTCCCCGTTCGACGCCGCTATATAGCGTGGCTCTACGCCGGGCGAGATCAACGTCACCCCCGCCGCGGTGACAGGCATGATCTCGACAATGCGCTCGACAAGATGGTCCAGAATGGCCTGGATAGGGAAATCGGTGACCATGGTGCGAGCGAACTCGCTCAGCACTTCCGAAAGTTGGCTCTCGCTCGCCACGGCGCTCCTCTGTCCGACGACCGAATAGAGCCACAGGGTCCGGGTAGCCCATCACTATTATAACGCTGAGCCGGCGCCTTATACCACGCAAAGAGATCATTTAACCACAAAGAGGAACATTGAGCCGATGGGCACGACGACGTGGTGATGCCTGCCGACCGCCGTCGGGTTGACGCCTAGCGGCGCGTGGGCGATGCTGTGTATTGCTTTTATCGCCAGTTAGTTCCTGAGCGCAGGAGACCCAACATGGCACAGCGGTGGTACCCCAAGGCTCTGGTGGCGGTCTTGGCCGGCGCCGCGGCCATGATCGCTCCGCCCGGGGGCGAGCTCGGAGCGGCGGCCCAAAGCCTGAGCTTTACCAGCGTCTGGTCCCAGGACCTGGGCGACGGTACCCCGGTGGCGCTCTCATCGCCCGATGTGGCCACCCTGGCCGGTGCCCCGGCGGTGGTGGTGGGGGACCAGGGTGGCCATATCTATGCTTTTTCACTTGCAACCGGGGCCCTCGTCCCCGGTTGGCCGGCCACCACCGGAGGGGTGCCCGTCGAGTCGACGCCATCGGTCGCCGCCCTTACCCCGGGGTCCCCGGACGACACCATCTTTGTCGGCGCCGGCACCGCGGCCAAGCCCCATGAAGGTGGATATGAAGCGTTCGGTCCCGATGGGACCTTGAAATGGTCTGTCGGCGTCCATAACCCGGGCGCCACCTACGTTTCCGGGGTGGTGGCCTCGCTCGCCGTCGGGGACCTCCAGGGAGGTCTGGACGTCGTGGGGCCGTCGGTGGGACAGCGCCAGGATGCCATCAACGCCATTACGGGCACCGTGCTCCCCGGTTTCCCCTGGTTCCAGGGCGGCGGGGACTACGCCACGCCCGCGCTGGCCGACCTGTACGGGACGGGCAAGCTCGAGATCGTCAACGGTGGTGGGCAGACGGCCGGACTGGCCTACAACACCCTCTACGCCCAGGGCGGTCACGTCCGGGTCCTGTCCCGGACGGGCAACGAGGGTTACAGCCAGCCCAACGGAGGCCTGATATGTGAGTACAAACCGGACGAATCGGTGGAGTCCTCGCCCGCGGTCGGGCCTTTCCTGGCTCGCGGCAAGGAGGGGATCGCCGTAGGGACGGGCAATTATTGGCCAGGAGCCTCGCAGGCCGACATGGTCCTCGCCTTCACGTCCCGCTGCCGGTTGGTCTGGGCCCAGCGCCTTGGCGGGCTCACCACGGACAGCCCGGCTCTGGCCGACCTCTCCGGCGCCGGTGCTCTCGCGGTCGTCGAAGGGACAAATAACCAGCATGGAGGCGGCTCGGTTTACGCCCTAAACGGGGCGACCGGCGCCGTCATGTGGAGACAAAGCGCCCTGGGCGAAGTCATCGGCGGGGTGGTCACGGCGGACCTGGGCTCGGGTTACCAGGACGTTATCGTTGCCTCCACCGGAGGCGCAGAGGTCCTCGACGGGAAGACGGGAGCGGTGCTGGCCATCCTGGAAAGGGGCGTCGGCTTGCAGAACTGCGCTCTGGTGACCGATGACCCCAACGGCTCGATCGGGGTCACCCTGGCCGGTTATGGTCCCACCGACGGGGGAGTGGTGCAGCACTACCAACTGGTGGGCTCCAGCGGGGCCAACGTCGCCGAAGCGGGGGCCTGGCCCATGTTCCACCATGACCCGTACCTCACCGGGAATGCCCAGGAGACGTCCCCGCCTGGCTGAGCGCCGTGGGGTGGCACGCAAAGCCGTGAGGAGAAGGGCAGCACATGTAGTGTTATTGTCCTCGGCCGGAGTGCCGCCCTACGACGAATACCACCACGACGGCCCCGGCGGGCGCGGCGGCGCCAACGGTCAACAACCTGCTCAACAATGGCAACTTTGCGCTTCCGTTCAGCTTCAACGCATATGGGTTCCGGCCTCCTGGCTATTACACAGTAAACAAGGAAAAGATTTACTCCATCCCCGGTTGGACGGTGGGCGCGGTCACCGACCCCGACCTGAAAAACAGCGCCGGCCCCTCCGATTACGAGGGTGGCGTCCAGGTCTATAGCCGGGGCTATGTCTTGTCGCCCCCGGGTACCAACCAGGAGGTGATGCTGGATTACTACAGTGGAAGCTCACCCAACTGGTAGTGCTGGCCACGTCGACCAGTTCTCTACTGCAATTTGCCTACGACCCCGCGTGCCAGGGCACCGTCTGCGGTTCCGCGCGGTCAAGACGCTCAAGATACACATCTCCTAACCGGACCGCTCTGTCGGTCGGACCGCTTCCGCCCAGCTACCGCCGAGGTCGAGGCCGCGGCGGTAGCCCAGCAGGCACGACGACGGCTCGACGGGACGTTGCTGCACTGTCGGCCTATTACGTCACTGTGACGAAACGTTGCCCCATAGAGACGAGGGAGGCGTTCCCAGTTCTGTGGGCGCCGTTCTCGCTGAGGTCCGAGCCCGGCCGCGGGAGGTTCTGTAGCGCGCGTTGTCTCATGGGCCGGCCCTGAAGAGGAGCTCTGGGGAGCGGGGCCGCAGTCCGGGATGGGAGCCGCAGTCCGGGATATCCCGCCCCGGCACGCGACAGGTGCCTGGGCTGCTTTTGGTAGCAACGCCGATAATGGTCGTTATGTAAAGTAAGGCGTGGGAGCACCGGCCGGGCCGGGACAGGCCCGGCCGGTGCCCGGCGGCGGCTCGTGACGGCACCGACCACTCGCCGTCCTTCCCGGTATAAGGCGCCCGCCCCTTAGCGTGAGAGCGGCCCCGCCGTGAACGGAGAACGCATGCGAGTAAGTCGTTGGTACAAGTGGACGGGCCTGGCCGTGTGGGCAGCCCACTTCGTACTGGCCGGCGTCGGGGTCTACCGCTGCCCGCGCTGCAAGGGCCGGCTCAACTATCGGTGGTGGTGCAAGCGCTGCGAAGGCTACCGGCTGCCCGCCCACTGACGGCTCCCGCTAACGGCTCCCGCTAACGGTGGTGGGCCGCCGGCCTCGGCCCGGCGCTGAGGCGGGCCAGGAGGGACTCCTTGATGGCCGGGCGGCTGCCAAAGACCAGGAGGAAGGCGGCCTCCCGGCTGAGGCGCTCGGCGACGTCGCCGACCAGCGCCGACCGGCTGCCCCGGCTGACGGCCAGGCGGGCGGACGCCCGCGCCGCCAGCTCACAGGCCCACGCCCGGGCGGCGGGCAGGCCGGTCTCGTCGGCGCCGTCCAGGGCCGCACGGCAGTCGGCCAGCTCCTGGTCGAGGGGCGAGGGGCCCATCAAGGAGCAGCACCTACGGACCAGGCCAAGGGCGAACGAGCCGTTTAGGCGGAGCCGCTCGGACTGCGCCCGGGCCGTCTCGTAGTCCTGCTCGCCTATCACCATGTCGGGTCGCACCACCACGCCGCCGAAGCGGGCCCGTACAGTACGGCTGGCGTTGAGCGCCACCAGCCGCAACGGGGTGACGGACAGCCCCGGCTGAGGCTTGGCATCGACCAACAGGGTGACCACCGTGTCGTCAGGGCCGCGGGCGAGGACGACGATGACGTCGACTACCCCCCAACCGCTGACCCAGGGGGCCTCGCCCTCCAGGCGCCAGCCCTCCGGCACCGGCCGAGCCATGAGCCGGGCCGGTCCGCTCAGCAGCCCGGTAAGGGCCACTCCCCCCTTGACCTGGCCCGTTATGGCGCCGTGAAGGTACTTCTGGCGCAGGGCTGCCGGCGATGACGGGCCCAACATGGCCCCCAGGAAACGAAAATGCTGCGACCACAGGAACGTGGACGCCAGGCACCCGGAGGCCAGCTCTTCGACGGCGGAGCACATCCCCGGGTACCCCAGCCCGAGGCCCCCCTCGGTTTCGGGCGCGAAGAGCCCGTATAACCGGGCATTGGCCAACGACCTCAGGTGGTCGTCGGGGACGCTTTCGGCGGTGTCGACGGCCGGGGCGTCGGCGAAGAACCGGGAGCTCAGCCGTTGCAGGTCGGCGCGCAGGTCATGGCTCAAACCCCCGGTCGCCGCTGTCTGGTCTGTTCGTACCACCCACCCGCTCCTCGTGCTGGGAAAGTCGTCCCCTGCACCGTAAGGGAGACCAGACGGCCTCTGTCGGGCAGGCGATCACGCCAGGAGGGCCCCCTGCGGCAACGGGTGCGCCAAGGTTACCCGGCCTCGCGACGGACCCCGGTGGTAAGTGGTGACAGCCGGCGCCGCCCGTTGGCCGGGGCCAGGCTGACGGGTCGGGCGAACGACGAGAGCCACGCCTCGCAATCGCGCGCCGGCAGCGGGCGGGCCAGGAAGTAGCCCTGGGCGGCGTGGCAGTCGAGGTCAGCCAGGCGGTGCAGGGTGGCCTGGTCCTCGACGCCCTCGGCGGTCACGTGACGCTCCAGGCGCCGGCCCAGCTCGATGGTCGAGCGTACGATGGCCTCGTCGCCCCTGTCGTGGAGCATCCCGGTGACGAAGGACCGGTCGATTTTCAGTTCCTTGAACGGGAGGTCCTTCAGCCGCGTAAGCGAGGAGTAGCCGGTCCCGTAGTCGTCAATGGAGAGGCTCACGCCCAGCTCCTGAAGGCTGTGCATGGTGCGCTGCGACGCCGCCAGGTCGGTCCAGCCGGCGGACTCCGTGAGCTCCAAGGTAAGGGCCGAGGGGTTCATGTTGGCCCGGCGTAGGGCGGCGTCGACCCTGTCGGGCACGCGGCCGTTGGCCAGGCTGCGGGCCGAAAGGTTGACGGCGACGGTAAGGCCCGGGATGAGCTCCCGCCACGCCCTGAGCTGTGCCAGCGCCTTGTCCAGCACCCACCACGTGAGCGGGTCGATGAGGCCGGCGCTTTCCGCCACAGGGATGAACTCCACCGGTGAGATAGGCCCGTGCTCCTCGTGGGTCCAGCGCAGCAGGGCCTCGCAGCCGATCACGTCGCCCGTGAGGAGCTTAACAACGGGCTGGTACCAGACTTCCAGGGTCTCTTGCTCTATGGCGCGGCGCAGGTCGGTGGCCAGCGTCAGGCTGCGCACGTCGGAGCGGTCCTCGGCGGGATCGTAGAAGCGCACTCCCCCGCCTGCTTCCTTCGCCACGTACATAGCGATGTCGGCATGCCGCATCAGGCTGGCCGCGTCGCCCGACCCGCCGTTGGCGGTGGCCACCGCCACGCCCATGCTGGCACCTATGTCGAGCAAGAGGCCCTTCACGGCGAAGGGCTGTTTGATGATGCTCAACAGCCGCTCGCTGGCCGCCTCGATCGAGACCCCGTCCGTCGCCCTGAGGAGCACGGAGAACTCATCGCCCCCGAGCCGGGCCACCATGCTCTGGTCGCCCGCGAACGGCCTGAGCCGGCTGGCCAGTTCGAGCAGGATGGCGTCCCCGATGGCATGACCGAGGGTGTCGTTGACCTCCCTGAACCGGTCCAGGTCGATGAACATCACGGCCACGTCGTTCTCCGGGCCGCCCTTCAGCGCTTCGTCCAGGCGTTCGGTGAAGTAGAGCCAGTTGGGCAGGTCCGTAAGCGTGTCGTGATGCGCCTGGTGCTCGCGTGCCGCCGCCTGTTCGCGTAACTGCTCCAACAGGTGGCTGGAGCGCAGGGCCACGCCCGCGTTCACGGCCAGGGTTTCGAAGAACCGCAGATCGGCCTGAGAAAAGCCTTGGCCCTGGAAAGGCCTGTTGGCCACCAGCAGGTAACCGGCTTTGGGATCCTCACGCTGGAGTGGGGCCACCAGGGCATCCCGCAGGCCCTTCTTCTTCATCGACGAACTGAGCAGCTCGTCGTCGGAGCGGGCGTCCAGGAGCTGCGCCCCTCGCATCCCTATCAATATGTCGAAGCTGGAAAGGGGGACCCCCTTCTCGAACTGGGGAGCTTCTTCCCCGTCGAGCGAACAGCGCAGGACGAGGCCGCCGAGGGGCGCGTCCAGGGGCACGACGAGCTCTCCCCGGTTGGCCACGAGAAGTGACCTCGCCTCTTCCAGGACCGTGATCGTGACGTCGCGGTCCTCGGAGAGCGCGCTCAGGTGCCTGGTGAAGTCGTACAGCTTCTCCAGGTTGGCGTAGCGCTGCCCGGCCACGACGGTGGCCCGGTAGGCCAGGTTGGCTGCGACGGCGATGAGGATGAACAGCCCGGCGCCCCAGATGTTCACCCACACCAGCGATACCGCCACCAGACCGCCGGCCGTGCACAGCCCGATGTAGACGCCCAGCTGTACGAGTATGGGCACCAGAGGTGGCCGCCGCCACCGCTTGTCCGCGAGCGCCGAGGTAACCAACATGAGCAGGAGGTTGGCGACGGCGATGAGCGCCACCGTCAGCAGGCCGGCGGTCCAACCGCGCAAGTCCACCGGACTGTGGAGGCCCGCCGCCCCTGCGCCGCCCACCAATCGGTCGTAAACAAGAACCCCCAGGGCGACCGAGCACAAGTAAACGGTCCAGCCGGTCAGCTCCTTGAGTGGTGGCCGGCGGTGCTTGAAACTGGCGGCCAGGTACCCGCAAGACGCCATCACCAAGCACAGCCCGGGTTGAAGAAAAACGATCCCGACAAGGATGGGGATCTCGGTGAGCCCGATCGACATGCCCACTTTGCGGTTGCGGATCTTTATGGGGTGCGTATCGGCCGCCCACACTCCTAACGCTAAGAGTGGCAAAAGTGGCCAGTGGTCCCCGCCGGCGGGGTTGAGTTTCGCCAGGTCCTGGAAGTAAAGCAGCGCCACCAGGCCCAGCATCAGCGCGGCCGCGCCTAAACGCAGGGCGCGAGAAGCCCTACCTGGCCAGGTGGGCCCGGCTTTCTCGCTCGCATCCTTGCTCAATCGAGGCCTTTCGGACTTGGTATCTGCTCTACAAAATCTCGGCCTCTTCCAGCCCGTTCTGAAGCTCAGCACGCAGGTAGTCGCGGGTCGCTGGCCGCGTTTAGGACTAAGAGTGGCGCAATGCGCGCAAATGGGGCAGAATCGGAAATGTGCGACTTCAACGCATGCCCAAATCGCCGCCGTCCCGCGCCCGTGCGTCCGGTGGCGGGGGGCCTCTAACCCATTCGCGCCCGGCTGAGGCGATATCTCGACGGAGAGGGGGTGGAGACCGTGCGCACTTTCACCGCCGACTGACGGTGACCCATTTCCTATAGGTTGTGCCTTGGGTAGCGCTGACACGCGCCCAAGCTGAATTATCATCGGCGGCTGGCCCCTCCAGCTTGAGGGGCCAGCTTCCAGGTGCCCTCCGACTCAGGCGGATACATGTACTTCTCGTCCCGTTCCAGCCTTATCGCCAGCCTCACCAAGCACGACATCGCCGGCATCGTCATCGCCGTCGTGGCCGTCGCCCTGATAGTCGCGGGAGGGGCGAAGCTCGCCACCAAGGCCGTCAAGGGCGTCCTGGCCCTCATGGTCCTGGGTGTACTGGCGGCTGTTGTCGCCGTCCTGTTGTTCACCCGCGCCATCTGACCTGCTACTTCTCGGGCGCGGGCGGCCCGGGGTAGGGGCTACACCTGGCCAACGGCGGCTCTTGCCTTGTGACATTCGACCTTGGCTCCCCCGCGGCCTACCGGGCTAGGGTCTAGAAGAAGGTGCGGGCGTTGCACCGCACCTCACCTTTCTTTAGTCCCGACGCGCACAACGAACATGAAAGTGAGGCACGCGCCATGGTTTACGAGGTCGCCAAAGTCCACGCCATCGAGATCCTCGACTCCCGGGGACGTCCCACCCTGGAAGTCTCGCTCGAGCTCGCGTCCGGCCCAGTGGCCGTCGCCGGCGTGCCATCAGGTGCGTCCACGGGCACGCGCGAGGCGGTTGAGCTGCGGGACGGGGACCCTAAGCGCTACAAGGGCGCCGGTGTTACCAAGGCCGTCGGCAACGTCAACGGCGAGATCAACGGCCTCCTGGCGGGTCGCGCCTGGAAGAGCCTAGAGGAGCTCGACCGGGCCGTGATCGAGCTGGACGGGACGGAGACCAAGAGCCGCCTGGGGGCCAACGCCACCGTCGGTGTCTCGATGGCAGCCGCCCGGGCCATGGCGCTGGCGGACGACAAGCCGTTATACCGCTGGCTCGCCCCCGACGAAAGCCTGCTGAGGCTGCCCGTCCCCCACTTCAACGTCGTAAACGGCGGTGCCCACGCGCAGAACCCGCTCGAGCTCCAGGAGTTCATGGTCGCCCCTCTGGGCGCTCCCACCTTCGCCGAGGCCCTGCGGGCCGGCGCCGAGGTTTACCAGGTGCTGCGCGCCCTACTTCACGCGGCCGGGCACTCTACGGGCCTGGGCGACGAGGGCGGCTTCGCTCCCAATCTGAGCACGCCCGAAGAAGTCCTCGACCTCCTGGTGGAAGCGATCACGAAAGCGGGCTACAAGCCGGGCCCCGACGGCATAGCCATCGCCCTCGACCCCGCGTCGTCGGAGATGAGAGAGAGCGACGGCAGCTACCGCTACTCCCCCGGTGTCCGCTTCACCACTGACCAAATGATCGATCGCTACCAGGCTTTGACCACTAAGTACCCCATCTGGTTGATAGAAGACGGCCTGGGCGAGGACGACTGGGACGGATGGGAGAAACTCACGGCTCGCCTCGGCCAGAGCGTTCAGCTGGTCGGCGACGACCTGTTCGTGACCAACCCGGCCATCATCCGGGAGGGCATCGAACGTCATGTCGCCAATTCGGCCCTTATCAAGCTGAACCAGATCGGAACGGTCTCCGAGACCCTCGAGGCCATCGCCGTTTGCCGGGCGGCCGGCTACGCCCAGTTCATCTCCCATCGTTCTGGCGAGACAACGGACAGCTTCATCGCCGACCTGGCCGTCGCCAGCGGCGCCGGGCAACTGAAGACCGGTGCTCCCGCCCGGGGCGAGCGGGTGGCCAAGTACAACCGCCTGGTGGTGATCGAAGCCGAAATGCCGGGTTTGCCCTACGGGCTCCCGGGCCGGGGCCATTAGGTCCCTCCCCGCAGGCGCTCGCTGACTCCCAAGAGCGGCCGGGCCGATTCCAATAGCCAGTCCAGGCTGCGCCTGAGTTGCTCGGGCGAACCGTCCAGGGCGACATCGCCCTGGACGTCGGTAATGGCGCAGCCCAGTACGAACAGCAAATCGTCCAAGCCGTCCATCGCTTTGCGCGCCACGATGAGGTCTGACTCGGCTAGCCCGAGTTCCCGGGAGCGTTTGCGCGCCTCGAAGTCCCGCTGGCGACAGCTCCGCCGGCAGTACTGGCGCGGCCGGCCCGGCCCGGCGGATTTTTCGATGGGCCCGCCGCACCAGGCGCAAACTTTTCGTTTCGTCACAGTGACAAAATAACATTCGGGCTGGTGGACGAGCCGTGATTTGCGCTCCCCCCCGGAAGTTGTACTTTGGTGCGGTGGCTCGCCGCATAGAGATAGAATTGACAAGCGCGCGGCCCGATGGGACTTGGGCCTGGCGGGCAGCAGGCGCTCTCAACCCGAGGGGCGCTCTTGACGCCGCTCTGCTCTATAGCGGTGCCAAGGCGGGAGACGTCGTTAGAGCCGAGGCGGAGTTCGGCATCGACGGGATAACTGTGGTTTCGGTCGAAGCGCCGCGCTCGCGCCCGGGAGAAGACCCAAACCGCATTCAGTTGATCGAGCCTCCCCCCGTGGCTGGCGTCACCACCCAACTGACGGGCAACCGGGGCCGGAGCAGTTTTGACCGTCCCGAGCGAGGGAACGATCGCCGGCGGTTCTCGGGGCCTCCGGGCGGCCAGCCAGGTCGTCCCGCTGACCGAGGCACCAGAGGCCCGCTGCACGGCGCCGACGCCTCGAGGACGAACGGCAATGGTCGCGGCCCGCGGCCACCGGTGGATGGCGGTGCGGCCGAAGGCGCCGCTCACGAGGTGCGCGCTGACCGGGGCGAGCGTAGGGACCGGCCCGACCGTCCAGACCGCCCCGAGCGGCCCGACCGGGGCGCTCAGCCCGACCGGACCGAGCGCGCTGACCGGCCAGACCGGACTGGCGGCCCTGTCCGTCCCTCCCGGCCGGCGACGGGACCAGGGCGGAGCGGTCCCGGGCGCCCCGGAGCACGCCAGCCATCAACCGAGGCGGGTAGGCACCTTGACACCGACGCTGAGGGCCGCGGTACGGCACAACGTCAGCGGCGCCTGAGCCCCGGCAATTCGCACCGCAATGCCATGTTGGACGGCCTGCCGGTCGAGCAGAGGCCCATCGCCCAGCAGCTCCTACGAGGCGGGATACCCGCCGTTCGTACCGCGCTCCATTTCGAGCGGGAAAAAGCCAGGGACGAAGGGCGACCTGAGCCGAGCACCGAAGGGGTGCTGGCGTTGGCCGAGTCCCTCGTGTCCAAGGTCAAGGCGGCCGAATGGCGCGACCGCGCCGAGGCTGCCGTCAAAGCCGGCGACGACCTCGTGATGCGCGACCTGCGTTCGCTGGTCAACGGTTCTGACGTCGCTCGTGACGAAGCATCCAGGGATATGGTGATCGCCCTGCGCGAGATGTTGGAGAGCCGGGTCGAAGCACACCGCGTGTCGTGGGCCAACGAGGTCGCTGTCAACCTCGACGATGGGCACATCGTGCGGGCGCTGCGGTTGTCGAGCCACCCCCCCGATCCCGCCGCCCGGTTCTCGGCCGAGCTGGCCACACGTCTTCGCGACGCCGCCAGCATCGCCTTGGCGTCCGATACACCCCCGGAGAGATGGCTGGCCATTCTTCAGGCGGTCGTGGAGAGCCCCGTCCGGCGTACTGTCAAGCCCCAGGGCCTCCCCCACGACCCGGCTCCGGAACTTCTGGACACGGCGCGCCAGCAGTGCGGTCGAGTCCCGGCTCTGGCTCCTCTGCTCGGGCTCAGCGTGCCGCCCCCTCCCGGCCCAGCCCGCCCCGGCCTGCCCATAAAGCCGCCTCCTCGCCATATCACCAGGTCGGCGCCCAGACCCCCCCGCCCACCGGCCAAGCCCGTAGCCGGTACGAGCCGTCCCCCGCGGCCGGCGCCGCCTCAGGAAGCGGTCGCAGCACCCGCAGTGGAAGCGTCCGCAGCACCCGCAGTGGAAGCGTCCGCAGCACCCGCAGTGGAAGCACCCGCAGTGGAAGCGTCCGCGGAGCAGGCCATCGCCGAAGTTCCCGCTGACGTCGTCGCCGAAGTTCCCGCTGACGTCGTCGCCGAGGTGCCTGAGGACGTCGTCGTCGAGGTGCCTGAGGACGTTGCGTCGGAGGCCATTGAGGACGCCGGTCCGACCGCCGAGCCCGAAATCGTGGGCGCCGGCGGTGACGAGGTAGCCGAAGGTGCAGAGGCCCTAGAGCAGGATTAGGTGGTCGATCCCCATTAGCGAAGCGGGCCTGGCGGCGCAGTGATGGTTGGGGAAATCTGGTGGGGTGCCGTTCCGTCGACGCCGGGAGCCTATGGTGCCAGGGAGCCCGTCCATTAGCGTGGCGTGGGGGTCTC
>Ga0182014_10003982_pt1 | contig 17341 bp, 14 predicted proteins | sample 612S2DmetaG_FD_120489 | JGI IMG/M metagenome (GOLD analysis project Ga0182014, IMG submission 120489) | Permafrost microbial communities from Stordalen Mire, Sweden - 612S2D metaG | ecosystem: Environmental > Terrestrial > Soil > Wetlands > Permafrost | place: Sweden: Stordalen | collected... | reverse complement strand
TTATGGAGCTGTTGCGCTTACGAGTCAAGGATGTGGACCTGGACCGGCGGCAGGTGGTGGTGCGGGGAGGCAAAGGCGACAAAGATCGGGTAACGGTGCTGCCCGAACAGTTGCTGGAGAAGTTGGCGGCGCACCGGGAGCGGCTGCGGCGGCTCCATGTGCAGGACCGGGAGCAGGCATTGCCTGGAGTCTGGCTGCCCGAAGGCTTGGAGCGCAAGTGGCCCAAGGCGGGCGAAGCCTGGGAGTGGCAGTGGTTTTGGCCGTCACGCGAGCTCATGAACGATCCCCGGACGGGTCTGCGGCGGCGGCACCATTTGTTGGACGTGACGTTTCAGCATTTCGTGCGGCAAGCGGCGCAGCAGGCGCGCCTGAACAAGAAAGTGACGCCGCATGTGCTGCGCCATTCGTTTGCGACGCATTTGCTGGAGCATGGGACGGACATCCGCACGGTGCAGGAATTGCTGGGGCACGAGAATGTGGCGACGACGCAGATTTACACGCACGTGATGGCCCGGCCGGGGCTGGGGGTGCGCAGCCCGCTGGATCTCTAAGGGTTGAGGCGAGCGGGAAGGGCTGGAGTCGAAGGTCCAAAGCCTACTGAATGCGGATTGCGGAACATCCAACATCCAACATCGAACATCCAACGCCGAACCTTGAACCCTGAACCTCGAACCTTGAACCTTGAAAGACGGACCCGGGTTACGGCCACCCTGAGGCGACCCTCAGGCTTACCCTCTACCAGGGAATGCAGAAGGAAGAATGAAGAATGCAGAAATGGTGCAGGGTGAGAAGAACCCAGGGCTGGAGGGCCGCCCGCAAGTGGCGATTCCACGAACCAATCCGCCAAAGCGCGGGCGCCGGCTCTGCGGTCTGCGGTCATTCCACTGGCGGGCGAAGGGGACTTCTGGCGAGGAGAGCAAAGCTGCCGAGGGGGTGGCTTGGGTGCAGCCAGTTACTGGCGCGATTCGCTACCGATGCCCTCGATTGGTCCTCGATTGGTTCTCGATTGGTTCTCTATTGGTCCTCTACTGATGGGGGGTGTTGTCCAGCGTCTAGCGGGCTGTTGTTCAAACCTCGGAACGCCGCGTGAGGGCACGCGGCCTGCAGGATTCCAATTAATTCGTGTGCGGGTCAGAGCTTGTCCGTCGGGGAAAACGGCAAGCCGCGGCGGCCTTTGAAGAGCTTGCGCAGACGGCGATCGCTGGAGCTGCGCGAGCGCCGGATCACTTCCGGGGCAACGCGGTTGCCCAGCTCGCGGCGCCAACGGCGGCCTTTGAGCCAGTCTTCCCAGCTCATGATCTCACCTATTGGGATCGAGGGGGCTTTTGGTCTTGAGTTCATTGGCCACTTCGCGCACGAGCGCCTTGCACGCCGTCAAGATACCGTATTCGGGCCGGCTCGCAAGCCGCCTCACTTCCTTCCAGTCAAGTTCCATGGCCCCGCCGAGGGCGACGGCTGCCAGCTTCTTCGCGCAGTCGCGCGCCGGTGGGTGGGGCTGTGGATAAATCGAGACCAACACCCGCTCAACCAGCAACTCCTCCGGTTGGGCCAATTGAATAACATCGAATGCTCCCTGAAGTTTGCGCAACGGCGTGCGCGCGAGGCTTTCCAATGGGCCAAGCAAGTCCACGAATCCGCCCGCCACCTGCCAGCTTCGCGGCCCGCCTTTGGCGCCCAGCCGGCCCATGATCTCTTGCCGTTCCCGCAGCGGCAAGGGATCGGGCGTCAGGCGGCAGAGGTCCACATCGCCCGAAGTGTAAGCGCCTTCAGTCAGCAGTTCGATGGCCGAGTCTCCCACGACGACCAACTCGATGCCGCGCTCGCGAAAGAGCGCGGAACAGAGTGACGCCAACTTGGCCGCTTTGCGCGTCGGGTCCGTGTCCGCTGAAATGTCCGCCACCGCAGCCTTGATTATCCTGGCGTTCACGCGCGCAGGATAGGCGGGCGCGGCATCGGAGGCAAACGCGGATTCATGGGCGACCTTTAGTTTGGTGCGCGTCGGAACAGGACGATGCGGTTGGTGTTGGTGCCTTTGGCCATGTTGTCCACGCCCCAGCAGTTGGCGGTTTTGGTGAATTGCTGGTCGTTGATGAGCACCAGTTCCGGCTCCAGCCCGGCGGCAACGCCACAGGGCAGAACACTCTCTTCGAGCTTGGTCTTGCCGCCGTGCACCTCGCCCACTTCGAAGGCGATGTGGCCGCCAGGTTTGAGGATGCGGTGCAGTTCGTGGAAGACCTCGGTCATCGCCGCGCGCCAGGCCTCGAGCTTCTTCGGGACGGTGAGCTTCACGGATTGGGCGTCGATGCCGAGGAACCAGCAACGCAGCCAGTTGTCGGTGGCGTAATCCACCACGTTGAGGAAGGGGGGCGAGGTGACGACCAGCGAAACAGATTGGCCGGGGATTTCAGGCGTGTGCGCGGCGGGCTGGGTCAGCAGGACGGCCCGAGGCGCAACGCCGGCCAGTACCTGGCGCGTGGCGGCATCGCAGTCGCGCAGCAACTGGCGGGTCTTCTTGAGAATGAGGCGGGGGACATCGCGGGGCGGGGGCGTCTGGTTCCTTTTGGCGTTAATCTTCTGCTGCGATTTGACGGAAACCGCTTGGTTGGGGGGCAGAGTATAGACGGAAAAGAACCCCGGCGAATGGCCGGTCAAACGGTTTAGCGCGAGCAGGCAAATCCAGTCATCCACCGCGTCGAGCGTCTTCGCTGTGCGCCGATCGAGGAGATACTTCTTAAGGGACGCGATGGCGCGGAGCGTATCGGGGTGAAAGAAGACGAGGAGGTCCTCGGGGAATTCATTGAACGCAGTGAAGTCGATTTGCCCAAGCCGTTCGGCGATCTCTTCGAGTCGCGGCGGGCGGAGCCGTGGCCGCGTCAGGACAACACTCAAAGGGTTGATGTCGCAGCCGAAGGGCACGCGGCCCAACAACGCCGCCTCCACGACCGTGGTGCCGCGGCCCATGAACGGGTCATAGACGACCTCGCCGGGCTGCGTCAGGCGTTCGATGAAGAAGCGCGGCAACTGCGGTTTGAAGCAGGCGCGGTAGGAGATCTCCTGGAGCGAGCTGGCTTGACGCTGTTTGGCTGTCCAGAATTCGTTGACGTATGTGGGGACTTCCCGCGTCTGGCCGTCGGCGGCGGGGAAGGGGGTGACCAGGATCCGGGTGGCTTCGCCAAACACACGGTAGGAGGCAAGTTCCTCGGGCAGGGATTGGCGGCCGGCGGGCTTCGAGGCAGGGGAGTACTCAAGAGGCAGCTCCGAGGTCTCCAAACGGATTGCAGCTATTGATTTGCCGGCCGAGGATGGCATTTATCTGGGAGCAAGGAGAGCATCGGCGGCGAGGTTCCGCAAGCTTATACCTCCTCCCACCCATGAACCTCTGAACTCGCGCAGGAGATGTGGAGTGCGGCGGCAAGGGGGTAAAGGGGGCGCGCCGCCGCTTTGGCGCCAGCGGCTTTTCGCACTGTCCCAGCCAAAGCGCCGTCGCCGCTGCGCTCTGCCGGCGCACTCCATGACCGCCTGGCGGCAGGCCTGGTTGCGAGGGCGTGGCGAGTCTCCAAGCCTCTTGGAAGATAAAGCGCAAAAACCTCAAAAACAAGGCTTGCCAAGTTGCGCAGGCAAGTCTAGGCTCCACCCTCTTTTTGGGGAAGCCGGTTAGGGCGGGTCGGTCCGGATGTGGCCGCCGCCAAAGAACATGATGATTTATGGCAGTTAAAATTCGTTTGAAGCGAGTCGGGGCGAAGAACAAGCCCGCGTTCCGTATTGTTGTGGCAGATGGCCGCAGTCCGCGCGATGGCAAGTTCATCGAGGAGCTGGGCACATACTTGCCACGGAAGAAGACCGATAACTTCACCTTGGACCTGGAGCGGGCCAAGTACTGGGTGAGCAAGGGCGCGCAGCCAAGCGAGACTGTCGCCAGCTTTATCAAGAGGGCAACCAAAGCCGCGGCGGCAGCAGCGGCTTAACGGTTGCTCCTGACTCATGCAAGCGTTTCTCGAATACGTGGTCAAAGGGCTGGTGCAGAATCCGGAAGCCGTGACTATTACACCGGTGGAGCGCGAGGGTACGACGGTTTACGAGTTGCGCCTGCATCCGCAGGATGTGGGGAAGATCATTGGCCGGCAGGGCATGACGATCAATGCGATTCGCTCCCTCCTGCTGGCCGGCAGCGCGAAGAAAGGGCTGCGCTGCACGCTGGAAATCGTCGAAGACCAGCCGGCGCGATAGGCGGAGTTGGAGTTCGAGTTTTGGCTTGTTTCCCGCGAAGCGCGATCCGGCAGCGGCACAAACTCAAGCTCGAATCCCACCCGGAAGATGAAGATCGACGTGCTCACGCTGTTTCCCGCGATGTTCGCGGGGCCGCTGGACGAGAGCATTATCAAGCGGGCGCGGGAAGCGGGGCGGCTGGATTTAGCGATCCATAATTTGCGCGATTACGCGCATGACCGCCACAAGACGGTCGATGACCGGCCTTTTGGCGGCGGACCGGGCATGTTGTTGAAGCCCGAACCGATCTTTGAAGCAGTGGAAAGTTTAGCGCACGAGGGCACGCGGGTGATCTTGCTCTCGCCGGCGGGCCGGCCATTTAACCAGGCCATCGCCGGCGACCTTGCGGGACTGGAGCATCTGCTGATGGTCTCCGGCCACTACGAGGGTTTTGACGAACGGGTGCGGGAGCAGTTGGCAGATGACGAGTTGTCGATCGGTGACTATGTGCTGACGAATGGCGCGCTGCCGGTGATGGTGATTATTGACGCGGTCACGCGCTTGTTGCCTGGCGTGCTGGGCGATGAAGACAGTGCCCAGCAAGATTCGTTCAGCCAGGGGCTGCTCGAATTTCCGCAATATACGCGGCCAGCCGACTTCCGCGGCATGACAGTGCCGGAAGTGCTGCTCTCGGGCAACCATGCGGAGATCGCCCGGTGGCGGGCCGAACAGGCCAGGCTGCGAACGGAAGAGCGCCGGCCGGATCTTTTGGCTAAGCGGAGTGGTGGATTGATGGAGTGATGGAGTAATGGGCACGCGGCCCAGCGCTCTATCACTCCAACACTCCATCACCCCAGTTAGGAAATTTATGAATCAGGTATTACTAGATAAAATTGAGTCGGAACAGTTTCGCAAAGTCGCCGCGGACTTCGGCGTGGGTGATACTGTGCGTGTGCATACGAAAGTGGTTGAAGGCGACAAAGAGCGCATCCAGATATTCGCTGGCGTGGTGATTGGCCGCCGCGGTCATGGTCTGAACGAGATGTTCACCGTCCGCCGCATCAGCTACGGCGAAGGAGTGGAGCGGGTATTCCCGCTGCATTCGCCGCGGGTGGAGAAGGTGGAAGTGGAGCGCAAGGGCTCAGTCCGCCGCGCCAAGCTTACTTACTTGCGCAAGCGCCTCGGCAAGGGCGCGACGCTCGTCAAAGAACGGGAAGGCCGTGTAGCGGTTGACGCCGCACCGGAAGCGAAGCCGTCGTAAGCGGCGAGACAATCGAATTCTGCAAGCGAGGCTCCGGCCTCGCTTCTTTTGTGGTCGGGAAGCGACGGGAATCCTCCGTCAGCGAGCCGCGGGGCGGCCCGGCAGCAGGAACTCAGCGCTGGGCGCGATGTTCGCGCAACCAACCGACGGCTTCTCCGGCAGGGACAATGGTTTCTTGGCGCGTTTTGAGGTCCTTTATCTTCGCCAGCAGCTCTCCTGTCTGAGTGCGTTCGAGCTTGAAGGTGCGCGCGGCTTTGAGTTCCTGGGCGCGCTTGAACTGCTTGTCTGATTTGACGGGCGTCAGGGAGTAGTCCACCGCCAGGCCAGTCGCGCGCAAGTCGTGAATCAGTTTGAGGGACTCGGGACGCAGACCTTCGTCTTCGATCAGGCAGAAGGCATCGAGCGCGGCGTCGAACTTCGGCAGCAGGGCGCGGGCTTTCAGGAATTCCAGCAGCACGACGTCGCCCATGCCGAAGCCCAAAGCCGGGAGGTCCACCGAGCCACCGCTGATGAGCTTAACGAGATTGTCGTAGCGGCCGCCACCCGCGATGGCGCGAAACTCTCCGTTGCGGTCGAAGGCTTCGAAGACCACCCCGGTGTAATAGGCCAATCCCCGGATGACATGATAGTCGATCTTCAGGTAATCGCTCAGCCCGCGCGCGGTGAGGTTCTTTAGAATCAGCTCGAGCTCCGCGGTGGGTTTGCCTTGCTCGATGAAGGACGACACCTCGGCCAAAGAGAAGCCCGCCCGCTTCAGCTTTTCATCATTCTGCTCCGGCGTCTCGCGTTCCAGCTTGTCGATGATCTGGTAGAACGCATACTCTTGCGCGGCATCGCCCTGGCGCTGCCGGAAAAACCCCTGCCACGCGTTGCGGCTGCTGAGGCGAATGACGAAGTCCTTTTCCGTGAGCCCGAACGAGCGGAGCGTGTCGATCAGGAGCGCAATCAGCTCAGCATCGGCGGCGGGGTCGCTCTCGCCGATAATGTCGGCGTTGAACTGGAAGTGCTCGCGCAGGCGCCCTTTTTGCTGGCGCTCATAGCGAAAGAGCTGCGGCAGGGCGAACCATTTGAACGGCTTCTTATAGCCCCGCTCATAGGCGGCAATCATGCGCGCCAGGGTAGGCGTCATCTCCGGGCGTAAGGACACTTCGCGCTCGCCCTTGTCCGTGAAGTTGTAAAGCTGCCCGACAATCTCCTCGCCGCTCTTGGTGGTGAAAAGCTCCAGCGGTTCGAGGGGCGGGCCATCGTATTCGCGGAAGGCATAGCGCCGAGCCATCCCGCGCCACTTGTCGAAGATGTATTGTCGCGCGTCGGCGCTCCAAAGGTCAGGCTTTGGCAGCGGCTCAGGATAGAAGTCGCGAAAACCGGGCAGACGTTCCATATAAGTGCGGCCAGAACTTAGACGGCGCGCCTCAAAATGCCAGAACAATAGGCTGCGCCCTCCAAGGGCTGGAAGCGCGCAACGGAATGGCGGGCCACCGCAGCTTAAGCCTTCGGCGACTGGGTGCGAGGTTTGGCAGCGGGTTTGGGTGCAAGCTTGCCGACTTTGAGGCGCATTTCTTTCCCGGCCTTGAACTTGACCACGCAGCGTTCAGGGATGGGGACATCGGTTCCCGGCGCGCTCGGATTGCGGCCGATCCGCGCTTTGCGCACTCTGACTTCGAAGATGCCGAAGTTGCGCAGTTCCACTTTTTCCCCTTGGGCCAGGGCCTTTGTAATGTGATCAAACGTCCTTTGGACGATGTCGAACACGTGCTGCTGAACCAAATCGGTATCCTCGCATATGCGAAGTACCAAGTCGCGCTTTGTCAGAGTCATAGGCAATATGGTTTGGCGTTAAATCCCGTCAGTTCCATTGTTTGTAACGCTCGCCGCCCCGCAGGTCAAGCCAGGAAAAGTAGTGAATTCCGAGGTCACAAGCCCTCCCCGCAATGAGTGATTAGACCTCATTTTCTTCAATGTCTCGCCTGCTCGGCGGCCTCATTTGCCCGTTTGCACGCTGCCGATGAACTCGCGCACATCCCCGATACCCTTCTGTTTCATGAACTGACGGAGGCCGGCAATGACCTGCAACGCCGTCTGCGGCTCGTAGAAGTTGGCCGTGCCGACGGCCACCGCCGTGGCGCCGGCCATGAGGAACTCGATAGCGTCAGCGGCGGATTGAATTCCCCCCATGCCGATGATTGGGATTTTCACAGCCTTCGCCGCCTCCCAGACCAGCTTGACCGCGATGGGTTTGATGCACGGGCCCGTCAGGCCCCCAGAGACGTTGGCCAGGCTGGGCCGGCGCGTCTCGATGTCGATTGCCATGGCCGGGAAGCTGTTCATGATGGACAAGGCGTCACTGCCGGCAGCTTCCGCCGCTTTGGCATAAGGCGTGATGTTGACCACGTTGGGACTCATCTTGGTGATCAAGGGGAGTTTCGTCGCCTTCCGGCAAGCGCCCACCACCTGGCCGAGTAGTTTCACATCCGTTCCGAAATGGGCGCCGCCTTCCTTGATATTGGGACAAGAGACGTTCAACTCCAGGGCCCCGACGCCGCCGAGCGCGTCAAAACGCCGCGCCACCTCGGCATATTCCACGACCGTCGTGCCCCAGATGTTGATGATCGTGGGCACCTTCAGCTCTTTGAGGAAAGGCCAGTATTTTCGGATGAAACCATCCACCCCCGGGCCCTGGAGGCCGATGGCGTTGATCAGGCCGCTAGTGACTTCCACCGTCCTCGGGGTTAGGTTGCCGCGGACGGGTTCGAGCCGGATGCCCTTGACGACGACCGCACCGAGCTGGTTGAGATCAATGAGCTGCGCATATTCGACGCCGTAGCCAAAAGTGCCCGAAGCCACGGTCACCGGGTTCTGCAGCGTTAATGCGCCGATCTTGACAGATAAATTCATTCGACTGCCTCCCAGGCAACTTCCCGTGAATCGAAGACCGGCCCATCGGTGCAGGTGCGCTGGTATTCCCAGCTATCGCCGGCCTTGATCGGGACCACGCAGGTCAGGCAAACACCGATGCCGCAACTCATGTGCTCGTCGAGCGACAGTTCCGCCGGCAGGTCGAACTCGGCCGCGAGCCGGCCAACGGCTTTCAACATCGGGGTGGGGCCGCAGGCAAACAACTTGCGTCCGGGCGTGGGCCGCTTCAGTTCGGTCAGCAGCGCCTGGGTCACGAGGCCCGTCTCGCCGTGGCTGCCATCTTCTGTCGTTACGCGTACCTCCCAGCCGAGCGCGTGAAACTCCTCTTCGCACAGAATGTCCACTCGCCGCCGTCCGCCAACCAACACGATGCCCTTCTGCGGCGACCGCTGGGCCAGCAGGTAGAGCGCCGCCATCCCGTAGCCGCCGGCGACCAGGAGGGGCGTCTCGCCCTTTGGCCGCGGGACCGTGAAGCCGTGGCCGAGCGGGCCGATCATGCTGAGTTCCTCGCCTGGACGCATGCGCGACAGGACTTCGGTGCCCTTGCCGATGGTCTTGTAGAGGATAGACAGCGTCTCTCCGGAAACCTGGAAAATGCTGAATGGCCGCCGTAGCAACGCTTCTCTCAGCGGCAGAATACGGACGTGAGCGAACTGCCCCGGCTGCACCAGCGGCGCGATCTGCGGCGCGCGCGCAATGAGCCGGAAGTAAAGATCAGTATCGCGCTCGTTGGAGACAATCTGGACTGTTTGCTCGACCATCGGCGTCGAGCATGGGGAGGCTCGCGGTAGGTGTCAACGTCGGGATGAGGTTTCGGAGGTGGCGCCGGCCCGCGCCAGCAGGCTGCGGTAAGTCGCCATCGCCAGTAGCGGCCAACTGTTCCGGTACATGTCGTATTTGAGGTAGAAGACTTTCGGAAAACCGGTGCCGGTGGTCTCGTGCTCCGTCCAGGAACCGTCCGGATTTTGCGTGCGAATCAGATACTCGATGCCGCGCCGGAGACTGGGGCGGCTCGGATCGTCGAACGCGCACAGCCCCATGACGGCCCAAGCCGTTTGCGAGGCGGTGCTGGGGCCCTGGCCTTTGAAGACGGGGTCGTCGTAGGTATTGCAACGCTCGCCCCAGCCGCCGTCCTCATGCTGCACATCCTCCAGCCAGCCGCGGGCTTTGGTCAGCCACGGCTCTTGCATATCGAGGTTGAGGGCGCGCAGGCCGCGCAACACCTGCCAGGTGCCGTAGATGTAATTGACCCCCCAACGGCCATACCACGAGCCATCCTCCTCCTGATGTTCGCGGATAAAGCGCAGCGCCTTCTGCACCTGCGGATGTTCGACGCTCCAGCCTTCGTAGCCGAGCAGTTCCAAAATGCGGGCCGTGATGTCAGCGCACTCGGGGTCCAGCATCGCGTTGTGGTCGGCAAAGGGCACCTTCTCCAGCACGCCCTTGGTGCAATCTTTGTCGAAGGAAGCCCAGCCGCCGTCCTTGCATTGGAAAGCGAGCATCCATGTCAAGCCGCGCTGGAAGCACTCGTCGCGCTTCTGCCGCTCATCCGTGGCGACCTTGCGCAGCGCCAGCAACACCATCGCCGTGTCGTCCACATCCGGATTCCACTTGTTGGCGAACTCAAACACCCAGCCGCTGGGCTCCACTTTCGCCGGGTTCTTGTATTGCCAGTCGCCCAGGAAGCGGATTTCCCTCGCCAAAAGCCACTCGGTGGCGCGCTTCAGCGCCGGGTGATCGGCCGGCACGCCGGACTCGGCCAGGCAGATGTTGACGATGGCGGTGTCCCACACTGGCGAGAAGCACGGCTCGATGCGCACGCTCTGCTCGGTTTCATGCTCCAGCTTCTTTAACTCGCGTTCCGCCCGCACCACCTGCGGGTGATCGTCCGGATAGCCGAGCGCTTTGAGGGCGATGAGCGAATTGAGAATAGCCGGGAAGATGGCCGCTAGTCCGTCCGACCCTTCAAACCGCTCCAGCATCCACTGCTCGGCCTTGCGCAGCGCCCGCTTGCGGAACGGATGAATCTTGTGCGCCGCGAACCGTTCCGCGAACTTATGCACCCGGTCCAGCCAGAGGAAGAAATTGCGCCAGGTGATCCGCTCCGGGTCGGGGGCCAGCGCCAGGTCGCGCTCGTGGATGCCTTCCGGGTAGAGCTCGTTGATGTGGAAGCTCTTCTTCAGCAGCCGGGTCGGTTTGAAGTGGTTGATAATCGAGAGCGGCACGAGCATCGACCGGCTCCAGGAACTCATCTCGTTGAAGTTCACGTAGAACCATTTGCCGATCAGGATCACCTCGCAAGGAATGGTTGGCACATAGTCCCAGGGGAACAAGCCCAGCAGCGCCAGATAGAGCTTCGAGAACGTATTCATCCGCGGCACGCCGCCGAGGTTCAGGGCCACTTCGCGCGCGCGCAGCATGCGGCGGTCGGTGACCGGCACGCCGGCCAGCTTCAGCGCCAGGTAGGCTTTAATCGTCGCATTGACCTCCGCCGGGCCGCCGTAATAGATGTTCCAGCCGCCGTCCGGCAACTGCATCGAGAAAATGTGATTCACCGCCTTGCGCTGCCATTGGGCATCCACTTTGCCGTCCCAATGATGGTAGGCGACCATGTCCGCCACCAGCGTCGCATCCACCATCAGCTCGCCGACCCAATAGCCCTCGGGCTTCTGCTGGCTAAGCAAATACTGTTGCGACCGCTCTATGGCGGCGGCCAATTCCTGATGAGGCTCGAATCCGAGGTCCTGCTGACGCGGATTCTCCTCTGCACTGCGCTCTCCGAAAGACACCACTTCCACGGCCATACACTGCGAATTGGCCGCCAATATGTAAAGGAATTATTCGCCTTTGCGACCTACGGGTTACCGACCCGCGCCCAATCCCGTCTTTCCAAACCTTTGGGCTCCATCTCATTAACACCCTGCTTCAGCAGGGTGAAGGACGCACCTGGACCTTGGAACCGCTCTGGGTCTGCTGCCGGCCGCGCAGGACGGGCTGAGTGACATCACGGCGCTGTATGTGGCGCGGTATGGCGCGCCGCAGCCGGGGGAGAAAGTATTCATCGTGACGCGCCAGCAAAAGGACGGCTGGGAAGGGTATGATCAGCAGACCAGCGAGATTGTCCCAGCCGCGCCCCAAGGGCAGTCGGCAGTCGCCACCGTAGCTTCAACGTTGCAGCCCCTTATGCACAAGGGATGTACAAGGGATGCTCAAAGGATAGGTTCGCAACCAACGCCGGAGATTCAAGAGAGCAGCAAGCAGGATTGGCCACTCGCGGAACACCGTGTCTGCCAGTGTCAAGGATGCGGTTTGCAGATTTCCCCAACGGCGGCCCGGTTGCATCGGAGTCATCTGCCCTTGCCGGAGTGGTCCCGGGCAGCCGCCTCGTCGTCGCCCACAAGCCGGGATCTGCGAACGGAGCGAAGAGCAATCGGCGTGCCTTCCTCGGTCCCTCGTTGAGCATATAGTTAATTGGCATATTGCAAAACGCGTTGGGTTGAGTATAATTTCAGGCGGACGAACAACCTGACTGTTGGATGAACGCGGTTACGCAGTGGGCGTCGAGCTTTCCCTTGGACGAGAACAGTTTTTTCTCGTCATACGGTTGCTTTTTTGCAGAGAGCTCCACCCCCGCGGCGTATTCGATGTCCGGCCGGTCAGGTCAACCCGGGGTTCGGGCACGGGAGTTCGACAGTTTAATGCAACAACCTCACAAAACAGCGAATAACCTATGCGAAAGATAATTGTCTCATTGGCGGCCCTCATGGGAGGGATTTGTATGATTTCGGCCAGCGTCACCGTCCAAGGCTGGTGGCATCTCGACAGCAGTCAGCCCGTCGCAGACTCTAGCGGGCTCGGCAGGAGCTTCGGTTCTGCGTACTCAACGGCACCGGCCACGGGCGGAGCCGTGGCCGCGCAAGTCGTCAACAACGGAGCGGGTGGACCTTTGGACAGCTCCGGCTGGACGAGCACAGAATGTATTCAGGTTGGAGTTGGCGTTGGCGGCAAACGCCAAAGTTCAATGTGGGGCCTTGGATACAACCCCCCGGCCCAGAACTTCGGGATTGAAGTTTGGGTGCTCCCGCAGGATAACGGAATCGCCGGCGGCAGTGGCGGTTGGATTTTCTCTTCCGGTCAATCCGGTGGCGTGGCCCTGCGCATCAATGCCCCGAGTGGCAATCCCTCGTACATCGACGCTTTCGATCTTGGCACTAGTGCCACCATCGGCAACCAGGTTGAAATTGACACCAACAAATGGATGCACTTGGCAATCGTCAATGCCGGCGGCATCACCACGTTCTACACCAACGGCATCCCCTGCGGACCGAGCCTCACAACCGCCACGTCGGCCTCCGCGGGTGACTGTTACATGATATCTTCCCCGGGCGACAACCAGGCTTTTTATGGCTACCTCGACGAAGCGCGAATGTTTACGTTCGCCGCCGGTGCATTCACGACTAACGATTTGCTCTTGCGGGCCGCCGGTCCGGTGGTCCTCTCCCCGCCCCAAAGTGCCTCGGTATGGAGCGGCGGCGCGGCGCCTTTCAGTGTATCTGCTTCTTTTGACAGCAGCCTGGTTTACCAGTGGCTGCGAGGCGGCAACCCCATTGGCGGTGCGACCAGCAGCACCTATCTCCTCCCGACGGTTGCTCCGGCTGACAGCGGCAGCACTTTCGCCTGCAAGCTGACCGCCAACGGCATTTCTGTCACCACTGCCCCCCCCGCCACCCTGACAGTGATCACTCCTATCGCTGCCAACATCACCGCGTATCGCAACGTCGTGACTGCCGAGCCCAGCCTGCTGGCTTACTTCCCGGTGGACAATTGCACTGGCGCTACGGTTACCAATGTCGCCGATGCGAGTCGTGCTCACGATGGCGCGCTTGAGAACAACGCTACTTACGATGGCCGCACCGATCGTTCTTTTGGCCAACGCGCCCTTTCGTTCAACGTTGACGGCGACGTCGAAGTCCCGAACAACCCGGCTTTCGACTTTGGCACTGCCAGTAGTGGAAACGGCACGATTGAGGCCTTGGTCTATATGAGCGAGGCGACGGTGGACAATCCCGCGGTTTTCTCGGAGAACTTCGACAGCGGTAATTCGTATTACGGGCTGTTCGCCTCGGCGAACGGGAGCTTCCTGGTTTACGCAAATGACTTTCCCACGTCGCTCACCTGGCCCGTTCCGGGCGGCTTGGTCGGCCAGTTTGCGCACCTTGCCCTGGTCATCGACAACGGCACGAATGTTACTCCATACCTGAATGGTCAATCACTCGGCACGCAAGTGCAGGGAGGTTTCGGGTCCAACCCCGGCGGGTCCTTCTGGATCGGCGGCATCGGGAATTTTACAACGGACAATCGCTGGGCCGGGACAGTTGATGAGCTAGCCATTTACGGCAGCGCATTGCCAGCGGCTTCAATTCAGAATCATTACACAAAGTTCCGCTACGGTACCACCAACGCGCCGCCCACGATCGCCAGCCAGCCCAGCTCCAAGACGATGCTCGCCGGCGGTTCGCCCCAGCTTGTGGTTACGGTGGGCGGGGCCTTGCCCTTCGGCTTCCAGTGGACCTCGAACAACGTCCCCATCCCGGGAGCTAACTCCTCCTCGCTCACCCTTTCGCAAACTACGACCAATTATACCGCTGCCTACAGCCTGATTATTACCAACGTCTTCGGCGCTACCAACACGCAGCCGATTGACCTCACGTTTTTGGCGCCGCCGGCCGGTTATGTGGCCAAAGTGATGGCCGACAATCCGACCGCCTTCTGGCGCCTGGCCGACACGGCGGGTCCGACGGCAGCCGACTCTGCCGGGCTGTACGACGCCGTTTACACCGCCAGCGGCGTAACAAACGCGGTTGGTGGTTTCCCGGGTGATCCGAGCGCTGGTGCCCGTTTCAACGGCTCGTCTGGCCGCGCGGCGACGCCCGTGAATTACCCGGCGCTCAACCCTAACGGCCCGTTCACCATCGAATTCTGGGGGAGCCTTGCCAGCTATGGGTTCTTTGTTCCTGTCTCTTCCATGGACCGGCCGGCGCGTACGGGCGGCTATGAATACTATATTGACGGCAACAGCCCTGGGTTTGAATTCCATACCGCAGTGGGTGGTGGCTACGGTATGATTTGTGCGGACAACAACGTCCCGCCGAACGGAGCCTGGACGTACGTCACGGGTGTTTGGGACACCACAAATCTCTACCTCTACGTCAATGGCCAGCTCGGCAATAACCAAATTGATGCGCCGGCGCCGCCAGGAACGGACAATCCGGGAACCGAAGGCACCGGGCCTTTCAATCCCAACACGTCGTTTCCTTTATTCATCGGGTCCAGAAGCGACAATACGCACTATTGGAACGGCACGCTCTGTGATGTCGCCTTCTACAACTACGCCCTCACCCCGACTCAGATCACGAACCACTGGAGCTTCGGTTGGGTGCCCGCGGGCGTGACACAGTCGCCGGTCGGCGTAACGAATGTCGAGGGGAGCACCATTACCCTCACACCGGTCGTCACGGGGATACCGAATACCTATCAATGGTATAAGGGCAATACTCCTCTCGCTGATTCTCTCAACTCTGACGGCACGGCGCATTATGCGAACGACGTCACCAACCTCAGCCTGGTCATCGCTGAGGCCCAACCCTCTGATTCCGGCCAGTACCACGTCGTGGTCGGCAATCCGCTAAGTGGCGCCACCTCGGCCAATGCCACGGTCTTGATCACCGCCGACACCAGCCCGCCCGTGGTGACCTCCGTCCAAGCGCTCGGGACTCCGAATATCAACGGCGGCCCCACGCCCTTCCTTGTGAAGGTCACCTTCGACAAGCGAGTGGATCCCACGACCGCCGCCGTTTCGGGCAATTACCCCATCAATGGCGGCGTGATGGTCAACACTGCCACCGTCCGCGGCGACCTCCTGGCCCCGGCCTTAGGGACCGATTGGAAGACCGTATTCCTCCAGACCAGCGGTCTCACCCCGGGCCAGCAATACAGCCTGACGGTCAGTGGTGTTAAGGACCAGGCGCAAAGTCCGAATACTATCGCGCCCAAACCGATCTCCTTCATGGCCCCGCCGCTTGCCCAAGGCGTGCTCCTATGGGACTACTATTACGAGATAACCCCTCAGGCCGTCGCCTCTCTCCAAGGCGACCCAAACTATCCTTACGCCCCCGCCACCAACGGGTTTGTGACCGCCTTTGACACCGATCAAATCACCGGCGGCGACCTCAACAACAATCCGGCCTTCGGCTCACTGGGCGACAACTATGGCGACGTTTTGTCAGGCTGGATCACCCCCACGGTCACGGGCGATTATTACTTCTTCATCGCCAGCGACGATGCCTCCGAGCTGGATCTGAGCACCGATAGCACGGTCATTAACGCCGCGCAAATTGCCAGCGAACCCGGTTGCTGCCATGGCTTCCAAGAGCCAGGCGTGAGCACCACGACCTCCTCGTTGCAGCATCTGGTGGCGGGCACACCTTACTTCATCCGCGCGCTCCACACCGAAGGCGGCGGCGGCGACTATGTGAAGGTGGCCTGGCGGCTCTCGACCGATTCGACGGCTGCCACAAACCTGCCGCCGATCGCGGCACAGTATCTCTCGGCGTTTGTACTCGCGGCCCCGAAGTTCAACGCTCCGGTCTTCAGCAGTGGCCACTTGACCCTCTCCTGGACCGGCCAGGGGACGCTGATGCAATCCACCAACGTGGCCTTGCCGTTCAGTCAATGGACACCCGTCCCGGGTAATCCGAATCCTTACACGGTCACGCCTTCGACCGGTGCTCCTCGCGAGTTCTATCGCCTCCAGCAATAGACGACCGCACTGATCCCGTCACACGAGACCGGGGGCGACGCCCCCGGTCTCTTTTATTAGACACCGCGTCGGATCGATCAGAGGAGGTGTAATTAGTTAGCTTATTTACTGAGCCCGCAGTAGCTTCTCTTTCATCAACTTTATTATGTGAAATCGGTTGAGCACGATCATGGCATTGGGCAGATGCCGCGCCATCGTGCCCGCATGCGCCTGGCTAAAATACCGCCCAGGTTCTGCAATTGACTCGATTAGCCTGCTGGAATATTGGATTATCAGATTATGAAGAATACAAACGCATTTAAGAAAACAATCGCACTCGCCGCCCTGGCCGCTCTGGCCTTGGCGGGTTCACTCGCCCTGGCCGCTGAATCCGGCGATGAGGGCTTTCAACCCCTGTTCAACGGCAAAGACCTCACCGGCTGGAAACTGCGGCACGCCGACGCGCATAACTCCTGGAGCGTCCTGCCCGGCGGCATCCTCAAGAATACCGTCGCCGAAGGCAGCCATGGCGTGGACCTGGTGACCACGAACAAATACTGGAACTTCACTGCCCGCTATGAATACATGACTCCCAAGGACTCCAACAGCGGCTTCTATCTGCGGGGCCGGCACGAGATCCAGATCCTTGGCGATTATGACAGCCACGATCTAGGTGAGGGATCCAACGGCGCGATCTATGGCTTCAAAGGCCCCGACAAGTTCGCCACCAAGCCGTCCGGCGAGTGGCAAACCGTCGAGGCCACCATTATCGGCAATCGCATAACCGTCATCCTGAATGGTGTGAAGATTCACGACAACGTCGAGTGCAACAAGGCGACCGGCAGCGAGATTGACGGCCAGGTCAAAGAGCCCGGCCCAATCTTTCTGCAAGGCGACCATGGCACCGTCAGCTTCCGCAATATTCGCATCAAGGAACTGCCCAAAGAAGCGGCGCCGGCCCAATCTTGAGCTTTCTCTCCAGCCCTGAAGATTCACATCGAAGGGAGGGGACGCAGAGAACTGCGCACCCGACCTGCTAGCCCGACTTGGCGGATTGGAGGGGGTACCCCTGCGTAAGTGCCTGCAAATCAACGGCGGCATCTTCTAGGTCTTCACTACAGGACCAGCTTGGCCTGGCGGTTTAGGATTCATGATCTTCG
>Ga0182014_10003981_pt1 | contig 17342 bp, 15 predicted proteins | sample 612S2DmetaG_FD_120489 | JGI IMG/M metagenome (GOLD analysis project Ga0182014, IMG submission 120489) | Permafrost microbial communities from Stordalen Mire, Sweden - 612S2D metaG | ecosystem: Environmental > Terrestrial > Soil > Wetlands > Permafrost | place: Sweden: Stordalen | collected... | reverse complement strand
GGTACATGAATGGCAAGATCGAGATCGACCCGATGATCACCCATGTCCTCAAACTCGAGGACATCAACAAGGGATTCGATCTGATGCACGAGGGCAAGTCGATCCGTTCGGTCGTCGTGTTCTGAAATCGAAGCTGTTTGACAAGGCGGCCTGATCCGGCCGATGGACTGGCTCGGCGGGTGCAAACCACCCGCCGAATTGCTACAGGTGAAGCCGTGGCAATCTGCGCGCCGCCGGCGGCGCGGGAACTGGAGCAGCATGGCGATCGAAACCGTTTCGACAAACCGCTCGTTTGACGGCGTCCAGGGCGTCTACAGGCACACCAGCCGCGACACCGGGACCGGCATGACCTTCTCGGTCTACGTCCCTCCGCATCAGGAGGGCACGAGGCTGCCAGTGGTCTGGTATCTGTCGGGCCTGACCTGCACCCACGCCAACGTCACGGAAAAGGGCGAGTTTCGAAGGGCCTGTGCCGAGCTGGGCCTGATTTTCGTCGCCCCCGACACCAGCCCGCGCGGTGAAGGGGTGGCCGGCGATCCCGCCGGCGCCTACGATTTCGGACTCGGCGCCGGCTTCTATGTCGATGCCACGCAATCGCCGTTCGCACAGCATTACCGGATGTGGAGCTATGTAACGGAAGAACTGCCCGAACTGGTCGCCGAGCATTTTCCGGCCGATCCAAAGCGGCAATCGATCCTCGGCCATTCGATGGGCGGCCACGGCGCGCTTACGGTGGCGTTGCGGTATCCCGACCGCTATCGCGCCGCCAGCGCTTTTTCACCCATCGTCGCGCCGTCGCAAGTGCCCTGGGGGATCAAGGCATTGACCGGATATCTCGGCGACGGGCGCGAGGCCTGGCGCCGGCACGATACGGTGGCGCTGATCGAAGACGGCGCGCGGTTTGCCGATTTCCTGGTCGATGTCGGCGATGCCGATCCGTTCCTGACCGAACAGCTTCGCCCGGAGCTACTGGAGCGCGCCTGTTTGCAGGCGGGCATTCCCCTCCATCTTCGGCGCCGGCCCGGCTACGACCACAGCTATTACTTCATCTCCACCTTCATGGCGGACCACCTGCGCTGGCATGCCGCGCGATTGCATGCATGATGGGGCGGCCGATCCGGGAGGAGCAGGAAATGACCAAAGCAACGGCTTTGACGGTTTTCATTCTGGGCTTCGGTCTGGGCTTCATTCCGCTGGGCGCGTCGGCAAAGGACACCCGGTTCTGGAACCTGACCGCCAATACCATCACCTCGCTTCAGCTCTCCCCGGCCGGCAGGAACGAATGGGGCCGCAACCAGGCCGACAATGATCGCGACGGTACCGTCGACCATGACGAGCGGCTGAAAATCACCGAAACGCCGCCGGGCGTGTATGACGTCAGGCTGGTCGACAAGACCGGGCGCAACTGCCTCGTTCCCAATATCCAGGTCACGGCCGGTGCGGTGTTCACGATCGAGGAAAAGGATCTGAAGGGCTGCGCCAGATAAGGCCGGGCAATTCCTGCGCGCTCAGAAATTCACGCCGAACAACAGCCGCGCCTGCCGGCGCTCGAAATTGACGAGGTCGAGGCTGCCAGGCGACGACGTCGCCTGACCCGCCACCTGCGCGCTCCATGCCGCGGCGATCCAGGCTTTCTCGGAGAGCTTGGCGTAGATCGTCGGCCCGATGAAAAACCCCTGCCCGGCGAACACATCCAGCCCGGCACCATCGTACTTGCGCAGATAGCGCGCTTCGCCGCCGACGAAGACCCCCGAAGCGACCTGCGCCATCACGCCGATCGCAACACCCGCGGTGGATTCCGGCGACCATGTACCGGTCAGTTTCGAACGCAGGGTTTCGGGCTGGTAGATCAGGTTGAACGCCGCCACGACGCGATTGGGAACGATCTCCCAGTCGGCGGCGGCGACGAAATCGACGCCATACTGGCTGGCGGGCTCGCCGGTGACCTCGTCGGCCCGCCCCCAATGCGGCTCGGCGCCGAGCGCAAAGCCGAACGGCGCGGTCGCGCGATCGAGGAACCGGTAGCGGATGTCGGCCGACAGCCCTGCGAAGGCGGCATAGTGCTGGTCGGCGAACCCGGTCACGCCGGCAATGTCGTAGGTGGCGACCGCACCGGTAAATTCGGTGCGAAGATTGGCCACCGGCACGAATTCCACCGACATTGTGCTGGCGGAAGCCAGATACGATCCATCCCGCTTGGCAGACCGGCCGGTGACCGAGCCTTCCAGCTCTCTCTCTCCGGCTTCACCCACATCGCTTCCGATCGTGAATCCGAACAGATGCTCGGTCTCGATGGTTTCGCTGCGGGCGCCGGTCGGGACGGTCGCGAGCAGCAGCAGCAGCAGCAGACCGGATACGGCCGCTCTGTTCCGCTGCGCTGCCCTCAACGCTGCCATGCGAGCATCCTGCCGGAACTTCGGGCGAACGGGCGCTTGATTTTGCTGCACTGCATTTGAAATCCGCGCAGGCTCCGGCTCGGAGTCCCGGAGAGACCGTCGGGCTTGCAAAGCGTACTTGATATCGCCGATCGATGCCATATCGCCGTCGTGCGAACGGCTGTGGCCTTTCGGCAATCCGGTGGCGGCTGGACAGGGTCGGCAATTTCTCGCATGAATGCTGCGATGATCACGATATCCTCGAACCCGCGATCGAACTTTCGGTCGCACGGAAACATCGGGATGTTCAGAATTTTCGTGGCGTTCTGCCTCCTCGTTGGAGCCACACCGGCGACGGCCGGCGAGACCCTGCGGATCGGCTCGCAAACGACCGGCACGTTCGCCTGGCAACTGGATGTGATCCGCCGCCACGGCCTCGCCTCCGTCGCCGGCCTCGATCTGAAGATCAGCGAATATGCCTCGCCCGATGCGGGCAAGCTTGCGCTCAACGGCAGTTCGGTCGATCTCGCCGTCGTCGATTGGCTGTGGGTCGCCCGCTCCCGGGCGCTGGGCGCCAAATTGCTGTTCTATCCCTATTCGAGCTCGGTCGGCTCCATCATGGTCAAAAGCGATTCACCGCTGCGGAAGCTCAGTGACCTCAAGGGCAAGGTGCTCGCGGTGGCCGGCGGCCCGCTCGACAAGAGCTGGCTGATCGTCCAGGCGGCCGCGATGCGCCAGGGCATCGATTTCAAGCGCGAGACGACACTCGAATATGGCGCGCCGCCCCTGATCTTTCAGAAGCTGCAACAGGGCGAAGCCGATGCCAGTCTCAACTTCTGGAACTTTTGCGCCCGGCTGGAGGCGCAGGGCTATCGCCGCCTGCTCGATGTGCGCGACGCCGAGGCGGCGCTCGGATTGAAGCAGCCGGTCGCGCTGGTCGGCTACGCCTTCACCGAGGAGTTTGCCGCCAGCCACAGGAGCGCGATCGATCGCTTCATCGCCGCCGCACACGAGGCCGACCAGATCATGCTGCGGTCCGACGAGGAGTGGGACGCACTGCGCCCGCTGATGAACGCCGCGGATGAATGGACCTTCAAGGCCTACCGCGACCGCACCCGGGAAGGCATGCCGCGACGGCCGATCGCGGCCGAAGAAGCCGACGCCCGCGACTTGTTCATGACGCTGGCGAGCATCGGCGGCGCGGAACTCGTGGGTCCCTCGCAGGAGCTCGATCCCGGCCTCTATTACCACCCCAACGGCCTGCCCGGAGACTGAGCGTTGCCGAGATTCTATTCGCTCGCTGCCCTGATCGCGGTTTGGGCCATCGCCTCCGCGCTGGCTCAATCCCGGCTGCTGCCGGGCCCGCTGACGGTCGGCGCGGTGACGCTTGCCGACCTCCGTTCCGGCGAGTTGCCGTATCAGATGGGCTGCACGCTTGCCCGCGTCACCGGCTCGTTTGCGATCGCGATGGTTCTCGGCGCCATCGCCGGCTATGCGATGGGGCGCTCGAAGACGATCGACCGCTACGCTGATCCCTGGCTGATCGTGCTGATCAACATGCCGGCGCTGGTGACGATCATTTTCGCTTATATCTGGCTGGGCCTCAACGAAACCGCCGCGGTGCTGGCCGTGGCTATCAACAAGCTGCCGAATGTGACCGTGGTGATGCGCGAAGGCACCCGTGCGCTCGATCCCGAGCTCGACGAAATGGCCAGGGCTTTTCAATTCACGGGATTGTCGAGAATCCGCAATGTCGTGGTCCCGCAACTCGCCCCCTATCTCGCGGCCGGTTCGCGTTCCGGCCTCTCGATCGTCTGGAAGATCGTGCTGGTGGTCGAGTTGATCGGACGCCCGAACGGCGTAGGGTTCGTGCTGGGCTCGGCCTTCTCGCTGTTCGACATGGCGAGAATACTGAGCTATGCGATCTCCTTCATCATGGTCATGCTTTTGATCGAAAGCCTTCTGGTACAACCGCTTGAACGACGCGCAAACCGCTGGCGACGCCGCCCCGCTTGAACTTCGCATCGATGCGAAGACGTTCCTGTCGGCCGACGGCACGCCGGTCGAGGTCGTCCGCAACCTGAGGCTTCGGCTCGAGGCCGGATCGTTCGGCGCGCTGATCGGCCCTTCCGGCTGCGGCAAGACGACGATCCTGAGGATCGCGGCCGGCCTCGATCGGGATTTTGCCGGTGAGCTCCGTACTCCCGGCTCCGGGCGTCTGGGGATGGTGTTTCAGGAGCCTCGCCTCCTGCCCTGGCGCACGGTCGAACAGAACATCCGGCTGGCGCTGCCGGCTGGCGAGGCCGCCGTCGACCTGACGGACATGGTCGGAATCCTCGGCCTTGGCGATCATCTGGCGCGCTATCCCGGCGAATTGTCGCTGGGACTGGCGCGCCGCGCCGCCATTGCGCGGGCTTTTGCCGCGCGACCGGATTTTCTCCTGCTGGATGAGCCGTTCGTGTCGCTCGATGAAGCCACAGCCTCGCGGCTGCGCAGCGAGCTGGTGGCGCTGACGACGCGGACGAAGGTGACCACCCTGTTCGTCACCCATGACCTCGCCGAAGCCATTCAGCTGGCGGATCGATTGTTTTTCCTGTCGGAGCGGCCGACCCGCATTATCGTGGAGAAAGCGCTGCCGCCGCCGCGGGGAACGCGCAGCCCCGACGTCATCGCGGCGATCGGCGATGAGATGCGCGCCGTGCTGGCGCAGGTGACGACCGAGGCGGGGAGAGACAAGGGCGCGGACTCGGTCGTGCAAAGTTCGCCACCCGGTTCGGGAGCTTGAAACGCGCGTGAGGTGAGATCATCACCGGCGGCCAGCCTCTGCTTGCTTCGCCCTCATCGGCCCGATCTCGATCAGGCGGCCGAGGCCTTGCGGTTCTGGCTTCCACCGTCGCGATTCCGGGCAGTTCCGGCCCGCCGGTTCGGTCCCTTGTAATTCGGATCGTCTTCCTCGCGGCGATCCAGCGGGCCGCTGCGCAGCGTTTTGAAGAACTGCGCGACCTGTTCGGCGAGCGTGGCGGCGGCGACCGACACCTTGCCGGACGCATGCAGCACGTGGTCGGCGGAGCGGCTGGTTTCGCCAATCGCGGTGTTGACCGTCGAGATGCTCGCGGCCAGCGTCTGGGTGCCGGCGGCGGCCATCTGGACGTTCTGCGAGATCTCGCGGGTCGCGGCGCCCTGCTCTTCCACCGCGCTGGCGATCGCGGTGGTCACTTCGTCGATCTGGCGCATCGCCACGCCGACTTCCTTGACGGAGGCTACCGCGGTGCCGGTCGAGTTCTGGATGCCGGTGATATGCTGGGCGATTTCCTGTGTCGCCCTCGCGGTCTGCTCGGCCAGCGACTTGACCTCCGAGGCGACCACGGCGAAGCCGCGGCCGGCTTCGCCGGCGCGTGCGGCCTCGATCGTCGCATTGAGCGCGAGCAGATTGGTCTGCGCGGCGATGGCCTGGATCAGATCCACGACGGACGAAATGCTTTGCGCGGCCTTGGCCAGACCCTCGATCTCGGTTTCCGAACGCGCCGTGACGATGCCCGCGGAACGAACGGTCGAATTCGACAGTTCGATCTGACGGCCGATCTCCACGATCGAACTCGTCAGTTGCTCGGCGGCGGCGGCGACCGTCTGGACGTTGCTCGCGGTCCGCTCGGAGGCGTTGGCGGCCGCGGCCGCCTGTTGGGTGGCTTCGCCCGCGATCCCGGTCAGGCTTTCGGCGGTCTGCTTCATGATTCCGGCGTTTTCGCCGACTGTCGAGAGCAATTCGTTGGCGGAGAGACGGAAAGCCTCGACCGCGCCATCCATGTCGCGGGCGAGCGCCTCGCGCGCCTCGACTGCCGCTTCAAAGGATTTGGCGGCCGCCTGCTGGGCGATGACGTTGTCGCGGAATTTCGCGACCGCGCCCGCCACCTGGCCGATTTCGTCGGCGCGTTCGGCGGCCTTGAATTCCGCCGTGGTGTCGCCGCCGGACAGCCGACCGGCGTCATCAACCAGTTCCGAAAGCGGGCGAGTGATGCTGCGGGCGATGAAGAACGCCACCAGTGCCCCGAACAGGGCGGCGAGGCCGGAAACGATTTCCTGCATCGTCACGGTGCTGCTGATGCTGGTTTTCGCCTCCGCGGTGCTGGCTGCAAACGCCTGCTGGATGGTTTGCTCGGTCGCCTGGATCTTATTGATCGCGTCTACCGTCAGCGGCGTCACAGCCTTGTAGTAGATTTCATCTCCGAGCAGCAAGTTGACCGACGTCTTGTCGAAGGCGTCGGCGTATTTGGCGACGCCGGATTTGACCGGCGCCATCAACGCCGCCAGGTTCGCCGGCAGGTCGCTCTTTTCGAGTTCGGCGATCTGCGCCTGTGCCTTGCCGGCATTGGCCTTGAAGGTATCGCGGCCCTTGGAGTCGCGGGTCGCCAGGGTGCGCCAGTTGGCCACGCGCACCAGCAGCACTTTGGACTCGAGCGCATTGGCGGCTTGCGAGAAGGCGGTATCTTTCGCGGCATCGACGAATTTCTGGACGTCCGCCGCCATCCTGTCGCCGTCGGTGAACAGCAAGTCCTTGCCCGCAAGGAACGTCTTGACCGCGTTGCCGAGATCGTTGCGCTTGTCCTTCAATTCGGCAACGGCTTTCTTCAGTTCCCGATAGACGTTACGGCGCTCCTCGGCGAGGGTTTGCCTGATGGCTGCGTCGAGCAGGTTGTCGATAGCGTTAAGCCGCTTCTCCGCCTCGGCGTAGGAGGGCTCGTCATGATCGAACTGGTAGCGCAGGATGGCGCGGCGAACCGCCTGTAGCTCGCTGGAGACCTGGACGATCCGGATGGCATTTTCTGACTGCAGCGCCATCGCGTCGACCCTGGTCTGGATCCCCCACAACTGCCACACCCCGAACCCTGCAAGCACGGCGCCGAACAGCACGAGCGCGCCGAAGGCGCTGTAGAGCCGGCCCCCGATACGGAGACTGAAAATCGACATCGAATTCATCCTTGTGAGGGGAACGGCGGAGGCGGGCTCACCGCAACGTTGCGGCGCCTTCGAATCGCCGGTGCGATGCGGGGCCGCGCTCACCCTTTCATCCAGACTCTAACGGGGGATGAAATGTGGAAGCCGTACGACTACGGGTTAGCGTTGCCGCGATGACGCTGGTTCCGCCGCAGGGTGGCGTTGACTGACGCCCGAAATACTACGGCCGCGCGGTGAGCAGGCGGATGCAGAGCGTTCGCGCGCTCGGCTTCCCGGCTCACACCAGCCGGCTTTCGATTGCGAAGCGCACCAGTTCGGAGGAGGAGCGCAGACCGAGCTTCTGGCGCATCATCGACGAGGTATTGGCGATCGTCTTGTAGGAGGCATGGACCAGCCAGGCGATCTCGGAAAGGCTCTTGCCTGCGCCCAACAGGCGCAGGATCTCGATCTCGCGCCGGGTCAATTTCGCCAGACGGTTGTCCGCCAGCCCGGCCCCGGCAAACGCGATGCTCTGCGCGATCGCAGCCGGCAGAAACACCCCGCCCTCGCCGACCTTGCGAATGGCTTCGACGAGATCTGCGGGGTCGCCCGACTTGGAAACGTAGCCCTTGGCGCCGGTCTCGATGGCGCGCGCCGCGAACAGCGGGTCGTCGTTCATGCTGAACATGATGATGCGGGCCGCGGCATCGCGCGCCAGGATTCGCCGCGCCAGCTCGAAGCCCGAGACACCCGGCAAATTGATGTCGAGGATGCAGATATCCGGCCGTTCGCTGACGAAAGCCGCCTCGCCGCTTTCGGCATCGGACGCCTCCAGAATGCCGATGTCCGGCGTGCCGGACAGCAGCGCCCGGCAGCCCGAGGCAACGATAGGATGGTCGTCGACGATCAGGATACGCATCGGCATCGACCGGAAAGGCTTACGGCCCGCAGGCGAAGATTCAATTTGCAGCGCAACAGAGATGGCGCAGACCGAACCGCGGCAGCGGACACGATGTCTCTCCCCTGGTCCCTCCCTTGCCTCCCCGGCTTCCGCACTTCGCGCTATACGCCTGCGGAAGAAGTGCGGTACCGTCGAATTAGATAGCCGTAATCTTCGGCTGTCAACGCCTTGCGGGGTAGCACCAGGATGCAGCGGCCGGAGTGAAGCGTGGCAATGTGGCAGAAGCTCTCCTTGCGTGCCCGGCTGAACGCGCTTGTGGCACTCGTCATGGTGCTCGGTCTCTTCATCAATATCGCAAGGCTGTTGCTGGAAGCCGCCCCACGGGTGACGGCCGAAGACCAGAGCGTGGTCAGGCTCGCGCGCGGCTTCGTCGAAACGCTGGTGTCGGATCTCAATGACGCCCCCGATCCCGAAGCGCGCCTCGGCCAGATCGTCGAGGGCCTGAAGCAACTGCGTCATGTCAGCATCACGCGCGATCCCGGTCCGGCCACGCGCGGTGCGCCTGCGCCGCCGGCGCCGCCATCCGACTCCGGCGAGCCAGGGCAGGTTCCCGAATGGTTCGTCACGCTGATCCACCCCGAGCAGACCACCGTCGGAGTGCCGATTGCCGCCAACGGGCGATCGCTGGGATCACTCGTCATTACCTCGCACCCGACCGACGAGATCGCCGAGATCTGGGACGGCGTCGTCACCCAGATCGAGGTCGGCTCCGTGATCGCCGCAGCCCTGTTGCTGCTGACGATGACCGTCGTGAACCGCGCGCTGCAGCCGATCCAGTCGCTGGAAGATGCCATTACCTCGATCGAGGCAGGTCATTACGACACCCGCGTCGCGCCGGGCGGCTCGCCCGAACTTGCTGCGATCTGCGGCAAGCTGAACCATCTGGCGTCCGTGCTGGAAACCGCCGTCGAGGACAAGCGGCGGCTGGCCGAGCGTCTGGTCTCGCTGCAGGACGTCGAGCGCAAGGAGATCGCGCACGACCTGCATGACGAGTTCGGGCCCTATCTTTTCGCCCTGCGCGCGCATGCCTCGTCGTTGCGGCAACTGGCCGACGGCTCCGCGCCCGATCTGGATGCCTTGCGGCGGCACATCGGCGCGATCTCCGAACAGGTGAATGCGCTGCAACAATCCAATCGGCGTGTGCTCGAGCGGCTGCGGCCGGTGGGCCTTGCGGAACTCGGGCTGACCGATGCGCTGGCCGCGCTGACGCGCCTGTGGCGCGAAACCCATCCCGGCGTCGCGATCGAAACCGCGATCTCGCCGGCCCATGGCGCGCGCGGCGAGACCGCGGAGCTGACGATCTATCGTGTCATCCAGGAAGCCCTGACCAACGTGTTCCGCCACGCCCGCGCGACTCACGTCGCCATCTCGGTCGCACCGGCGGCGGAGGCGACGCTGGTGCGGATATGCGACAATGGCGAGGGCCTGGCGGCCGATCACCGGCAGGGATTTGGCATGATCGGCATGCGCGAGCGGGTCCTGGCATTGGGCGGCACCATGACCGTGGTATCGACGAACCATGGCGTTGAGGTCGAAGCCCTGATTCCGGATGCGAAACCTCCGCTTCAACCCTCCGGCCGGCCGGCCGACCCGGGATTTTTTCCCGATGCCGCGACCTAAATTTCCCGATGCCGATGGCCGGCCGATCTCCTACCATTCCCGGGAGCGGACGCGAGAGCCGCCGGAGCGGGATGGAACGAGGGGATGGGCGCTCGGTTCCTGTTGATCGTGGCGATAGCGGCCTGCCTGCTTCCCGGCAGAGATCGCGCCGTTGCCCAGGACGCGCCCGGCAACACCGTGACGCTGCCTCCGGTCGTGGTGACCGGGACCGCCCCAGGCGCCAAACGAGGCCGTCCCGCCAATGCCGCCCGCATCAACCGGACCGTGCCCCGGCTCGTGATCTACCCGACCACGCCCCTGCCGGGCTCCGGCATCGATCCCGAAAAGGTGCCGGCGAGCGTCAACGTGGTCGACGCCAGCCAGATCAAGCAGACCGGATCGCTGAACGTCAGCGATGCCCTGCAGAAATACGTGCCCGGCATCATCGTCAACGAAGTCGCCGGCAATCCATTCCAGCCGGACGTGCAGTTTCGCGGCTTCGTCGCCTCCCCCGTCTCCGGCACGCCGCAGGGGCTGGCGGTGTACCAGAACGGCGTGCGGGTCAACGAAGCCTTCGGCGACACCGTCAACTGGGACCTGATTCCGACCGCCGCGATCAAATCGGTCACGGTGGTGACCAACAATCCCGCCTTCGGCCTCAACGCGCTGGGCGGGGCCGTCAACGTGCAGATGAAGGACGGCTTCAACTATCACGGCGCCGAGATCGATACGATGGGCGGCTCGTTCGGGCGGGTCCAGAGCTCGGCGCAGTGGGGCAAGCAGATCGACAATTATTCCGTCTACGGCGCGCTCGAGGGATTGCACGACAACGGCTTCCGCAATTTCTCGGCCTCGGACGTCCGCCGCTTTTACGGCGATGTCGGCTACAGGAACGACGGCAACGAATTTCACCTCAACATGGGCGCGGCCGACAACCATTTCGGCGCCACCGCGACCGTGCCGGCCGAACTGCTCCAGCAATATTGGGGCGCCACCTATACTTCGCCGCAAACCACGGAAAACCGCGTCGGCTACCTCAACCTGACCGGCAAGGTCGAGGCCACGCCGAACTGGACGATCGACGGCTCGGCGCATGTGCGGGTGTTCGACCAGAACGTCGTGGACGGCAATCCGACCGGAACCCAGCCCTGCACGGCGACCCCGCCGCCACTGCTTTGTTACGGCGACGGCAGCACGCCGGCATTTGGGCTGAATGGGGCCCAGCTCGGCAATCCCTTCGACGCCAACGCCATCTTGGGAGAAATCGACCGCACGACGACGCACTCGACCACGACAGGCGTCTCGCTGCAGGCGACCAATACCGACAAGCTGTTCGGCCATGACAACCACTTCGTGGTCGGGGCCAGCCTCGACTACAGCGTCACCCGCTTCACCGCCAGCGCGGAGTTGGGAACGATCGGAACAGACTACGTTGTCACCGGTTCCGGCATTTTTCTCGGGCCCTCAGGTTTTCCGACCTCGATCGGTCCCGTCGACCTTCGCACCACCAATCAATATACCGGCCTTTATGCGCTCGACACCTTCGACGTCACCAAAGCGTTCTCGCTCACGGCCGGCGGCCGCTTCAATGTCGCCAATATCAGTCTGCAGGACCAGCTTCCGGAGCAGCCCGGTACTTCGCTCAACGGCAGCGACACCTATACCCGCTTCAATCCGATCGTCGGTGGCACCTACAAGATCACCTCCGACTTGACCGCCTATGCCGGCTATTCCGAAGCCAACCGCGCGCCCACCCCGCTGGAACTCGGCTGCGCCGATCCCGCGCATCCCTGCATCATCGCCGCGTTCCTGGTCTCCGATCCGCCGCTGAAGCAGGTTGTGTCCCGCAGCGTCGAAGCCGGCCTGCGCGGCAGCAAGGAGCTGAACATCGGCACGCTCGGCTGGAAAGTCGGCGCCTTCCGCGCCAAAAACACCGACGACATTCTCGCCATCCCGAGTCAAGTGCAGGGGTTCGGCTATTTCCAAAACGTCGGCTCGACCCGCCGCCAGGGCATCGAGGCGGAGGTCAATCTCAAGTCCGGCACGCTGCAGCTCTACACCAGCTATGCCCTGGTGGATGCGCGGTTCCTCGATGCGCTGCAGGTCGGCTCCAACAGCCCCTTCGCCGACGCCAACGGCAACGTCCAGATCCTTCCCGGCAACCGAATTCCGGCGATCCCGCGCAATCGGATCAAGGCCGGCCTCGACTATGCGGTCACCGATGCCTTCAAGGTCGGAGGCGACGCCCTCTACGTCAGCAGCCAATATTTCGTCGGCGACGAATCCAATCAGGCGCCGCGGCTACCCGGCTATGCGGTTTTCAACCTGCATACCTCGTATCAGATCGACAAGACTTTCCAGATCTACGCGCGGGCGGACAATATCCTTGATAACCGCTATGCGACCTACGGAACGTTCTTCAACACCTCCGCTCTGCCCAATTTCGCCAACGGTGGCGCGCAGTTCACGGACCCGCGTTCACTCAGCCCGGCGCGGCCGCGCGCCTTCTATGCCGGCCTGAAGGCCACCTTCTGAAATCGCCGGGATCAGCCCGCCGGATTGTTGCGGCGCGCCAGGAAGCCGCGGCCGGGGTCGTAAGCCAGGATTGCCCCAAACAGGAACGCCGCGGTGCAGCCTAGGACGACGCCGAGCGAAATCCAGGACACCTGCTCATAGAGCGCGAAGCGGATCAGTTCCGTCGCATGGGTGAAGGGATTGAGCTCGCAGATGTAATACAGCAGCGGGCTGGACTCCTTGACGCGCCATAGCGGATACAGCGCCGATGATGCGAAGAACATCGGAAAGATCACGAAATTCATCACGCCGGCAAAATTCTCGAGCTGCTTGATCAGCGACGAGATCAGCATGCCAAGCGCTCCCAGCATCAATCCGGAAAGCAGCAATGCCGGCAGCAGCGCCAGATAGCCCAGCGGCGGCGCCTCGATTTCCCAGAACCAGGCGATCGCCAGGAACACATAGGCCTGCAACACCGACACCAGCGTTCCCGCCAAAAGCTTCGAGGTCAGCAGCCACCAGCGCGGGAACGGGCTGACCAGCAGCGTGCGCATGCCGCCGGTTTCCCGGTCATAGACCATGGTGAGCGAGGACTGCATGCCGTTGAACAGCTGTATCATCGCGATCAGGCCGGGCGTGATGTAGACCTCGTACAGCACATAGGTTTCGTAGGGCGGGATGATCGAGAGGCCCAGCACCTGGCGGAACCCGGCGGCGAAAATGAAAAGCCAGACCAGCGGACGCACCAGCGCCGAGACGAAGCGCTCGCGCTGATGGATGAAGCGCAGCGCTTCGCGCCAGACGATGCCCTTCATGCAGATGAAATACTGCGCCAGCGAGAAGCGGTGTCCCGACATTGCTTCGGCAGCGACCGTCATGCCGCGGATTCCAGTTCGCGCTGATCGGCCGCCGCCGTCAGCCGATTGAACGCGCCGCTCAAGTCTCCGGCGCCGGAATGGCCGACGATGTCGTCGAGCGCGCCATGCGCGAGCACCTTGCCCTTGTGCAGCACCACGACGTCGTCGCCCGCTTTGGCTTCGTCGATCAGATGCGTCGCCCACAGGACGCCGATGCCCTGTTCCGTCGACAGCCTGCGAACGTGATCGAGAATGTCGGCGCGGGCCTTGATATCGAGGCCGACCGTCGGCTCGTCCAGCAGCAGCAGGCGGGGCTGGTGCAGCAGCGCGCGGGCGATCTCGATCCGGCGCATCTGCCCGATCGAGAGATTTCCGACCCGATCGAGGCTGCGATCGGTCATCGCCACGCGGGCCAGAACCTGCGCGATCAGCTCATTGGCCCGCCGGCTGCCGATGCCGTGCAACGCAGCATGATACATCAGGTTCTGCCGCACCGAGATGTCGATATCGAGCGCGCGGGACTGAAAGACGACGCCGAGCTGGCTCAGCGCCGCGCCCGGCTCGCTCGTCACGTCGTGCCCGAATATCCGGATGTGGCCCGACCGTATCGCATAGAGCCGCGTGATCAGCGAGAACAGCGTCGACTTGCCGGCGCCGTTCAGCCCCAACAGCACCGTGAAGGAGGATTGCCTGACGGTGAGACTGACAGCGTCCAGCGCGAGCCGCGCCCCGTAACGATGGCTTACGCGGTCGACCTCGAGCGCGGGTGTCTGGGCGGGATCGAAGGATTTCATGCATCGCCTGCGGCAAGGTCGGTGAGAACCGACGTTGGCATGTTCGGGTCTGCCATGACAAGCCGGGCGGCGGTTTCGAGTTGTGCACCGCAGCGCCGCAACTTGACCGGCCCGACCGATCCTGACAAAACTATTCCACTTGGCTGACGCTTTGCGTGTTCAACGCAAGCGTGACCGCGGCAAAGGCGCAGACAATGGCTCGCACGCGCACCCTGTTCGGCTCCGGCGCGGCGGTATTGGCCGTTTTGCTGGCCGCGGCCTTCCCCGCTTGCGCAGAAGATCTCAACGACTACCCGACGTCGGCACGCGCCGATTATGTTTTCGGCTGCATGAAGGCCAATGGCGAAACCCAGGAACTGCTGCAAAAATGTTCCTGCTCGATCGACGTGATTGCGTCGATCATCCCGTACGAGCGCTACGTGGCCGCGGAGACGATCATATCGATGTCGCAGGTCACCGGGCCGGTCGGTTCCGAATTTCGATCGACCGAACCGGCCAGGCTTGCGCTGCAGGAATTCCGCCGGTCGCAGGCGGAAGCCGAAATTCGCTGCTTCTAGAAACCCGCCTGCGATTCAGAGCATCGACTTTTCGATCGACCATTCGTCCCTGAATATCTTGCGGCTGGTATCGACGGCTTCAACGCGGAACTTGGCCGCGCCATTGGGCCGGTAGTTGAAACGGATATTCGGGTCTTCCGCAATCGCGATCCCGCCATCCATCGACACCACCAGCTCGTCGCCTTGCCAGATCTTCAGGTTGTCGATGAAGAACGGCGGGATATAGAGCCGCGTCAGCTGGTCCATCTGCAGGCCCGAATTCTGCGGATGCCGCAGCATCAGCTGGGCCTCGGGAAGCGCGTCGGACTCATTGCGGAAAGTGCGGAACTTCATCTGTCCAAGCATCGACCGGGTGGCGTCGGCATTCGAGGAAGCCGGCGCGGAGCAGCCCCCGGACGCCTTCACGAAAGCCTTGACGCCGTAGAGCTTGCCGTCGCTGAGCTCGGCAATGGCGCGCACATAGGAGTAGCTGTTGACCCGAACGCGCGTCGAGATCGATGTCACGCCCGAGCGCGGGCCGATCGTGAACGTTCCGGCCACCGGTGCCGGATTTTCGTCGATCACCAGGGTGAGCGATTGCAGCGTACGCTTGTCGTCGCCCGCCAGGTTGACGCCCATGCCGATCGGCACGATGGCGGCATCCTCGGCCCGCCGCGGCGCATCCAGGAACACGAGGCCGGCGCCATCGAGAATGGGTCGGTCCTTGAAGATGTCACCCCGGATGCTGTTCCAGGTTTCTTCCGAGGGCTGGTCCGGGCCTGACGCCGCGGACTGTGCAACGCCTAGCCGAACAAGGCCTGCAGACGACACGGCAAGGCAAAGCGTTGCGATCAAAACGGGGACGATCACTCTGGAGAAAATCGACATGGTCGAATTCCCTTTCCATCATGAAGCAGTTGCAAATCTATCCGAACCACCCGCCAGCGGCAAGCCGCGCCGCATTGGCCTGGGTCACTCCCATTCGAGTTCGCCATAGGCTGCGATGACGTTGCGCGAACCGTATTCATCGAACAACTTCCACCGCGACCGTTCGCTTCGACCGGCCTGTTCGGCCACCCTGGCCAGCGGCACGCCCCGGGCGATGGAACCGCGTACCTCCGCGACGAGGTCCTCGAAATAGCGACGTTCATCCGCGACGGCACCTCGCCAGTCGCCGACGACCGGGCCATGCCCGGGTATGACGCGCTCGGCCGGAAGGCGGTTCAGCGCCTCGAGGTCGGCGAGAAAGCCGCGAATGCTGCCGTCAAGCACCGGAATATGCTCGACGAAGAGCAGGTCGCCAGCAAACAGGGTGGAACTCTTGTCGTCGAGGACGGTGAGGTCGTTGTCGGTATGGGCGGCCGGCCACGCCTGCAAGGTCAGGCTCCGGCCACCGAGATCGATCTGCATCTTGTCCTCGACCAGCAGCGTCGGCAGCACGATCTTCACTTCATCGATCAGCGCGTCGCCGAGCAGCCCGCGAAAGGCCTTCAGGTAAAATTCCCCCCGCGCCGCCAGCGCGCGCGGCAGATTGCGGTGTCCGACGAAAGTAGCCCCCTCCCGTACAAATGCCGCGTTGCCGAAGACGTGATCGGGATGAACGTGCGTATTGATGACAAAGCGCACCGGCTTTGGCGTCAACAGCCGGATCGCGGCAAGCAGGGCTTCGCCTTCGCGGGCGCTGCCGCCGGTATCGATCACCGCCACCGCATCATCACCGACGATGAAGCCTGCATTGGCGGCATCACCCTGATTGACGGCGGTCATCATGTCGATGCCGCCGATGTGAACATAGACGCCGGGGGCGATCTCGGAGACGGGTAACGGCGCGAGCGCCGGTTGCGCCTGCGCGGGGCCTTCGCAAGACAATGCCAGAACCAGGATCATGCCAAGGACGCTGCCCACGAAACACAATGCCCATTCCACACGGCGATCAAAATGGGCATGGCGAATTCGCAAGGGAGCCGGCGGAGTTCGACAAATTGCCATTTTCTTGCCCTTCAATTTTGTCGGGAGCGACGGAGGCTTCGCTGTCGCCCTGTACCGGCCCTCGCGCAGCGGCCGCGGAATCGTATTTTCTCTCACACGTTGCAGTGCAAGAGATGTAAAATCATAACTTGCTTCTGCTTGAAGAGTTACATAAAGTTTTTTTGCTTCAGACTTCATGCGCAACGGTAAATAGGGAGCCCGTTGCTGCGAAGACTCGGGCGGGCGCTGTTCGTTGCACACAAGAAGATCACCGAATGCGAAGCTATTTCGCAGACCGTGACGCGGTGCCGGAAAAATTCATCCAAAAGAGGGCGAAAGACGTCCCGTGGAGAATACGTGATCCAGGGAGCGTCAGCGACCCTCTAGGTAAAAACCCAGGGAGGAAGCGAATGAAGAAGTTTCTAATCCTAACATCTTCGGTCTTCGGCCTGTTGGCCGCGCAGAATTTCTCGGCGCGCGCCGACGCGGACCTGGATCAGCGCGCCAAGGATCCCAAGCAGTGGGTGATGCAGGCTGGCGACGACGCCAATACCCGCTATTCCAAGCTCAACCAGATCACCGCGGCCAACGCCGGCAAGCTGCAGGTGGCCTGGACGTTTTCGACCGGCGTGCTGCGCGGTCACGAAGGCGGGCCGCTGGTGATCGGCGATGTGATGTATGTTCACACGCCGTTTCCCAACACCGTCTATGCGCTCGACCTCAACAACGAGGGCAAGATCCTCTGGAAGTATGAACCCAGACAGGATCCGAACGTGATCCCGATCATGTGCTGCGACACCGTCAAT
>Ga0182014_10003978_pt1 | contig 17348 bp, 16 predicted proteins | sample 612S2DmetaG_FD_120489 | JGI IMG/M metagenome (GOLD analysis project Ga0182014, IMG submission 120489) | Permafrost microbial communities from Stordalen Mire, Sweden - 612S2D metaG | ecosystem: Environmental > Terrestrial > Soil > Wetlands > Permafrost | place: Sweden: Stordalen | collected... | reverse complement strand
GCTGGTCGGCCAACCTGTTCCAGCGGGGCAAGGCCGGCCAGGAGCGCATCGACTTCGTCCTGGGCGCGGTCCAGGAACCCCTGCCGCCCCTGGAGCCGGCGCCGCCCCCGCCCGGCGCCGCGGCCATGGAGGGCCGGGGCATGATCCACCGGTTCGACACGGGCCGCGGCCTGGGCCCCCTGGACCTGCATCTCCCGGCCGGAGCCCGGCTGGCGGTGGTGGGCGGGATCGGCTCGGGCAAGACCATCCTGCTGCAGGTGCTGGCCGGCCTGCGGGAACTCCAGGGGGGGTCCCTGACCCTGGACGGGGCCGCCCTGGACCAGGCCCACCTGCGGGCCCACTGGGCCGGCATCGGCTGGGTGCCCCAGGAGGCGTTCCTGTTCTCGTTGAGCCTGCGGGAGAACTTGGCCATGGGCCGGCCTTCCGCCAGCGATGAGGAGTTGTGGGAGGTGGCCAGGGTGGTGTGCCTGGACGATCTCATCCACCGGCTGCCCATGGGCCTGGACACGGTGGTGGGCGAGCGCGGGGTGGCCCTCTCCGGGGGCGAGCGCCAGCGCACGGCCCTGGGCCGGGCCCTGCTGCGCAAGCCGCGCTTGCTGCTGCTGGACGACTCGCTGAGCGCGGTGGATTCGGAAACCGAGTCCCGGATCCTCGACAACCTGAGGGGGTTCCTGGACGGCGTGACCCTGGTGCTGGCCACCCACCGGGTGTTCGTGGCCGAGCTGTGCGACCAGGTGCTGGTGCTGGAGCACGGCCGGGCGGTGCAGGTGGGAACCCCCGGGGAACTGGAGGCGGTGCCCGGCCACTTCGCCCGGATCCGGCAGCTGCAGAGCCTGGAGCGGGAGATCCTGGGCAACGCCAGCGCCTGATCCAGGCCTGGCCATTTCTGCCTTGACTTTATTATTGGTTTATTTTTAAACTGTTGTTTCGCGGTTTTGTCCGGGAGACACCATGCTGAATCAACGTATCGCCCATGCCATCAATCAGCAGATCATCGGGGAATTTTCCTCCGCCTACCTCTATCTGGCCATGGCCGCCCACTTCGAGAACGCCGACCTCAAGGGCTTCGCCCGGTGGATGCGCATCCAGGCCCAGGAGGAGGCATCCCACGCGCTCATCTTCTTCAACTTCCTCACCGACCGCGAGGGCCAGCCGGTGCTGGCCCAGTTGGAAGTGCCCCCGGCGGAGTTCGGCACCCCCCAGGAGGTGTTCAAGAAGGTCAAGGACCACGAGCGCAGGGTGTCCGCGGCCATCGATGAGCTGGCCGACCTGGCCGTGGCCGAGAAGGACCACGCCACCCGGGCCCTGCTGGACTGGTTCGCCACCGAGCAGGTGGAGGAGCAGTCGGTTTCCAGCAACATCCACGCCCGGCTCAAACTCATCAGCGGCGATCCCACCGGGATCCTGGCCCTGGACCGGGAGCTGGGGACCCGCGCCTACGTGGTTCCGCCGCCCTTGGCCGGAAAGATTTAGTAAGGGTTTTCAGGCCATAGGTGCTTGGGATAGCGCCGGGACAGCCCGGGGCGCACGTCCCGGTAGGTCCTTTGCCAGAATCCCATCAGGTCCGTGGTCACCTGCAGGGCCCGCTGGTTGGGAGCCAGCAGGTGCAGCACCAGCGGCACGGCGCCGCCGCCTATGCATGGTCCTGACCTGATGCCGAAGAAATCCTGGAGCCGGGAGGCGATGGACGGGTTCCCCCCGTCATAGTCCACCCGGACCTTCTTCTTGCGCAGCAGCACCCAGTCCGGGGCCCAGGACTCCAGGAGGGTGGCGGCGGGGACGCCCAGGGCGCGGCGCAAGGCGCCGGGCCAGTCGGTGTCGCCCAGTTCCTTGAGGGCGGTCCGGCCGGAGCAGGCCTCGGTCACCAGGGCGGTGAGCAGTTCGGCGGCCGGGGGGATGGCCAGGTCCGGCCGGAGCCCGGCCAGGAAGGCGCAGCGGGCCAGGAGCCGGTCCACGGCCTCCTGGGCGGGGCCCAGCCCCCGTTCCAGGGCGGCCTGGGCCAGGCAGGCGGAGGCGCCGGGGTGGCCGGGGGGCGCGGGCCGCCGGCTTTCGTCCAGGCAAAGGTCCTCGAACCAGATGCTGGAACGCAGGTCCACCCGGCCGGAAGCGGGGTTGAAGGCCAGCGCCTCGGTGTCGCGCATGGATTCCGGGAACTCGTCCAGCAGCCAGTCCGGCGCCAGCATGGAGGCGGTGCGCACCAGCACCTGCCCGCCGGTGCCCTGGGTCTCGGCCTCCAGGGCCAGGATCCATTCCTGGCCGCGTACCCGGCAGGCAGGGTCCAGCCGGGCGCCGCCGCCGCCCACCAGGGTGCAGGTGCCGTTGCCGCCCACCCGGGCCACCCGGTCGGGGTAGGCCCGGAGCAGGGCCCGCAGCAGGCGGCGCTCGGCGTCGGCCGGCTCCGGCCCTTCGTCGCGCGCGCAGGGCAGGGCCTGGAAGGCCAGGTGCGCCTGGCGCACGGCGGCGGGGTCGAGCCCCGCGGCCCGGCAGGCGCCCCCGTGGAAGTGGGCGGCTTCGGCCTCCCAGTACTGGTCCAGGCGCTGGAACAGGTCCGATTCCAGCTGGTGCTGCCCGGTGCCGCCCCGCTGGCCCAGCCCGGACCGGGCGCCCAGGTCGCCGGTCTCCAGGAGCACGGCCCCCAGCCGGGCCAGCCTGGGGATGCCCAGGTCCTCGCCGGCGGCCACCAGGCGACCCAGCCGGGGGTGCAGCGGCAGCCTGGCCATGCGACGGCCCATGGGGGTGATGCGCAGCGCGGGATCCAGGGCCCCCAGGCTCACCAGCAGCCGGGCCCCGGCCTCCAGGGCCGCGGCCGGGGGCCGTTCGAACCAGTCCAGGGACCGGGGATCCTCCAGCCCCAGTCCGGCCAGGGCCAGGAGCGTTTCCGCCAGGTCGGCCCGGAGGATCTCCGGCGTGTCGAAGTCCGGCCGGGCGTTGAAATCGTTCTGGGGGAACAGCCTCAGGCACAGGCCCGGGCCGGTGCGTCCGGCCCGGCCCGCCCGCTGGACGCAGCGGGCCTGGCTGATCCGCGCCGTGCGCAACCCGGGCAGGCCCGACCAGGGGGAGTGCACCGCCTCCCGCCCCAGCCCCGAGTCCACCACCGCCGCGACCCCCTCGATGGTCACGGAGCTTTCGGCCACGTTGGTGCTGAGGATGACCTTGGGCTGGGCGGAAGGGGCCACGGCCAGCTGCTGGGCCTCGAAGCTCAGGCTGCCGTGCAGGGGCAGCAGCTGCAGGCCATGGCGCTCCGCGGCCCGGGCGCAGGCGGCCAGGCCCTGGCGGATCTCCGCCGCCCCCGGCAGGAACACCAGGGTGTGCCCCCGCTGCCCGTCCCGGTAGAGGCCCTCCACCGCTTCGGCCACCTGGAGCGCCAGCGGCCGGTCGTCGGGCCGGGGCAGGTGGCGGACGGTGACGGGGAAGGGCCGCCCTTCGCAGCGGATCACTTCCGCGTCCAGGAACGCGGCCACGGGACCGGCGTCCAGGGTGGCGCTCATGACCCCAAGCCGCAGATCCGGACGCGGGCCGGCCCGGAGCCGGGCCAGCAGGGTGATGGCCAGGTCGGTCTGCAGGTGCCGCTCGTGGAATTCATCCAGCAGCACCGTGCCGATGCCCGCCAGCAGCGGATCGGCCAGCAGCCTCCGGAGCAGCAGCCCTTCAGTGACGAAGCAGATGCGCGTGGCCTTGGACACCTTCTGCTCGAACCGCACCGCGTAGCCCACCCGCTGGCCCAGGGATTCGCCCAGTTCCGCCGCCACCCGGGCCGCCGCCAGCCGCGCCGCCAGGCGCCGGGGCTCCAGCACCCAGCAGGCGCCCTCGGCCAGCAGCCCTGCGTCCAGCAGGGCCCTGGGCACGCGGGTGGTCTTGCCGGCGCCGGGCTCGGCGGCCAGCACCAGCCGCCCGGTGGCGCGCAGGCTCTCCAGGATCCGGGGCAGGTGGGCGTCGATGGGCAGGGGCGTCAGGGCCATGTACCAGCATCCCACGCCAGGACCCAATCAGCGACCTTCCAGGGCCGCGGCGAAGCCCCGGTAGATGCCCCGGGCGGCCTCGCCCGTGGCCGTGTCCAGGTCCACCAGGTTCTCCGGGTGCCACTGCACGCCCACCACCCAGCGGTCCGCGGCCTCGACCCCTTCCACCAGATCCGGCCCCGGCCCGGGATTCCGGCACCAGGCCACGGCCCGCAGCCCCGGCGCCACGGCCCGCACGGCCTGGTGGTGGCGGCTGTTCACGGTGGCCGAGGTCCCGCCCACCAGCTCCGCCAGCCTGGATCCGGGCGCGATCACCACCGGATGGGCTTCCATCGCCTCCTCGGGGGTGCCCCGCTGGTGCAGGCCGGGGTCCAGGCCCAGGTGGGAGGGAATGTCCTGGATCAGGCTCCCGCCCAGGGCCACGTTGAGCACCTGCGCGCCCCGGCAGATGCCCAGGACCGGCAGGCCCAGCCGCCAGGCCTCCAGGGTCAACGTTATTTCCATTTCATCCCTGGATTCATCCAGTTCCGCGGCGGGGTGCAGGGCTTCCGAAGGGTCCCAGCGCCGCGGGTGGACATCGCCGCCGCCCGGCAGGAGCAGGCCGGCCACCCCATCCAGGGGAGGTACCGGATCCCCGGGCGCCACCAGCAGGATGCCCCCGGCCCATCCCCCCCGGCGGATGGCCGGGAAGTAGTACCGCTCCGCGGCGGACTTGTTTCGGCAGGTCATGAGAAGGCTTGACACGGTCACCCCGCAGAGGATCATGAAGACCCTACCACCACCTCGGATAGACTGAGACCGGTGAGACGGAGAGCTCCGTCTGCAACTTGAGGAGGCAACGCATGTCTGGATCATTAAACAAAGTAATGCTGATAGGTAACTTGGGTCGCGACCCGGAACTCAAGGTCACCCCCTCCGGCCAGGCCCTGGCGCGGTTCTCCGTGGCCACCACGGAGACCTGGAAGAATCCCCAGGGGGAGAAGCAGTCCAAGACCGAGTGGCACAACATCGTGGTGTGGGGCAAGCAGGCGGAGATCGCCGAGAAGTTCCTGCGCAAGGGCAAGCAGGTCCTCATCGAGGGCCGCATCCAGTACCGGGAGTACACCGACCAGGCCGGCGTCAAGAAGACCGCCTGCGAGATCCGGTGCGACAACTTCGTGATGCTGGGCCGCATGGAAGAGGGCGGCGGCGGTGCCGGCCGGTCCATGGGCGGCGCGGCCGAAGGCCGGGGCGCGGATGACTATGAATCCACCGGCCCGATTCCGCCCATCAGCGGTGGCGGGGGCGGGGCTGGGTACGAGGATGACATTCCGTTCTAGACAATAGTTAGATCGATTCCATAGCCAAGAGCCACCTTCCCGGGTGGCTCTTGGCTTTCCCGAGACCAACGATCCTGAATCCAGGGATCTGGTCCAAATTTTTTTCAGCTTGATGCTCTCCTGGCGCGCCAGGTGGGTCGGGTCCTTCAGGTCGAACAGATGGATCCCGGTCCCGGCCCGCAGGGAGTCGGCCTATTGCCGCGCCAAGGTGGTTTTCCCGCACTGCCTCGGCCCCAGGATCGCCACCACTGGGTGGACCTTGAACTGGTTCCTGATGCGGCGGAGATAAATGTCCCGGGAAGGGGTTCGCTTTTTCCCAGTCCAGGCCGGTTCGCCCGCCCTTTACTGTCAGGATTGCCCACCATGGCTCCTGGCTTCACATTGAGCCATGCCGAGGGCCGTCCCATGGACATCGAAACCGCAAGACTCCTGCTGCGCAATTGGCGAACGGAAGATTTCGAGCCGTTCGCCCGGATGAACCAGGATCCGCTGGTGATGCGCTTCTTCCCGGCCACTCTCCCGACCGAGGAATCCCGTGAAAAGGCGGAGCGGTCCGCCAGAGTCCTGGCCGAGCAGGGCTGGGGCTGCTGGGCGGTGGAACTGAAGGCGGAAGCCGCCTTCATCGGGTTCATCGCCCTGGCGGAACCGTCCTTCGAAGCTCACTTCACTCCCTGTGTGGAAATCGGCTGGCGCCTGGCCAAGGAGTATTGGGGGCGGGGGCTGGCGCCGGAAGGAGCCAGGGCCGTCCTGGACCTGGCGTTCGACCGGCTCGGATTGGAGGAGGTGGTCTCCTTTACCTCGGCCACGAACGCCCCGTCCCGGCGGGTCATGGAGAAGTTGGGGATGAGCCGCGACCCGGCCGACGATTTCGACCACCCGAGGATTCCACCGGACCATCTCCTGTGCCGGCACGTGCTCTACCGGATCCGGTCTCCTCAATCACGGAATCCATCCATTGGAGGATGATCCAGGACCGCCAAGTTTCAGAACCTAGCAAACTTGTCCGTGGCAGCCACCAAGGCTCCTCTGGGGATCCCATTGAAAGCTGCTGCGAGCATTTGACCGCATCCTCTGCCGGCGGTCGTTCCGGGCCGACGCTGAGACAGCCTTGATGGCCGAAGGGGACGATGGTGCGCAGCAGAAAACGTCTTACAATTTTCAGAACGGACACACGCCATGACCACCCGCAAGAACGCGCTTCAGCTAGCACTCGACAAGGGGACGCTCACGACCCGGCCCCTGGAGGAGATCACCCGGGATCAGAAAGAGACGATCCGCTGGGCCGAGGAGGTGGCCCAGCACTTCCCGGTCAAGGTCCGGCGGGGCCGTCCGCCCAAGGCGGCCGAGGTGGTCGTCAGCCGCTCGGTGACGGTACGGTTCCCGCATGACCAGGCCGAGACGATCCTGGCCGCCGCCCAGCGGCACGGGTTCACAATTTCGGAATTCGTGCGGGCGGCAGCCTGCCAGGTGGCCGCCAAGGAGACTCCGGACCGACCGCGCATCGCGGCCAAGCGGGCGCACACGAGCCATGTCGCCAAGGCCCGATAATACCGGAACCGCAGGCCATCCGGATGCTTGTGCAGAAGCTCATGGGGATCCGGTAAGCGCCAGGCCCTCGATCGCGCCCAGGCCCACTGCCTCGATGGTGGCTCCAAGCGGGAAGCGCTGGTCCCCGGGGAAGACCACATAAAGGCGCTCAAGGCTGAGATCCTCCAGGGCGGCCGCCATGGACTTGGTGGTCCGGGGCGCATCGGTGTATTTGAATTCGAAACCGAACCGCCGGCCTCCCTTGAACACCAGGAGATCCAGTTCGGCCTGATTGTGGGTCCCCCAGAAATAGGCCTCCTCGGACGGAATGTCCAAGCTCCTGATCACGCTCTCCAGGGCGAACCCTTCCCATGAAGCCCCGAGCTTGGGATGGGTTTCGATGTCCCGTCCCTTCTCCAGTCCGAGCAGGATATGGAAGATCCCGGAATCCCGGAAATAGATCTTCGGCGTCTTCACCTGCCGCTTGCCGAGGTTCTCAGTCCAGGGCTGGAGCTGGCGCACCATGAAGGTACCGGTCAGGAGGTCCAGATAGCGCCGCGCGGTGGTGTCGGAGATGTCCAGGGACCGTCCCAGTTCCGAGGAATTGAAGGTTTGACCATGGTAATGGGCCAGCATCATCCAGAACCGGCGTAGCGCCTGGGCCGGGATCTGGATGCCCAGGGCGGGGATGTCCCGCTCCAGGAAGGTCGACACGTACGCCCTGAGCCAGGTGGCGCTGCCCTGGTCGGATCGAGCGAGGTAGGAGCGGGGAAAGCCTCCCCGCTGCCAGAGGCGTCTCCAGTTCTCGACTTCCTGAAAGGAAAAGGGCGGAAGTTCCAGAAAACCAATCCGCCCGGTGAGGGATTCGGAGCCCTGGTGGATCAGTTCCCGGGAAGCGCTGCCCAGGATCAGGAACCTGGCCTTGCTGCCCGGACGATCCACCAGGACCCTGAGGACCGGGAACAGGTCGGGCCTGCGCTGGATCTCGTCAATGACCACCAGCCCGGACAGGCTCTCCAGGGCCAGCTTGGGGCTCTCCAGGCGCGCCAGGTGGGTCGGGTCCTCCAGGTCGAACAGATGGATCCCGGTCCCGGCCCGCAGGGCGTCGGCATATTGCCGCGCCAAGGTGGTTTTCCCGCACTGCCTCGGCCCCAGAATCGCCACCACCGGGTGGACCTTGAACTGGTTCCTGATGCGGTGGAGATAAATGGGGCGGTCCATCTTTATCCATGAAAATTCTTCAGATGGTGAAGAAGTTTCATGGATTATACGGCCGGTACATCCACTTGGCAACCCAACTTGAAACTAGAAGAACCGGTGGATGATGGCCCACACGATCAGCCCGAGGCCCAGCAGCCCCAGCGTGACCTGCCAGAAATCCGAACTGGGGTCCAGGATCTGCCGGAGCCCGTCCTTGGGTTCCATGGCCTGGAGATGGAGGTCGGTGGGGATTCCCTTGGCCGAGAGCGACTACCTGCGGGTTCCGGTAAGATAGCGGCAGCGAGGTAGCCCCATGGAACTCGGTCTCTCCGGCAAGGTGGTGCTCATCACCGGCGGCTCCAAAGGCATCGGCTTGGCCTGCGCCGCGGCTTTCGCCGCCGAGGGCGCGCGGGTCGCCATCTGTTCCCGCTCCCAGGCCAACCTGGACCGGGCCCTGGCGACCCTGCCCGGCGCCCTGGCCTTCGCGGCGGACCTCAGCGACGCCGACGCGGCCGCGGCCATGGTGGAGGCAGTGGCCGCCCGCCTGGGTCCGGTGGATATCCTGGTGAACAGCGCCGGCGCCGCCAAGCGGCTGGCGCCCGATGAACTGACCCCCGGGGCCTGGCGGGCGGCCATGGATTCAAAATATTTTTCATATATCAACGTCATGGATCCCATGGTGAAGGGCATGGCCAAGCGCGGCCATGGGGTCATCGTCAATGTCATCGGCGTGGGCGGCAAGGTCGCGTCGCCAGCGCATCTCGCGGGCGGGGCGGCGAACGCGGCGCTCATGCTGGCCACCGCCGGGCTGGGCACGGCCTATGCGGCGCGCGGGGTGCGGGTGGTGGGCGTCAATCCCGGCATGACCGAAACCGGCCGGGTGGCGCAGCGGGTCGAGACCGACGCCCGGATCCAGGGGATCAGCCTGGAGGAAGCCCGCAAGCGCAGCGTCGCCCGGATTCCCATGGGCCGCATGGCGGCGCCGGAAGAGATCGCCAGCGCGGTGGTGTTCCTGGCCTCGGACCAGGCCAGCTACATTACCGGGGTGACCCTCGCCATGGATGGCGGGCTGAACCCGGTGGTTCTGTAGCCCGGGGAACCTCGGACCGGGTTCCGGCACCCTACCGGTGAAGGATGGATATGTTGCATCTGGTCAGCGGGGATTGGGGCCGTCAGGCCTGGACGGCGGCGGAGTTGCCGGGCGAGGTGTTGGTGTGGCGGGATTCTCCGGCCGTGGGTCCATGGAGCGCCGATCCGGAACTCCGGGCTCGGCTGCGGGCCCAGTACTGGGAGTTGCCGGGGGATTCACCCGCTTTCCGGGATGAGGAGGCCACGCTCTGGTCCCTGCTGCGGGCCGGATCCGCCGTCCTGTGGTTCAGCGCCGAGCCCTGGGACCAGCTGGCGCAGCTCTGGGTGCTGGCCCGCCTGGCCCGGGAGGATCCCTCGATGTACCTGGGAATGGCCGAGCTCATGGGGAGTGGTTCCGATCTGCGCCAGGCCTTCGCGGTGCGGACGGCCCTGGCGGCCGAGGACCGGGACTTGGCCGTCCAGCTATGGGACCGGTTCGAGGCGGAGGACTGGCCGGCCCTGTGGAAATGGCTGCACAAGCGGGGCGAGCTGGCCTCCCTTCCGCACCTTTCCCGGGCCCTGGCCCGGGTGCTGGAGGACCGGCCGCCCCATGTGCCGGGCCGCACCGAGCGCCAGGTGCGGGACCTCATGGCCGCCGGCGTCCGCGATCTTTCCGCCATGATGGACGCGCTGGGCGAGCGGGAGGCCCCCTACGGGTTGGCGTGGTATGGCGATCTCGTGGTGGCAAAGCACATGGCGAGTGAGGCCCCTACCGGACCTTGTTGAGGTTGATCGCGGCCAGATCGGCCGGCAGCGGGATCGCCCCGAAATTCGCCACGTCGGACTGGCCCTGCCGGGAGAGCACGAAGCGGAGGAATTCCTTGACCAGGGGATCGGCGGGCTGGCCGGGGCGCAGGTTCGCGTAGATGTACAGGAAGCGGGCCAGGGGATACTTGCCGTTGAGGATGTTCGTCACCGTGGGCAGGATCGGCGCGGTGCCGCGGAAGTCCACGATCGGCACGGCCTTGACCATGCGCAGGGCGTGCTGGACCGGACCGTAGGCGATGGCCGAGGCGTCCATGGCGGCGGCCTCCACCAGGGCGAACTGGTCGGGCACGGTCTTGACGATGTCCTTGTACTCGCCCTTCTTCAGCACATGCTCCTTGAAGAAGGCCCGGGTGCCGGAGTTCTCGTCCCGGCCGTAGGGCTGGATGGCGCGGGTGGACCACTCAAGGGTGAGGCCCAGATCTCCCCAGGTGTCCAGGGGCTTGGGATAGCCGGCCCTGCGCTCCTTGGAGAAGATCGCGTCGACCTGCTCGAGGCCCAGGTTGGTGATGGGGTTGTTGGCGTTGACATAGACGGCCAGGGCGTCCATGGCCACCACCACCCGGGTGGGGGGGTAGCCGTACTTGGCCTGGAAGGCGGCCAGTTCGGATTCATCCATTTCCCGGCTCATCTGGCCCATGAGGCTGGTTCCGGCCACCAGGGCCTTGGGCGCGGTGGCGGAGCCCTTGGAGATGAGGGTGTAGGTGATGCCGGGGTAGGCGGCCTTGTAGTCATCGAGCCACAACTGCATCAGGGGATCCATGGAATCGGAGCCGATGCTGGTGATGGACCCCTGGCCCGGGACCGGGAGGGCGGGGACGAAAGCGGGGAGCTTCTCGTCCAGGAGGGCGGCCTTGTGCTCGGCCACCAGGGGCGTTTCCTCCGGGGGGATGACCGCGGCGGCTTGCGCCGGGGGTTTGGCCGGGATGATTTCCGGCCGGGCGCAGGCCGTGAGGGCGAGGATCAACAGAACGGGGGCGAGCAGCCGCATGACAGACTCCTTCTCCCAGGGGACTCGGGCCCGGTGAAGTCGTCATGAAGTTGTCATGACAATGTTGTAAAACCCTTAGGCTCGGCGCGGGGCGGAGGTTTCCAGGTTCTTGACCGCCGTGATGATGACCACCGACAGGACGATGATGGCGGTCGCCAAGACGGACCTCAGGGTGAGCTGTTCGCCGCCCAGCAGCCAGCCCAGGAACACCGCCACCACGGGGTTGACGAAGGCGTAGGTGGAGACCCAGGTGGGGTCGGCGTTCTTCAGCAGCCAGATGTAGGCGTTGTAGGCGATGATCGAGCCGAACAAGACCAGGTAGCCCATGCCGAAGAGGGACTTGGCCGAGACCCTGGCGGGCTCGAACCGGGACCATTCGCCGACCAGGCCGGAGGCCAGCACCAGCAGCGCGCCGCCCACCAGCATCTGCATGCCCACCGCCAGCAGGGGCGCCGCCGGCAGTCTGGCCCTCCGGGAAACCAGGGAGCCCAGGGCCCAGAACAGAGCCGCGGCCAGCAGGGCGCCTACGCCCCCGGGGCTGATGCGGCCCTGCCCGGAGGACGGCATGGCCAGGATCGCGATGCCGGCGAAACCCAGCGCCACGGCGGCGATGACGATGGCCCCGGGCCGCCGGCCGTCCCTGCCCGGCAGCCCCAGCAGAATCATCCACAGGGGCACGGTGGCGATGAGCAGGGCGGCGATGCCTGAGGGCACCAGCTGTTCCGCCCAGGACACCAGGCCGTTGCCGCCCAGCAGCAGCAGCGCGCCGACGATGCCGGCGTCCAGCCAGTGCTCCTTCCGGGGCCTGGCGGCCCCGGTCAGCCTGGAATACAGGTAGACCGCCAGCCCGGCCACCAGGAACCGGGTTCCCGCCATCAGGAAGGGCGGGATGGTCTGGATGGCGAAGCGGATGCCCAGGTAGGTGCCGCCCCAGAAAAAGTACACGATCAGCAGCGCCCCGAGGCTGTACAGCCTTTTATTCATGATCAATCTCCGGTTCCCAGCATCGCTGATGGGGACGCCCCTGGCGACCCGGTTCTTGCGCCGGGTAGGGCCCATGTCCTGTGACAAAAGGCTCTTTCCGCCGGGATGACGGTTGCGACCCTCTGGACATGGCAAAATTGAAGTCTCCTGGCTTTCGCCTTCATTCGCAAAAGGATCTCCCATGACCATCAAGCTTGAACAGCTCGGCAAGGCCGTGATCGACACCCAGTACGCCGTGCGCGGACCCATCGTGGCCCGGGCCGCGGAACTGGAGCGGGCCGGCAAGTCCATCATCTATTGCAACATCGGCAACCCCCAGGCGCTGGAGCAGAAGCCGCTCACCTACATCCGCCAGACCCTGGCCCTGCTGCAGTACCCCGAGCTGATCCAGTCCGCCGCCGGCCTGTTCCCCGCGGACGTGGTGGAAACGGCCAAGGCGCTGCTGGCGGGCTCCCGGCACGGGATGGGCGCCTACTCCGAAAGCAAGGGCGTGCGCATCGTCCGGGAGGCCGTGGCCCGGTTCATCAGCGAGCGGGACGGCATCGAGGCCGATCCCGAAGCCATCTACCTCACCGACGGCGCCTCCAAGGGGGTCCAGGCGGCCCTGCGCATCCTCATCGGCGCGCCCAATGACGGGATCATGATCCCCATCCCCCAGTACCCGCTGTACAGCGCCACCATCACCCTCTTCGAGGGCAAGCAGGTGAACTTCTACATGGACGAGGGCAACGACTGGAGGCTGAGCCAGACCATGCTGGAGTCCAGCTACAAGGAAGCAACGGCCCAGGGCGTGAACGTGCGCGCCATCTGCGTCATCAATCCCGGCAACCCCACCGGTTCGGTCATGGACTGGGAAAACATCGCCATGGTCATCCGCTTCGCCAAGGCCCACAACCTGGCCATCCTGGCCGACGAGGTCTACCAGGAGAACGTCTACCTGGCGGGCGACCGCTTTGTCTCGTTCGCCAAGGTGCTGACGGAACTGGGGGAGAAGGACGTCAGCCTGTTCAGCTTCCACTCCTGCTCCAAGGGCTACCTGGGCGAGTGCGGCCAGCGCGGCGGCTACATGGAGATCCGCAACATCCCGGCGGACGTGGTGGCCCAGATCCTCAAGCTGCAGAGCGTCAGCCTCTGCTCCAACCTCACCGGGCAGATGACCACCTACTGCCTGGTGAACCCTCCCAAGCCCGGCCAGCCCAGCTACAAGCTGTTCGCGGAAGAGCGGGATGGCATCCTGAGCGAACTCAAGCAGCGGGCCGTGATCCTGGCCGAGGGGCTCAACAAGATCCCTGGCGTCCAGTGCAACAAGGTGGCGGGGGCGATGTACTGCTTCCCCCGGGTGACCCTTCCGGCCGGCCGCACCGACGCCGAGTACTGCATGGCCCTGCTGGAGGAGACCGGCATCTGCGTGGTCCCCGGCTCCGGCTTCGGCCAGGTACCGGGCACCGCCCACTTCCGCACCACCATCCTGCCGCCCACCTACAAGATGAAGCAGGTGGTGGAGAAGCTCGCCGCCTTCCACGTGGCGTACAAATAGCGTTTTTCTGGAACATCCGGCCATTGGAAACACCCAACAGGCAAGTTCGCCTTTTTGGGAGGGTCCATGGCAAGGACGGGTGTATCCCGGCGGGGGTTTCTCCAGGCCGCGACCCTGGCCGGGGCCGCGACCATGGGCTGGATGCCCTCCATCCGGATTGGGCGGGTGAGCAGCCGGGCCACCACGCCCCCGCCGCCGCAGTTTCCGGACGGGATCGCCCTGTACCAGCAGGCCTACGAGAACTGGTCGGGTGAGATCCGCATTCCGGACGTGTGGACGGCGGCGCCGCGCTCGGCGGAGGAGGTGGCGGAGATCGCCAACTGGGCCCGGGGCCGGGGCTGGACGGTGCGTCCCAAGGGATGCAGCCACGGCTGGTCGCCCCTGCTGCTGCCCGGTGACAGCACCGGGGAGGGGAGCCTCCTGGTGGACACCACCCGGCACCTGACCCGGGTGGCCATCGACCCGGACGGCAGCCCGGCCACGGTCACCGCCCAGACCGGGGTGGCCATGGGCGCGCTGCTGGACAGCCTGGGGGCAATGGGACTGGGGTTCACCACCACCCCGGCCCTGGGCGACGTGACCCTGGGCGGGATCCTGGCGGTGGATGGGCACGGGACGGCCATCCCGGCCTCGGGCGAGTTTCCCTTGCCGGGCAAGGGCTACGGTTCCATCTGCAACGCGGTGCTCTCGCTCACGGCGGTGGTGGCTGACGACCAGAGTGTCTACCGGCCGCGCACGTTCCGGCGGGACGATCCCGGGATCCAGCCGCTGCTCACCCATGCCGGCCGGGCCTTCATCACCGAGGCCACGCTGCAGGTGGGCCCCGACGTGAACCTGCGCTGCCGGAGCTTCTTCGACATCACCGCCGACGACCTGTTCGCGACACCTGCCCAGGCCGGCCCGGAAAGTTTCCAGGCCTGGGTGGAGGACTCCGGCCGGGTGGAGGCCATCTGGTTCCCCTTCACCGCCGTGCCCTGGCTCAAGGTCTGGTCGCCGGCCCCGGAGCGGCCCTGGCTGAGCGTGCCGCTTTCAGCCCCCTACGCCTACACCTTCACCAACTGGGTGACCCCGGACCAGGCCGGGTTCATCGACCGGCTGGTGACCGGCGACGTCTCGGACACCCCGGTGTTCCAGAACCTGGAGATGGCGGCGGTGGGCTCCGGCCTGATCCTCACCGGCACCTGGGACATCTGGGGGCCCTCCCGCTTTTCCACCCTCTACGTGAAGCCCACGACCCTGCGCCTGGCCGAGAACGGCTACGCGGTACTCACCCGCAGGAACAACATCCAGCGGGTGGTCAGCGAATACTGCGCCGCCTACAAGGACCTGATCCTCCAGTACCAGGGCCGGGGCCAGTACCCCATGAACGGCCCCGTCGAGATCCGGGTCACCGGCCTGAACCAGGCAGGCGAGGTCCTGCTGCCCGGGGCGCTGGAGCCCCAACTCTCCGCGCTCAGCCCCAGGCACGACCAGCCTGACTGGGATTGCGCCGTCTGGCTGGACGCCCTCACCTTTCCCGGCACCCCCGGGGCGGACACCTTCAAGACTGAACTGGAGGCCTGGATCCTGGGCAACTATACGGGGGACTACGCCGGGGTCCGGGCCGAGTGGTCCAAGGGCTGGGGCTACACCGGGCGCGGAGCCTGGACCAGTGCCGGCTTCCTGGAGACCACCCTCCCGGACTCCTTCGGCGCCGGCTGGAACGCAGCCCTGGCCGCAATGGACCGCTACGACCCCGCCCGGATCTTCAGCAACCCATTTCTCGACCGCCTGATGCCAGCCGCAGCCATTCCTGCCGGGTGATGCCGCAGGGCAGCGAATCCACCCGCTGGCTCCGGGCCCTCAGTCCGGTCCGATGCGGGTGCCGGCGGGGAGGGTGGTGCCCTTGGGGATGACCACGATGCCGTCCTGGACCACCCAGTCGCCCTGGTCCATCTCGGTGCCGCGGGGGAAGGGCTTGATGACCACGTCGTGGGAGAGGCTGACGTTCTTGTCCAGGATCGCCCCCTCGATGTGGCAGTTGGCGCCGATGCCCAGGGGCACGGCGCTGTGCTTGCGCTGGTAGTAGTCCGCGCCCATGACGATGCTGTCCTTGATCAGGGTGCCGGGGCCGATCTGGCTGCGCAGGCCGATGATGGCGTGGTTGATCTCGGCCTTGTGATCACGCAGCCTTCGGTCAGGAGCGTGTCCGTGAGCCGGCTGTCCTCCACGATGGAGCCGGGCAGGAAGCGGGAATGGGTGTAGATGGGGTGATGGGCGTCGTAGAAGTTGAACCGCGCGTTGGGCACGGTCAGCTCCAGGTTGGTGTCGTAGAAGGAGCGGATGGTGCCGATGTCCTGCCAGTAGCCGTCGAAGTCGAAGCCGTAGACCGCCTGCTGGCTGATGCTGTGGGGGATCATGTGGTGGCCGAAATCGTCGAAGTCCGGGTGCCGGGTGAGCAGGTCCACCAGCACCTGGGTCTTGAAGAGGTAGATCCCCATGGAGCCCAGGTAGGGGCGCTCCGGGTCGTCCCGGCTGACCATCCGGGCCTGGACCTCGGGGTCCCTGGGCTTTTCCACGAAGGTGGTGATCCGGCCGTCCGGCCCGCGGTGGAGCAGGCCGAAGCGGTCCGCCTCGTGGACGCCCACGGGCTGGGCGGCGATGGTGATGTCCGCGCCCTTGGCTTCGTGGTACTCCACCATCGGGCCGTAGTCCATCTGGTAGAGATGGTCCCCCGCCAGGATCAGCACGTGCTCCGAGCCCGCGCTCTGGATCTCGAACAACTGCTTGCGCACCGCGTCGGCGGTGCCCTGGTACCAGGCCTCGCTGGCCAGGGTCTGCTCCGCGGCGAGCACCTGCACCCACCCGGTGTGGAAGGCGTCGAACTGGAAACTGTTGGTGATGTGCCGGTGGAGCGAGACCGAGTTGAACTGGGTGAGCACGTGGATGCGGTAGATCCCGGAGTTGATGCAGTTGCTGAGGGGGATGTCGATGAGGCGGTACTTGCCGGCGATGGGCACGGCCGGTTTGGAGCGCATCTTGGTCAAGGGATAGAGGCGGCTGCCCCGCCCGCCCCCGAGAATGACCGCCAGGACGTTCTTGAGCGCAGGCATCGGTACTCCTTCTTGCATGGTTTATGGGATAGAGATATGTGGCTGTGATGACTATGACCTAGCGAACAACCTGGACAGGGCGGCCATGAAGCGGCTGAGGAGACCGCCCCGCACGGGGCTGCCGCCGGCCGCCAGGAGGGGCACCGCGGGGGCCTCCTGCGGCGGAACTGCGGGTGCCACCTGCGGCGGAACCGCGGGGGCCTCCGCGGGCGGGGCTTCCTGGGGCGGGCCGGCCCAGAGCTTGGCCAGGGCATCGGCGTCCATGCGCACGGTGCCCAGGGGGTTGGCCGGGCCCGCCGCGGGCCTGGGGGGGTCCACGAAGGTGAGCTGCATCTGGCCCAGGGTGATCCGGTCCCCGTCGTGCAGGGGGCCGGACGGCACCTTGTTCCCGTTCAGGAGCACCCCGTTGCTGCTCTGGAGATCGTGGATCTCGTAGCCGTCCTGGCCCAGCCGGATGACCGCGTGGTGACGGGAAATGCTGGGATCGGACAGGCGCAGGGTATTATCCAGTTCGCGCCCGATGTTCACCTCCAGGTCGACCAGCTCGAACTCCCGCGCTCCATTACCCTCTTGGACGAGCAGCTTGGCCATGGACTCCCCTTTTTCGGCAGGATGTAAAGTGAAGTTTAATGATCTGTCACCTGCATTGCAAATTCCCGGCGTGGAAGAAAATGGGCCCTCCCCGGTTCCGGCTTCAACCTTGACCTGGGCCCCCACCATCAGCCAAGCTGGCATGCACTCTCCAGCGCGGAGGCAACATGGTTCTCTATAATGCGGCGACCAAAGAGCTGACCGCGAAGATCGTCTATTACGGTCCCGGGCTGTGCGGCAAGACCACCAACCTGC